>Ga0207421_10000315_pt1 | contig 61181 bp, 61 predicted proteins | sample SodLakKL_010_SED_4_FD_187542 | JGI IMG/M metagenome (GOLD analysis project Ga0207421, IMG submission 187542) | Alkaline sediment microbial communities from Lake Tanatar, Kulunda Steppe, Russia - 8KL_010_SED (SPAdes) (version 2) | ecosystem: Environmental > Aquatic > Non-marine Saline and...
ATCCCCTATCCTCAACCGCCAGAAATCGGAATGCTTCAACTTTTTTCCTTTTTCAGGTCCAGTCGAAAGAGTCTCCAACTTTTTCCTAATCCTTTTTTTGAGGGACTTATCAGCATTTTTGAGGAATCGATTCGCTTTTGGATGGAGCAATACCTCATAGCTCATTTGATTTACTCCAGGGGTATGAGCTCTTCTGGATTCTCTTCGGCTTCTTCACTCCTCTCTTGCAGCATCTTGTAGAACTCCCTAGTTTTTTCCCGCTCTTCGTAATGCTTTAATACGCTTCGGATCGCGTCACTCCGACTTTTGAATTTTCCTTCATCAACCCATTCGTCTAAAGTTTCTATCATTTTATCCGTAACTCTGACCTGAACCTGCGTCATATTATCATGTAAACATATTTGTTTACGAAGTATATATCCTTTTTGCTTTTATCGCAGGATGATACTAATCTACTAGATAAAATGATGAGAACGGAATGAAGGTGGCGGCATGAATGATCCTCGGTTTGAATCAACCTTAAATCCGTTACTGGCAGCGGATTTGTAGCGATTTGAACCTCCCGCCGAGAAACATGCCAAAAATTTAGTACCATTTTCCACTCCTTTAGTGGAGGGAATGGGCCCGGCCGGATTTGAACCGACGACCGTCTGGTTATGAGCCAGATGCTCCACCAGGCTAAGCTACGGGCCCTTTCAAAAAGGGCGTAACACCTTAATTATTAATCTTATTTAACTTTAGTGATTTTCAGATATCCCAAATGAGCCTAAACCAATATTTTTACTTGTTTATCAAAAGATTTATATCCGGTAGAGAAATTATCTGGTCAGTGAAATATATGGGAGTGAAGGCAAGCCTATTCTCAGTGGTAATAGCCGTCCTCTTGGTGACACTGAGCTTTTCCGCTGGACTCGGAGTCGGAGGATATGAATGCGTGGATGAACTGGGATCGGAGCAAGAGGTTTCATTTGAAGAAACCTCAGAAGATAAATCTGTTTTAACTGTTGATGAATACCCTTTTAAAGAAAATTATCCTTCCGTAGATGAGCTTTACGATTGGTATGATGATCTAGAATCTGAGTATCCTGACATTGTAGAAAAACATCATTATGGAGAATCCTGGGAAGGAAGAGATCTTTGGGCGTTAGAGATCACTTCAGATGAGGACACAGTCGTTGATGAAAAGCCAGCTGTACTGATAGACGGAGCCCTGCATGCGAGAGAATGGTCCACAGTTCCTGTAGCCACTTACTATGTTTGGAGACTTGTCAATGAATACGATACCAACGAGACGATAAACTGGCTGGTTAACAATAGAGAGATATTCGTAGCTCCTATGACGAATCCAGACGGATACATCTATGATGGGGACGGCGATCTAGGAGAGATCGAGTATTGGCGAAAAAACCGCAACGATTCAACTCCGACCAGTTACGTAGGCGTTGACCTGAATAGAAACTGGGATATCAAATGGGAGGAGGGAGACGATGATCCGTCTATGGAAACGTATAGAGGTGAAGCCCCCTTCTCAGAGCCTGAGACTCGATATTTGAAAGATTTCATACTCGATAATGATATAGATTCATACCAGAATCTACACTCTCATTTTGGAACTCTCTTGATACCTTCTTCCAATATCACGGACCCCACGCCAAATGATGATTGGTATAGAGGCATGGCGGATCATATGACATCTTTGACATCAAAGTTAGGTGAAGAGGGAGAACAGTACTCCTATGGTCAACCTCATGAGGAATTATGGTACGGTGCTCCAGGCGCGGCCGATGATTGGGTATATGAGGAGACGGGTGCTCAGGCTTTTACTTATGAGATTTACACGGGAGAGTGGGAAAACTTCTCCCATGGATTTTATCCACCAGAAGAGGACATAATGACCATAAATCAAGATCTCGACGAATCCCTGATATATCAAACTAGAGTAGCTGACACTGATCTCGGTGATGGAGATGATATATTGCATCCTCCAGTACCCTATGTGGTTTATGGTATTTTGGAAGATGAAGAAGGAAACCCACTCCCGGACTTTGAGGTTCTAGTTAAAAACCAGGAAACGGGAGAATCTATATCTATCCTCACTGACAGTAGTGGCTATTATGAGCTCAATTTTGGTGATCTAGTTGAAGAAGGTTACCAAGAAAGAGATTTGTTCACTATCGAGATATATCCAGGAACGACAAGATTGAATTTTGAAGTCGATGACAGTTGGGGACAGAGGATAGATCTTGAGCATTCTGAAACCGCTCAAGTCACCACTGAAGGTTTTTTCGATATGACTTTAGATTCTGTGAACCTAGTTGGTGATGTCACGCTAACAGATGAAGACTCTGTGGATGCTTATTTTGAGTACAGGATAAGAGGAGAGGAAGAGTGGAAAAGGACCGAAGGAGAATCTATAACGGAAGATGGTACCTATGAGATAGAACTTTCAGAGGATATCCAATTGGGAGAAGAGTATGAATTCAGAGCGATGATCGAGTGGAACGAAGAACTCGATAGGGGGAGGTCAATGACTTTTACATTCGACGAATACCAATTGAACATCGACTCTTCTGAGGGTGGAGAAGTAGTAGAACCCGACGAGGAGGTGTCTGATCATATCTATGGTGCAGAAGTTGAGATCGAAGCTTCGGCCGATGAAGATTCCGAGTTCGTCAGATGGACCGGAGATGTTGACACGGTAGAAGATACAACATCTGAAAGAACTTCTGTTACTATGATAGATGACCTTGAGATAACCGCGCTCTTTTGGACCGGGGAAGGTACAGAAGAGGATCCGTATATACTTGAGAGTGTTCATCATCTACCCGAGATACATGAAAACTTGGAGGCCTATTATAGAGTGGCCGATGATATAGATGCCAGAGAAACGGAAGAGTGGAACGATGGAGATGGATTCGATCCGATAGGATACATGGAAGAAGGCTTCAACGGTTCGTTACATGGCAACGGTTATGAAATCAAAGGGCTTCACATCGATCGAGAGGATGAGATGAATATAGGTATGTTTGGAGAGGTAGGAGAAGAAGGAGTGATAGATGACTTGACACTTGTCGATGTGAATATAACTGGTCAGGTATGGGTAGGAGGGCTAGTTGCGGTAAATGCCGGTGAGATAAGAAACTCCTCTGTAGTAGGAACAGTGGAGGCAGCCGATAATGTAGGTGGATTGGTGGCTTATAGTGTTGGATATATAGAAAGCTCGCATTTTGAAGGTGAGGTAGAAGGAAGCACTATAGTGGGAGGACTTGTAGCGCATATGGGAGGATGGTGGCAGGAACATATAGATGCTGAAGTGCGCAGATCATATTCCCGGGCTAACGTCAGCGGAACTCAAGGTGTTGGTGGACTGGTAGGAATCAATGGGGAAGGAGGAACCATTGCGGAATCGTTTTCTGAAAGTGATGTGAATGCATCAGCTGAGTACGCTGGTGGTCTAGTTGCGTTGAATCGTGAAACCATCGAGAACTGTTACAGTACTGGGAGCGTGAAAGCCAGGCATAGAGGAGGTGGGCTAGTCGGTGAGAACGCAGGAACCATATCGTCATCCTACTCCACGGTTGGTTTACCTGAAGAGGGACTTCAGGGTGGACTTATTGGGTCTGCTGATGAAGACGATTTTTTCGTCGAGGCAGAGGATTCTTATTGGAACATCCATACATCTGGAGAAGAAAGGAGTGCCGGGGGTATCGGTCTGAATACCGGAGCTATGATAGGTGAAAATGCCGAGCTGAACATGGAAGGATTCGATTTTGACGATGTTTGGAATATTGAGGAAGATCCATACACTTACCCATATCTTTCGTGGCAGGAAGAGGAAAACTATCCTTATGTGCCGTACGACCTCGAGCACGAACTGACCTTAGAAGTCGAAGGTGAAGGCTCGATAAGGCCGAATTCTTCGAGCTATCTATGCGCCGATGGCGAAGAAGTGATGATAAAAGCATTGCCTGATGATGACGGTGAGTTTAGTCACTGGGAAGGCGATATACCGGAAGAGTACGATGAGGAAGACGAAGAGATAAAGATCACCGTCGAAGAAGACATGGAAGTGACCGCACATTTCGAAGATGAGTTTCTATCTCTAAGGAGTTACGCCTTGATAACTATCATATTGGTTTTCGTTATAGTCGTTGGATTTGGAGTTCTATGTAAGCAGAAGAGAAAAGAGGATGAAGGATCGCAAGAAGACGAGAAAAGCTATGAGATCGAAGACGATGAAGATGCGGAGGTCGAACGTTGTCCCGAATGTGATGAACCCGCTTTAGTTATGTACGAAGACGGGTCTGGTTTATGTGAAAACTGTAGTCACGCAGAGATAGATTAGAGAGCTACACTTTTCTTGACCATATTTTAACTCTTTTACCTCATCTTTTTCCTGATCTTCAATCTACTAAAGCTCTCAAAAAACATTAAGCATTTTGTTTTTTTTTGTTGTACTCTTGTTCAAGGAAAGCTCATCCTATCAGGTACATTATAAAAAATATTATCAGTGCGGAAATCAGAGGGATCATCAGGTTATCCTCAACGAGTTTATCATATGGTTCTTTAAAATATAGGCCTTCAAGGAACATGGAGATGAACGCTGCTGTTACGCCGGCTACAGGATGCACTAGGAGAGAGGCGCCTACAGCGCCTAGGAAACCTCCTGTTAAGTTCCCCTCGATGTTTTTTTCTTCATCAAACGGGTGCTTGATCTTCCCTAGATAAGAACCTACAAGGTGGGAGGAAGAATCACCGATAGCTAGGATGAGTAGAGAAGCTGACACGATAATCCTTTCAAAAAACAGCGATACTAGAAATCCACCCAAAAAATAGAAGAGTGGACCCTTCCCGGGAAATTGGTCGATCATCCCAGGCCTTTCAAAATTTTCCAAAAACCAGCAGATTATCGGTATCTCATGTTTTCTAACGACGAGGATCAGAACTGAACCTATGATTAGTATGAATAAAAACGGTCTAGAAAGGGAAGGCAGGAACCATAGTATATCGAAAGGGAATGTAGTACCAAGAGCTTCCAAGATACCGAACTGGATCATCAACACGAAGAACATCCCCAGAGCCGCATGGAACAACTGTCTTCTCACCTCTCTCTCTTTTATTAAAGATTTCCAATTTATTATGGCTTTAGAAAACAGATATCCAAGGACAGCTCCAAATATCACATCGCTCGGATAATGTGCCCCAAGATAGATACGACTCAATCCGACTAGAAAAGCGAATGCGAAAAACAGTTTGCTGAATTTTGGTAAGACCATGCTGAAGATCGGAACGGCGGCGAAGGCGACCGCCGCATGTCCACTAGGAAAGGAGTACTTCCACAGATCCATATGGACTTCTACGATCTTTAGATCGGGTCTTGGATGTGCAAAAGCATGCTGTAATCCTATAGCTAAGAATGCACTGCCTAACAATATTATGGAAAGTAATATTATCAATTTAGGTCTTTCTTTCTTATGAGAAGCTAGTGAGAATATACCAAAAAAGATGACACCCATCACTAGTTCCACTCTCAAGCTGGTGAAGAACAATAGAACGTTCTCGATCAGGGGATGTCTGAGTCTGGTAGTAAGTTCCAATACTTGAGAGTCAATTATCAAACTCAACAGGCCTAGAAGTACTATACCACTGCTCATCAGAAATAATCTTCTTTTTTCCATGGTTTTGTATCCATTGATCAAGGTTATTCGCTCTTTAGATAAGACAGGCTTTAACTAGGTGTGCTTATTTTAACTACTGATTTAAATTTTCTGCTAGAATTACAGCAACACAAAAAGATAAAATAAAGGGATTTTGGAATTGTTTTTTCCTGCCTAATTCCTTTTTTGGACTTGATTTTCGCCAAGAGGATAACTATTTGAGCTACGACCACTATAACTAGAACAATTATCACACCGTACAATGTCATCGTAGGTTCATCGTCGACCTCGCCGACGTTTGCTGGGCCAGCCTAACAGGATATTCTTCTACCTCTTTATTATCGAATGAATCGATGTACTCGATGGTCACGTTCTAATCGTAGGTTTGGTCTAGATGAGTGCCTTCCGGAGTCACCATATTGAACTCGATTGAGATCTGTTCACCTAGACCAACATCACCCGCGTACAATCTCCAAACGTTTAGCTCAGCACCGCTCAGACCCGCTTCGAAATGCAGATGAAGGTCTGCAATATCTTCGTCGTACCCATCGAGCTGATCTAGAGTAAAGTCCTCACTCGCCTTCTGCAGTCGTGGCTTCCATATACCAATCAACGGTATTATAGCCGGCCTCCGCGTCGCTTGCGTCGTCCATCTAGTAGGTCGCTAATTCTCCGTTAAGTTCGCCGGGTATGAAGACGGTGTCTTTCCGAAGGCTCAAATCAGCTGGCATATCTAGTGTCAGATATACGTCTTCTAAAATTTTGTCAGCTTCGTCTTGTACACTGACACCAATCTCTTGTGCATATCGATACCAGCCTATAGATCAGGTCATTTTGGATACTCGTACTCTACTTCTACATACTCCTCCTGAGCTAGTTCGCTACCCAGGGCAGGTGTAAATAGAACCATAATGACGTTAATCACTAGTACTAATAGCGGCGCGAAAATCTTATTTACTCTTTTCATTTTGTATCAACTATATTTTATACTAGCTGTGTTTCATTAACCTTTTCATATATATTTTAGCCTGAATTTAGATTCAGATATTTTACCACTGGCACTTACCCAAAGGTTAAATTTATAACCTTTGATATGGATGGTTTAGTAGGGATAGAAGATGATAGAGATAAGAAGGGTCGAGCATGCCTCTGTGCAGATAAGAACTGACGATCAGATAATATATATAGATCCATACTACACTGATACCTTCTCTGAAGAGGTGATACGCTTTTATAGAGATGCTGAAAAAGCAGATCTGCTCCTGATCACTCACCATCACGGTGATCACTGCGATCCTGAGACGTTCGGAGAGATCTTAGGGGAGAAGACGGAGATAGTGGCTCCTGAAAAGTGTTCAGAGAAGATAAAGGGTGGATTTCTTACAATAGAGCCCGAGGAGAAGCTGAAATTTGCCGATATCGAGGTGAAAAGTGTCTACGCATACAATCAAGAAAGAAAAAGAGAGTCAGGTGAACCTTACCATCTTAAAGGCGAGGGAGTGGGTTATATCATCAAGATAAATGGGAAAAAGATCTATCATCCTGGAGATACTGAGACGATCCCGGAGATGGAAGATATAGAAGGTTTAGATTTATCCTTTATCCCGATAGACGGAACATACACTATGGACGTCGAGGAAGCGGTTGAGGCCGGGAAAGTGATAGGAGCCGATACGGTGATACCTTTCCATGAAAAAGATACCGATCCGAACAAGTTCAAAGAGAGGTTGGAAAAAAGAACGGAGATCGATGTCAAGATACTTGAAAGGGGAGAGGTTTTCGAACTCGAGTGAAGATCTGATTGTTTACCGACGCGTCGGTAAAGAAGCGGTCCACGAGATCGGAAATACTTTGAGGATGGAACATTGCTCGGAGGGAAGCTGGGTCATGGCCTTTTCCTACCGGAGTAAGGAAAAGATCAGAAAGATAAACTCTAAGCGGAGGTGAGATCGATGTCTAATGAGAATAAGATGAAGATAAGAAAGAAAGTTTGGGAAGAGATGGAAGAAAGCGGTGTAGCGAGGTTTCCACTACCGGTCGAGGGCAGGATACCTAATTTCGTCGGAGCCGAAAAAGCCGCTGAGAAGCTGGATGAAGTGAGTGATTTCAGAAAAGCAGAAAGGATCAAGGTGAACCCTGATTCTCCACAGAATCCTGTGAGGGCCGAAGTTATCAGGCGGGAAAAAGTTCTTTTCATGCCCACGCCGCGATTGAGAGAAGGTTTCTTGAGGATTGAACCTAAAAAAGTTCCAGAAGGTAAAGAGAGAAAGGCCACTACCATAAAACATTCAAAGACTTATGGGGAACATGTTAGTTTGGAAGAACTGGAAGATATCGATCTAGTGATAACTGGCTCTGTGGCGGTCAGCAGAGACGGTGTAAGGATCGGTAAAGGTGGCGGCTACAGCGATATCGAATACGCTGTCCTTAAGGAGATGGGGCATGAGGATATACCAGTGCTAACCACTGTTCATCCCATTCAGATACAGGGGGATCTGCCCCAAGGAGAACACGACGTACCTTTAGACTGGATATTGACACCTGAGGAGATGATCGAAACGAAAACTGAGTTGGAAAAGCCTTCTGGACTTCTGTGGGATTCTTTACCCGAAAAGAAGTTGGAAGCTATCCCGATCCTGAAGGAACTCAAGAACCGTTGGAAAAATATTTATTGATTGGTTCGAATCCACAAACATGAGTTTTTTAAAAGGGTTGGACTGTGCGGAATGTGGAAAAAAGTTCTCACCTGCAAAGGTCCAAACAGTGTGTGATGAATGCAGCGAACCGCTCCTTGCAAGATACGATCTTGAGAGGATCGAAGGGTCAGTAAGTAAAGAAGACTTTAGAGAGCGGTATCCATCGATGTGGCGTTATAGAGAGTTCCTCCCGATCGAGGAGGACGAGAATATAATCTCTCTTGGAGAAGGATTCACACCTATTCATAGATTGGATTCGGTCGGGGAAGATCTAGGATTTGAAGAGCTTTATCTGAAAGACGAAGGGATCCAACCTACTGGAACTTTCAAAAGCAGGGGATTGTCGATGGGGGTCTCCAAGGCAAAGGAATTAGGTGTAGAAAAGATCGCGATACCCTCGGCAGGAAATGCAGCGGGCGCATTATCAGCTTATGGGGCCAAAGCCGGTTTGGAGGTGTATGTCGTCATGCCGAAAAGTGCTCCCCGGTCCTGTATCATCGAGAGTCATATGTTAGGTGCGAGAGTTTTTCTAGTTGAAGGACTCCTTCCCGAATGTGGAAAGATGATAGAAGAAGGTAAGGAAAAGATGGGTTGGTTCTCCATCTCCACCACAAAAGAACCTTATAGAGTGGAGGGGAAGAAGACAATGGGTCTAGAGTTGGCGGAACAGTTCTCATGGGAACTTCCCGACGTGATCTTATATCCTACAGGTGGTGGAACAGGCTTGATAGGGATGTGGAAAGCATTCAACGAGTTGAGGGATATGGGATGGTTGGACGAAGAGGTTCTGCCGAAGATGATCCCTGTTCAGTCGGAAGATTGTGCACCAGTAGTAGAGGCCTTACATGAGGGAAAGGAGAAGACGGAAAAGTGGGAAGTTCCTGAAACTATAGCTAATGGGATAAATGTACCGAAAGCTTTCGCCGATAAGTTGATCCTTAGCGCTGTTCGAGAGAGCGGAGGGACCGCCGTTTCCGTGAGTAATGAGAGAATCCTTGAGGCTTCTAAAGAGTTGGGCGGCAAAGAGGGTGTTTTTGCCTGTCCTGAAGGCTCAGCTACTCTGGCAGGGGCAAAAAAACTGTTGCAGAAAGGTAAGATAAAGACCGATGAGCAGGTACTCCTTTACAATACTGGAACCGGTCTTAAGTACATCGATAATTATGAAGAACACTTCGAAATGGATATACCTGTCATCGAGTCCGTAGAAGAGATATCTTCAAGTTGAAAAGTAGAAGTAAAAACTATAAACAACCTGTTCCGTGCAAGGTCTCGATTGGTAATATGGAACAGAGAAGCACGCAAGGTTCCCTGCTCCGTCCATTGATTAAATCGGATAAGAAAACACGGGATAAGATAAGGGACCTTGGGTTCCTATTGTATCTGTATCTTCTAAGGTCGAAGAGGACCTCGAAAGAAAATTGATTTTACTCTTTTTTCTAGATCTTTTTTGATCGTAACTAGATTGAATGCCAAGAAAACATATAAATAACTTAAAGGTCATTTTGTTAATCAAAGGTGATCTTTCGTAGAGATATGATTATATGGGGGAGATGAATGAAAAAAGATGTGTTGATGTTTGAAGATCCTGAAGATCTGAAGATCGGATTGGAAAGGACTCGTAAAAACATCCTTGATCTTTTGAAAGTAAAAGGTATGACCATCTCTCAGATCGCCGAAGCATTGGATAAAGACCAGTCTACAATCTACAGACACATAAAAAAATTGGAAGATGCAGGTTTCATCGAGGTGAAAGATGAAAAGAAAAAGCATCATATCCCTGAGAAGATATATGGTAGGACGGCAGAAGTTTTTATTCTTGCCCCTGAACCTATGGAGGATGATAAAGCATCAGCTTTAGCACTGAAGTGGAAAGAAGACAGGATTAAAATATGTACTTCTATACTCGACAAGATTGGATTTGTTTGTGATAATAAGGAAGAAGTGGTGAGTGATCTAGCAGACCTTTTCAGCAAGGTCGATGAAGAAGTCAGCGTTAATATTGATAGATATGTTGCTGAGTTAGAGGATGCTAGTTTTTTTTCAATCTTGCAGGCTAAATTTTTAGCTGATATATTGAAGATATGTAAAGACGAATCTTTAAAAGAGCAATTAGAGGAATTAGCGTCAAGATTTGAAGAGGTTAGGAATGAATAAAGAAAGGAGGGATAATATGGAAGAATATATCGATCTTGAACATCTGATCGGAAAGAGAGGCCTTCAGTTGATAGAATCGATGGATGAGGGGGTGCTTTTGACAGATATGGATGGTATAATACTCAAAGCTAATAAAGCATTTGAAGGCATGACCGGTTATGAGGAAGAGGATGTCTTGGGGAAAGACAGTAGAGAGTTGGCAAAAGAATTGATAATGAAAGATCATCTCGACAGGGCATTAAAGATCTTCGAGGAAAAAACTTTGGAGGGAAAATCTGAGAAAGCTATAGAGATGCAGATAGAGTCCAAAGAGGGAAAAAGGAAGTGGATCAGTTTAAAATCATCTTTTATCGAGGACGAAAAGGGTAGATCTTTGAATCTTGCTATAGCAAGAGATATCACGGAGATAAAAAAAGTAAGTGACGCTCTAGAGATGAACAGGAAAAAATACAGAAGCTTTTTAGAACTTTGCCCAGACGGTATAGCGGTTCACCGTAAAGGTAGGTTGGAATATATTAACTCAGCTGGAGCGAAAATGCTCGGTATGGAAGATCGAGAGAAACATATAGGGGAGTCGATATTGAAAGTGGTCCATCCGGATTCTAGGGATACGGTGAAACAGCGCATACAGAAGATGCTCGAGAAGGGAGAAAAAGTTCCATCGATAGAAGAAAAATTTGTCAGGTTGGATGATGGTGAACCGATAGATGTAGAGGTGGCAGCAGCCCCGGTAGAAGTCGATGAAGAACCCATGATCCAAGTAGTGTTCAGAGATATTTCAAAGCGGAAGGAAAAAGAAAGGGAATTGAAAACGTTACTGAGTAATCTGCCCGGGACGGCTTACCGGTGCTTGAACAATAGGAACTATACTATGAAATTCGTCAGCGAGGGCTGTGAAGAGTTGACCGGATACGAGCCCGAAGAGCTCATCGATGATCGTGAAGTCGCTTATGGGCACCTTATAGTTCCCGAACACGGAGAGCAGGTATGGGATGAAATACAGGAAGGAGTGGAGATCGAGGAACCTTTCAGGAAGACATACAAAATAAAGACCAAAGAAGGAAAGATAAGGTGGGTTTGGGAACAGGGCAGAGGGATCTTTTCTGAGGAAGGCGAATTAAAATTTTTAGAGGGTTTTATCAGCGATATAACTGAGCGGAAAAAGGCAAAAGAAAAAGTGGATCACCTCAACGATTTGCTTCGATCCATCCGATATATAAATCAGCTCATAACCAAAGAAGATGATCTAGAGGAGTTGATGGAAAAGTCGAGAAAGTTGTTGATGAAGACTAGAGGTTACTCTGACGTTTCTATCTTCCTGACGGAAAACAACGAGATAAAAAAGAAGTTCGGGGAATATCCGAAGATCGATGGTTTAGAGGACAGGATCGCAAAATTAAAAAAGAAAAATAAAACGATTTCATACACCGAAGGTGAACACACCTTTTGGTTGGTCCCGATAGTAGATAAGATATTTGGGGGATTTCTAGTGGTGAAGATATCAGAGGACATCGACGACGAAGAGATCGGTCTTTTGGAAGAGATAGCTGGGGACCTTGGCTTGGCGAAAAACAAGATAAAAGTTGAAGCTAGATTGAGAAAATCTTTGGAAGAGAAGGAAGTCCTATTAGATGAGATACACCACAGAGTGAAGAACAATCTCCAGGTGATTTCCAGCATGTTGAAACTCCAGGCTTCTGAGAAAGGGGAAGGAGATCCATCCGCTATTTTAGATGATGCACAGAACCGCATCAGGTCCATGGCACTTATCCATGAGATGCTTCACCGCTCGGAGGACGTAGCGAGTATCGATCTGTCGGGATATCTAGATGAACTGATCAGATCAATATATCAGACCTATGACGTGGGATATGATGAGGTCCAGTTGGATACCGATTTTGAAACTATCCAACTGGGTATAGATCGGGCGACTCCATGCGTTCAGGTCGTTAATGAGATGGTCTCCAATTCTCTCCGCCACGCATTTCCAAAGGGTTATGAAGGTCAGGGCAGATTGGAAGTGAAGACCGATAAGGAAGGTGCAAGGATTGAAATAGAAGTGAGTGATAATGGAGTAGGTATACCAGAGGAGGTAGATCTAGAAGATCCAGAAACCTTTGGATTACGCCTGATCAGGATGCTGGTGGAGGATCAACTAGACGGATGGGTTGAGATGCAGACTCAAAAGGGAGAAGGTACAACTTTCAGGATGGGCTTTGAAATGGAGGAGCTAGAAGATGACTGAAAAAGAGATACTCATAGTGGAAGATGAAAGGCTTGTAGCTGAAGATCTTAAAGATGCGTTGGAAGAGATGGGGTATGAAGTCATAGGGATAATCGATGAGGGGGAGAAAGCTATCGAAAAAGCAGCTGAAAAAGACCCGGACCTAGTTTTGATGGATATAGTTTTGAAGGGAGATATGGACGGTATAGAGGCCGCAGATGAGATAAAATCAGAATTGAATATCCCCGTGATATACCTTACCGCTTATGCTGACGATAAAAGATTGGAGAGAGCTAGAATGACTGAACCCTACGGCTATATCGTAAAACCTTACCGTAAAAGAGAACTCCACTGCAACATAGAGATGGCCTTTTACAAGCACGAGATGGAGAGAAAATTGAAGGAAAGTGAAGAAAAGTACAGGGCTATTTTTGAAAACAGCGGAACAGCCATGGCGATACTGGAAAAGGACAAAGTCGCAGAGATGGTCAACGAAGAGATGGAAAAACTGACCGGTTACAGTAAAGAAAAGTTGGAAGGAAAAAAGATCTGGACCGATTTTGTGAGTGATGAAGATTTGGAAAAGATGGAAGAGTATCATTACAGAAGAAGAGAAGATCCAGATAGTATTCCCGGCCAGTACAGTTTTACTTTTATCAATAGATTTGGCGATGTAAAGGATATCTTGATCCAGGTGGGAATGATCCCAGGGACCGATAAGAGCATCGTTTCACTGATCGATGTTACAGAAGAGCGAAAGAGGTTCGAGTCGATGCGGGAGGGCCAGGAGGCTTTTAGAAAATTGTTCGAGAGGAGTTTCGACGCAGTAGTTATTTTAGGTAGTGATGGAAAAGTAAAAGAAGCTGACGAAAATTTCTGTGAACTGCTCGGTTATTCTGATAGTGAGATTTTGGAAAAGGATCTGGAGAAATTTATTACTGATGCCGACGGAACTAAGATGTTCGAGACCCTTGATGAGATGTTCGAAGGAGAGTTGAAGGAAGAAAGTTTATCGGTGGAATGTACGACCAAAGAGGGAGGTAAGATAGAGTTGGTGGGTAGACTGTCAGCGATAATAGGGGTGGATGATGAACCTCTCTATGTGATATGGAATATAGATATGTGAGTTTTAGTGCCCGCAGTGTTTGAATCCACAATTGCTGCACTTGCAGGAGTCCTTTTTTGAGCCGCATCTAGGGCATCTCGTCTGTTCTTTCAAATTATCACCATCCAGGGAGCTGTAGGTCTTCTTTCGTCCATATCATCCTCTCTTTTGAAGGCTTTATTTCTATCGTGCTTTTTTCTTTCGATCATATGTATGCTTAGTGAGTTCAAGGTATTTGTATCCGAAAACTGGGGAGGGGAGTGAAAGTTGAAAATGATAAGATTTATATTGGAAATGGAGAATACAGAAAATGTGGATTAGATGGAGAGTGAAGAAGGGATAAGAGGAGGTTTACTGGGAACCGCTGTAGGGGATGCAGTTGGTCAACTCGCTTTTAAGTATAAAGATGAAGAGGAATTGATGAAAGAAGTCGAGAAAAGGGAGACGATCGGCTATACAGACGATACCGCCATGGTGTTGGGTATCGTGGAATCACTTGTGGAAAAAGAAGGAGAGCTGGATCACCGTCACTTGGGTGATACTTTCCGGGAGAACTATCTCGAGGAACCGTGGCGCGGCTATGGTCAGGGTCCTCTAAAGATCTTTGAGATGGTCGGAAACGGAGAGAAGGAAGGTTACGTGGAAGCGGCCGAAACCTCGTTTGGAGGGGAAGGCTCGAAAGGAAACGGGTCGGCTATGCGGGTCGCTCCGGTAAGCTTGTTTTATTCAGGGGAGAAAGAAGAGGTGAAAGAAAAGGCGAAGCTTTCCGCCTAAGTGACCCATGTTCACCCTTTAGGAAAGGACGGGGCAGCAGTTATGGCCTTAGGGATCAGTGAGGCGTTCAAGGCAGGACGTATAAATGAAGCGGATTTCTCTCAGATGCTTGCAGCAGAATCTGAAACCGAAGTCTTTTCAGAGGCATTTTTTGCGGTTAGAGAGCTGTTAGGAGAAGATGCCGGTTGTAAGGAAGCAGCTGGTGAGCTTGGTATAGACGTTTTCATCCACCGCTCTGTTCCCTATGCAGTTTTCAGCTTTCTCAAAAATCCTGAAGATTTTATAGAGGCCTTGATGAACGCTGTTACAGTTAGAGGAGATAGGGATACTATCGGGGCGATGTGCGTAGGTATGGTCGGTGCCTTTATTGGAGAAAGTGGCATACCGGATGTTTTCCTGGAAAGGATAGAGAGGAGGGAGTACATCGAAGAGTTAGCGGATCGGTTGTTTGAAGTGAAGAAAAAGAACCTCTGGTAAATGATCTATAATCTGACCCTAATTTATTTATAATATGTTTTTGATAAGAGCGCAAGGAGGAACAAAGACTAATCGGAGGAAAATGAAAGTGAGAAAATCAGGTTCTATAGTCAATCTGAAAAGAATATTAACTTGGGTCATCGGAGGGATTTTGATAGTCTCTACTGCAGCTGGAGCTGTTATTTGGCTGTCCGAGGTTGACGTACCTATAAGTTATGAACAGCCTTATACTATCAGGATGAGCGACGAAGAAAGGTATCCTGATGAGGGGGAAGAGGCGTGGGAAACGCTGAGTTTTAAATCTTCTACAGAGTTGGAAGAAGCGGATTTCTCTGCTTCTGAACCTAAGGATCAGTATCATACTTATGTCGATATAAGCGATCCTTCAGAAAGCGATCTGAGTGTAGAGGTGAATGAACCTTCAGGATGGGATGATGAGATGAGTTTCGAAGTGTTGAAAGGGTTCGTCGAGCCGGGTGTGGAATGGGATGAAGAATCGGTAGTTGAAGAGGGAGACGGTTCCGTTGAGTATGAAGTGGAGTATGAGGAGGACGGCGTGGCGCAGTTCACTGTGGTGTATTATTTGGGAGAGGATGCGCCGGATTCGGATGGTTACGAAGTTGAGTGGGAGTTCGAAGAAGGAGATGTATGGATAGGTGAAGCTGATCATCCGATCGTGTATGAAGATGATTTTCTTATAGTGGAGACGAAAGAGGCAGAAGACGTAGATAGTGATTCCGCGACTTTGAAAGGGGAGGTGACATACTGGAGAGGGTATGAGGAAGAGGAAGCAGATGTCTACTTTGAATGGAAGGAAGAAGGAGATGGATCTTGGGAGAAAAAAGATTCTGATCTTGACAATGATTATTTTGAAGAGACTATAACCGGTCTGAGCGAAGAGACAGTTCATGAATACAGAGCAGTCGCTGAAATAGATGATGATGTGTATTATGGATCCATGTTCAATTTTACAACATTAGACATAGATGAGGAGATGACAGGAGATGGAAGTGAGGAGGATCCATATGAGATAGAAGACTGGTATCACCTTCAGGCCATGTGGAATGACTTAGATGCACATTACGAACTTCAGAATGATCTTGATAAAGAAGATGATGGTTACGATGATATGGTTGCTGAACCTGATGAAGGTTGGACACCGATAGGCGACCAAGAACATCCGTTCACCGGAACGTTCGACGGACAAGGATATAATATCAGCGATCTAGAAATTGACAGACCTGAGGAAAATAATATCGGTCTCTTTGGCCACGTTGGCGATGTGGAAGATGAAACTGTGGTGAAGCACCTGTGTATCAGGGACGCCGAAATCACTGGGAACAGAGGCGTGGGCACATTGATAGGTAGAGTGACTGGAAACGAAGAAACTCTGATCGAAAAAAGCTGTGCTAGAGACAGCGAAGTAGAAGGAACGGGAGCGGTAGGTGGATTGATAGGTTCGCACAACAGCTGGAGAGAGACGCCAGGTGGTAGAGACAATCCGATCTTGAGAGAATCCTTCGCAGATGTACATGTATCGGAAAGGCAAGATGAAGGAAGTGATAAATTCGGAGGTTTGATCGGATGTACTCAGAAAGGTGAAATCATCGACTCCTATTCTTTAGGGGATGTTGAAGCAGGGGATGCTGAGCGAGTAGGTGGGCTTGCGGGATGTGCCGAGAGAAGAGGTGAGATACGTACTTCATACTCTGCTGCAGATGAGATCGAAGGAAGCGATCTTGTTGGAGGCTTAGTCGGTAATCTGCAGACCCGTGGTGTAGGTAATGATGGTATAGTGGAGGACTCATACTGGGATGAAGAAGTGAGTGAACTGGAGGACTCTGCAGGTGGAGAAGGTCTTGAGACTGACGATATGCAGGGTGAAAGTGCGAAAGATGAAATGGAAGACTTTGATTTCGGTGAAACCTGGCATTATGTTGAAGAGGATGAAGGGATAAACGATATTACACCAGCTGACGATGGTTATCCCATCCTTTTAGAACTAGATATCGAATCTCAGTTGGATGCTCAAAATATTGGAAGCAATACCTGAAGTTAATCATATAGAGCTATTTTTTAAAACGATTTACTGGTACTTATCGCATTCCTCGCAGTACCATCTTTCCCATTCCTCTTCATATTCCATGGGACTGTCGCATTCGGGGCATGGTTTGCCTCTCTTTTTCTTCTTTTCTAGGACCTGCGGCTCTTTTTCTTCTGGTTTTCCGTGCCTGTAATATCTCTCGTATTTGAAGACTCCAATGATCAAAAGTATGCCCGTTATTATGTAGAGTATTATACCCCAATCCATTATCTCAGGTATCCTTAAGGCCATATCTCTAGATAGGTAATAAAGCAGGAATCCGGGTGCGATAACCGCCAAGATAGAAGAGAGGCCTCCGGCTATCTTACTCATCGTTTTATCCTGCACCAATATGAAGAAAGGATAGATGTAGAAGGCAAGGAAAACGGACATACCCTGTCTGAACCCCATCTCAGTTTCAGCGTTCTCACCTATCCATGGAAGTAACAATGATAATATCGCTATGATGGTAGCGACGAATATAAGTTTGCCTCCGATGTTCCATCCATGGAAGTTCAGCTCGAAACTTCTCACGATGGGTTCCTCTCTTTCATCCGAGCCTTTTTCATCGGCAGGCATTATATTCTACGAATGTATAAAGAAAACAAGTATTTATATTCAACGGTGATTTTATACACTCGAAGTTGAGTCCACCTCTGAAGATTGACATGCCGAAAGTCCTAGCGAAGCGGAAGTCGAAAAAGAGGAAATAGTGAGAGTTCTAGTAAAGGTCTTGATATCCGAATCCGTTGAGGTAGGTGAAAAAGCAGAAATCAGATTAACCGCTTCTTCTTAGACTGACTCTGACACCTCCAACTTTGACCAGACTTCTATACAGGAAAGAAGAGTTTGAAGAACAATCTTAAAAATCTGAAGAATCAGAGCCGATAATGGTTTTATCTCAATAGAAGATATAGAACAAGCTAGTGAAGAAGAATCACTAGACGTGAAAGGAATAGGTCCGATGTTACCAGAAAAGATAAAGAAAGAATTGGGATAAACAGGTCTTTTGATCTTTACTCAATCGGATATCAAAAATTATATCAATTACCAACATACATGAGATACCTATATGTCAGGATTAGAAGACTCTAGGGCTTGGCCAGTTATCGAAGTCATCGGTCTCACTGTATTCGCTCTGATTTTATCCTTATTTTTGGGTGTTATATTTGGAGTCTTCTTATTGGCACTTGGATACGACATCTCTTTAGATTCTACATCCCTGCTGCTTGGTGTAACTATTCTGGGGCAAATAGCATTTTTGATTTTAGCCGTATTCTATGTGCGTTATAGGGAAGTGAAAGTCCCCATTGAAATACCTTCAAGATCTGATCTTGGCTATATCGGCGGCGGAACTGTCATAACGCTGCTTGCTGCGGTAGCTTTATCTCAGATAATACACGCCTTAGATCTCATGCCCGAATCAGTTATTGAAGACATCGCTGAGCAGGATCCAAGATTTTTGTTAGCTTTGGCTATACTCTCCGTGATCCTTGTTGCTCCAGCGGAGGAACTCTTCTTTAGAGGAGCTATTCAGGGGAGATTACGACAGAATTTTGGACCACTGTTTTCGATCATCATCGCTAGTATACTTTTCGGTGCTTTACATCTAGGCAATTACGCTGGAGAGATTCTTCCTATAATAATGGGAGCAATGGTGGTGACCGTCGCAAGCCTTATATTGGGAGGACTATATGAAAAAACTGAGAACCTGATAGTGCCTATTTTAGTGCATGCTATATATAATGTTATCTTACTTTTACCTGCCTATTTCGCGTTCGTTTAAATTCACCATTTTTCGCTACGCTCGTCAGGAGAAAACTAAGCTCGCCTTAAAGAGATGGAAAATTATATATATTGAGAAGAGATATCCGCCTCACGTTAAGATGAAATATCCTAAGGAGTACTTGGCAGCCCCGGTTTCAGAAGATAACTCGGGGCACTATGTTCATCCTTAGTTCAAGCTTTACTTTTCTCCGCAATTTAAACAAAACTGTTTTCCCAGTAATCACTAAATTTTTTATAAGGAGGAATAATATATGAAACTGCAACCACCGAAAGGTACAAAAGATCTGCTACCAGAGGAGAACGAAGAAAGACAGGAAATATACAAAGAGATGAGAGACCTATTCGAGACCTATGGATATGGAGAAGTTAAGACTCCAGCTTTCGAGCACTTCGAACTCCTTGCAGAGAAATCTGGTCCGCAGATAGAGGAAGAGATATACGCTTTCGAAGACAAAGGCGGGCGTAAACTAGGTTTGAGATTCGATCCGACTGTTCCGATAGCTAGAATAGTGGCATCTGATCCCTCGAAACCAAAGCCGATAAAGTACTATTACATCACCAGGATGTGGAGGTACGATCAACCGCAGGCTGGAAGGATGAGAGAATTTTGGCAGGCGGGATGCGAGCTCATAGGGACAGACGAACCTGAAGCCGATGCGGAGATACTCAAGATAGCTAACGGCCTGCTCGAGAGCGTGACTGGAGAAAGATTCACGATGAAAGTGAACTCTAGGGATATATCAGAGGCTATAGCGGAAGAGGCGGGAGCTACTGATGAAGAGGAGAGGATGGAGCTTTTCAGGGCGATAGACAAGTTGGATAAAAAGTCAAGAAGAGAAGTCAGAGATGAACTGATGGAGAAAGATGTCAGCGTGAATAAATTTGATGATATGATGGATCAGATCGAAAGTGAAAATGTTCCGAAAGATGCCGATGAAAATCTAGAAAAGATCATCGATAAAGCGAAGGAATTAGGTGTATCTGAAGAGGATATCGAGATCGATCTTTCGATCGCTAGAGGACTCGATTATTACACCGGTTTTGTCTTTGAAACCTTTTTGAAAGGTAAAGAAGACAAGGGCTCTGTATGTTCCGGGGGTAGATACGATTCCTTGATAGGCCTCTACGGAAACCAGGAAGTTCCAGCGACTGGATTTGGATTAGGTATCGACAGACTGCTGGAGATAACGGAGAAAAAGAAGAAAGAAAAGCGGTACAGACCAGCGGATATATACGTTTGTCCCGTGAACGATGAAGTAAGAGATGAGGCTCTAAGATTGACACAAGAGTTGAGATCTGATGGATTTAGAGTGGATACGGATCTTAAAAAGAGAGGTATTTCCAAACAGTTGAAGTACATAGATTCCAAGGACATACCTTACGCCCTGATAATAGGACCTAGGGAGATAGAGAACGAAGAAGTCAGTTTTAAGGATATGGAAACAGGAGAAGAAAGGGCGATAGCTATGAAAGAGATGCAAGACTACCTCAAGGAACTACCGGCGATAAAACAGAGGTCCATGAAAAAAGAAGATCATGAAGACCTCTAATCATGAAAATAGTACTGCTTAAAGTAAGATTGTTCGACTAAAGCGTTGAGATGTTAGAAAAGGCCGGTAGAATATAGCCTATCTAGAAGACAAAAAATACCATATAAGAACGGAGCGTGTTCTGTTTCTGTGGTGAAGGCTTTAGACGTGCCGGTGTACGTTGAACACGGTATAGATATCGGTATTTCTGGGAAGGATGTTTAAGAGGAAATAGATAACGACGTATTCGTTCCTTTAGAGCTGTCTTTTAGAATTTGTAGATTGAGTTTTGCAATGCCAATGTGCAGGATATTAGATATCGAGGAACTCGATTGATACAGTATATCTACTGAATATGTCAATATAATGGAAAAGTATCTGGAACAGATGGGAGTAAAAATGGATGTGTTCAAGCTGAACGGATCAATAGGACTTGCTCCAAAGATCGGCATCGCCGACGCTATCGTTGATATCGTAGAGACTGGTAATACTCTTAAAGCTGACGGCCTAGTGGAGACTGAAAAGATAATGGATGTTTCAACCATATTTAAGGTGAACAGGATATCTCAAAAAAAAACGAATTTCGAGAAGATCAACCAAGAATTTTATAACATCAAAGATATTCAGTAAGCTATTTATAAACCATATATCATGATTCCATCGGTGTAATGATGGATCCTTTGATCGAAGATAATAATATGAATTTTATGGATGCAGACCATCTTCCAGAAAAAATACACATCTGGGACGAAACTCTCAGAGGCGGTGAACAGAGTCCCGGAGTAGTTTTCGATGCTGAAGACAAAGTAGAACTAGCCAAATTGATGGATGAGATGGGAGTCGCGGTTATCGACGCGGGGTTTCCGATGATGTCCGAAGGGGAAAGAGAGGCGATCCGCGAACTGATCGGATTGGATCTAGATGCTGAAGTAGGAGCAACTGTCAGATGCAATAAAGAAGATATAGATACTGCGGTGGAACTTGGAGTTGAAGATCTATATATATTTTCGACTACGAGTAAATTCCATCTTCACTATAAGAACGATATGACCGAAAAAGAATGTAGAGATAACGTCCTAGAGACTATAGAGTACGCAGAGGAGCTGGGGTTGAATTACGACTTTATAAGCGAAGATACAACTAGATCAAATATAAAATTCGTAAAAGAACTCCTATCAGACGTCAGAGAAAGAGGTACCAGGCGCATAATCATATGCGATACTGCGAGCTCGATAACACCTGATTCGATGTATAATTTCACCCGAGAAGTGGTGGGATCGGTAGGTGGAGAGGAGTGGGGTGTGCACTGCCACAACGATTTCGGTCTTGCAGTGGCTAACACCGTAGCTGCTATCAGAGCGGGAGTGAATTATCCGACCTTGACTGTGAACTCGCTCGGAGACAGTTCAGGCAATCCAGCTATGGAAGAGGTCATCATGATCGCCGAAAAACTGTTGAACGTGGACACAGGAGTAGATACTACTTATCTATACGAACTCTGTAAGATGGTGGAAAAGAAGTCGGGATTGTATCTATCACCTCAAAAACCTATCTCCGGTTTCAATTCTTACAGGCATGAAAGTGATGTTCACGTTTCAGGAATACTATCCCATACAGATTCTTACGAACCGATAAGTCCTGAAGAGGTGGGGCGAGAGAGGGAGTTCGTGCTTGGAAAGCATTCTGGACCGACTTATGTAAAAAATCTGTTAGAATCTAAAGACATCTCACTTTCTGATGAAAAGATAGAGGATATTCTTAGACGTATCGAAAAGGAAAAAACTATTGATAGAAAATGGAAGATAGAAGAGTTCTTAGAGACCAAGACCGATTACGACGAAGAAATGCTCGGTTTCTCCGAAGATAGGTTCTGGAGTATCGTCGACGAATTGAGGGAAGATCGATGACGACCATCCCCGAAAAGATGCTTGAAGGAGAGGAAGGGGAATACGTAACCCGATCAGTCGATAGAGTCATGATCCATGATGGAAACGCTCCGCTGATATTCGATGATATGGAGGACGAGAAGATATGGGATCCAGAAAAAGTTACTACAGTAGTAGATCATTTCTGCCCTCCGAGTACAGAGGAGAGAGCAGACTTCGTAAAAAGGTTTAGAGATTTCGTCAAGGAAAAAGGGATAAAGGATCATGCAGAGTCTGAAGGTATCTGTCACCAGGTGATGTGTGAAGGCAGAGTGAAGCCGGGTGAGATCGTGGCGGGGATAGACAGTCACTCTACTATGTACGGCGCCCTGGGAGCTTTCGGTGTTGGTTTCGGAGCTAGTGACACAGTGGAGATATTGAAGAAAGGAGAGATATGGCTCAAGGTACCAGAGACTATCAAGGTGGAGATAGAAGATGGAGAAGATCATACTGATATCGCACTTGCGATTTTAGATGAACTGAAATATGAGGGCAATTACCGCTTTTTAGAATTCGTCGATAAAACGGGAATAAAGATGGACGGAAGGATGACTATATGCAATATGGCAGCAGAAACTGGAGCTAAATCGGCAGTATTTCCTCCCGACGAGCTCACTAGAGAGTATTTAAGGAGGTTCGATATGAGCAGTTCTTTCTCTTTTCCAGGATATGATGAGGATGATCACTCAGAAAATATCAATATTTCGATCGAAGAACCCCTTTTAGCCAAACCTCACCGACCATATAATGTGGATAAGGTGTATTCAGAGGAAGGTAAAACCATAGATCAGGTATTTCTTGGTTCGTGTGCTAGTGGAAGATTATCAGATCTGAAAACGGCTGTAGAGGTACTAGAAGGAAAGAAGGTCCATGAAGACGTCAGATTTTTGGTTACACCGGCATCAAAACTTGTGATGACCCAAGCTTTGGAAAAGGGTTTTATCCAAAAACTGGTCGATGCGGGAGCCGTGATCTTGAACCCGAGCTGTGGCCCTTGTCCGGGGATAGATAAGGGACTCATGGCGAAAGGAGAGAGATGTCTCACCACCCAGAACCGAAACTATCCTGGAAGGATGGGTGGAGGAGATATATTTATAGCGAACGCTGAGGTCTGCGCTCGTTCAGCTCTCAACGGTTTCATAACGACCGGAGGTGCAAAAGATGAAAGGTAGAGCAAGAGTTTTTGGCCACGATGTGACCCTGGACGAGATCCATCCAAGCGAATATTTCTCTTTAGATAAGGAGAAACTCTTAAAAGGGTTGATGGAAGGAGTTGAACCTGGATTCTATCGTTCAGTTGAAGAAGGCGACATCATCGTTGCCGGAAGGTATTTCGGTATGGGATCTGGAAGAGAGAGCGGAGCTTGGGCGATAAAATTGTCAGGGATAAAGTGTGTGATCGCGGAAAGTTTTTCTCGATATATGTTCAGGAACTGCATCAACAATGGCATCTGGCCGATCAAAATAGAAGGTATCTTAGATCAAGTCGATGAAGGCGACAAGATAGAAGTACAGCCTGAAAAAGGTCAGATCATACTTGAAACTGGAAAGGAACTCGAATTTGAAACCTTCCCCGATTGGGTTTTTGACATGATAAGATCCAATGAAGTTACAGGTATATGATTGATAGAAAGCTTATAAGAGTGATAAGATGTATGATAGCGACATAATAATAGTCGGAGCAGGGCCTGCCGGTCTTTCAGCGGCTGCAAGAGCTAGAAGGATTAGAACCTATAACTTGATCCCGGCTAGCGTGATGGTCATCTCCAATTACTCTCCTGGTGGTATATCCGATTGGACCGACGTCAGGATGACCGGAGACGGTTGGATGTTTGAAAAAGGAAAAGTGAGAGATAGCCTGATGAAAGATATGAAGGACTATTCTATCCCTCTTAAAAATGAGAAGGTCCTCAGCGTAGAAAAAAAAGACGACCTATTCAAAGTTACTACGGATAAGGAAGAATATTGGTCTCTGTCGGTGATAATAGCAACGGGCATGAGGATGACTTGGAACGAAAGAGAACATTTCGGAGATAAGCTCTTCGGTACGTTGAAAGGCTACAGGTTCATGGAAGATCATTTCGAAAAACTGTGTGAAGAGGAGAAAGGCAAGACTATCATATTCGTAGGAACTCATGAAATAAAGAAAACTTTGGAGTTCTTTGAAGATATAAATCAGGGCAGGATGGATGTGAAAAGAGTGTTAGATGAAGGGAAAAATATCAGAAAGTATGAGACCTTTGAAGAAGATGGAAAAGAAAAGATCAAAGTTATAACTAAAAATGATGAGATCGTAGGGGATCATATCAATATAGATTTCGAATCATATCAACTCTCAGCTTCGACCACCGATATCATCGACTGCGAAAAGGATGAGAACGGTTTCATAAAGACCGATAGAAGAGGAAAGATAGATAAGGGTCTTTATGCAGCTGGTGACGTTACAGGCACGCCTTTTTCTCTCGCGAAAGCTGTAGGTGAGGGGACCACTACAGGATTAGAGAGCTACCGGTACGTTTTTAAGAAAAAATTCGGAGCAGAGGCTCCGGTTTTCGCGTTCTATCCTATCCACAAGGATGGAGAGCCCACCTATTTTGAGATACCGGATTTGAAAGAGAGCTACAGACCTAAGCTACTTGGCTCATACGAGCAGAGCGGAGAAAAGATCGTTTTCCGAGAATGTGAAATGGAGTTTGAAAAAGACATACTCCAACTTTTGAAGCTGCTGGATGGAGAGCACACTTTAGGGGAAATAAAAGAATCATGCGAAAAACCGGAAGAAGATATAGAGAAGGTCATCGAGGAACTCATAGATGCTAAGGACTTAACTCTAGAGGTATAAAATATGTTGAAACTTCTCTTTGATCGAAAGCTTAGAAAACTTCCGCTGCGTTTTAAGATATTCGTATTAAGATATGCTCTAAGCACCCATAATTCCAAAGTACCAGATAGATTGGACGGAAAAAAGGTCCTCTCTATACATCTCCCTCCTTATCCTTCAGAAGCTTTCGATACTTTTCTTAAAGCTCAACTTAAAGCTTCTGAAGGTGAGCCCGTACCCGAGATAGTCAACATCTCGTTAACAACTGAGTGCAAAAATGACTGCTGGCACTGCGTAACTCGGAACGAAGAAGGCGTACTCGAAAAGGAAGTTCTGCTTTCCACAATAAAGAGATTGAAAGAACTCGGCACATTTCAGTTCTTATTTACCGGAGGCAACCCCTTACTCAGAGACGATCTTGAAGAACTAGTAAGAGCTGCTTCGGGTTCTTCGATTTCTCTGATATCCTCCCCGGGTTTCATATCTGATGAAAGGGCTAAATCTTTGAAAAAAGCTGGTTGCCAAGGTGTTTTCGTTGGTCTAGAACATCATGAAAAGAAGAAGAACGATGAACTGATGGGATTTGATGGTGCATATGAACGAAGTTTGAAAACGATAAGGAATGTGAAAAAAGCAGGGATGTTGACTTCCACGTGGGTGGTGGTCACTTCTGATATGATCGAGGAACTAGACGATTACCTGAAATTCGTTCGATCCAAAGGAGTGACTGATGTAGCTATATTTGAGCCGATTATAGGTCCTAGAGATGAAATTTTAGAACCTTATGAGAGAGAATACTTGATGAATGTTCAGAAGGAAAAGAATCCAGATTACCCTAGGATCATCTCAGGCCCTTTCATGGATAGTTCGAGATTTATGGGATGCACCGCAGGTTACAATCGCATGCATATCAGTGCTCAAGGAGACGTCTATCCCTGTGATATGTTGAGGGAAACCTGGGGGAATATATACGAACAGGATATAGAAAAAATTTGGAGCGAGATGAATCAAGAATATTCAGAACCCATCTGTGGATGTCTCGCATTGGATAATACTGAAGAAAAACTGCCGGCGTATTTTAACAAGCTTATCAAAGATCCAGAGAAGTGAGTTGATCTCTCAGAGAAGATTAATCAATAGGAGCACAACCATGGGATAGCGAGTGCTTACAAAATACAAAGGCAGTCTAGCCCCTTTTTCCTTTGTCTTTCTTTCTATATTTTTGTGCTTCAAAACGGAAGTTATGTCAAGAAAAGCAGTCAATAAACATATCAGCATAACCGTATAAACAAATCCTGAAGTTAGATTATTGACCATACTGTATAGACTGAATAGGATTATGATCGAACCAAGGATAATGGTCAGGGAAGAAAGCACCATGGTGTTTTTGATACCAACAACATGAGAGATCGTCTTTATACCACATTTCTTGTCTTCCCGATGATCTTCTGCGACGTTTACTAGGTTTATCCCGAGATTCAGAAGCGCGTAACCTAAGATGAAAAGAAGGAATATCAGACTCACATCGGAAGAGATTATCAAGTGACCAGCTAGAATAGGCAGTACATAGACCCCGATATTCACAGGGATCGGACTTAACACTCCTCTAGTTTTAAGTCTGATCGGGGGTGAGGAGTAGGTATAAGATAGAATCCAACCGAAAAGAGTTATGACTGTAACCGCAATATAACCTCTGAGAAATAATATAAAGACCAACAGAAAAACTACAATGCTTTCAATAAGCATTATCTTCCTCAGTTTTTTCCTACCAAGATTCAAAACTGCGTGGGCAAGATTTTTTTTTCTCAAGGAGTCCACTTTGAGATCGTGATAGCAGTTGATATTGCAGGCGAAGGTTATAGAAAAGATAAACAGTACAGCGAACAAAAAGAGGTCCCAAGTCAGTAGATCTCCTAATGAACCAGCCGCATAAAGCGGTCCCAAAAGTATGGTGGCTAAAGAAACAAGCTGGATACGCCACCTGCTGATCTCTAGGAAACTTCTTATCTGGTCCATGCTAAACCCTGATTTACGGTGAGGTTAAATGCCCAGCTATATTTGTAAACTGTGGTGATTTGATTGACATCTAAACTACACTCATTCTAGAATCACGGCTAATATTAACCACTGGAATATCTATACATTTTTAATCAAAGATTTTTCCAATCTTACCATTCTTTTGCTGTTACTCGAACGGTGGATAAGACTGTAACGGCTTTAGAATCAAAGTATCTTCTACAAAAATTATATGTAATTAGTGAGGTATCTACAGAGGGAGAATGGAAAAGAAAAAATTATTGATAATTGCCGGTATCATATTGATCGTCGTAGGGATATTTACGTCTATTGTAGCCACCCAGGGCGTATTTGATTCCTTTGACGACCCTAGAAAGGAAGCGATTACAACGCTGAATTTTGAAGATGAGCGGGAAAAAACCATCGAGTTAAAGGAAGGAACTTATCAGATATGGATCAAAGGAGAAGATATCGAAACAGAGCTTAGAATCAAAAACGAGGAAGGAGAAGACATTTTCGAAGAGGCGAGTCAAAAGGAAACTATATCTGTGTTTAGTAGGACCTATGAGAGACTAGGAGAAGTAGATATAGAAGAAGAAGTTGAATATACCTTTAGAGTTGAAGAAGATATGAAGATCCATTTGACTAGTCCTCTTTCAGGTGTATTCGATTTGTTAAAGTATCTAGTTATCCTGGTGTTTGGAGCCATTGGTCTTGGTATAGGGGTTCTCCTCATGATACTGATCTTTGTGGAAGAAAACGGTATATCCTAGCCCTGATTTTTTTGATCCCTAATCTTCTTCTTCGTCTTCCTCTCCCTCTTCTTCCCCCTCTTCTTTTCTCTTTTTTAGGACGAACAGAACGATGGTTAAAACTACTATCGCGGCGATTAGAGGTATATACCAATATTGACTGAAGAAAGTTTCCTAAGACTCGACCGCCAAAGAAACCTCGGTCTCATTGTCAAGACTTTCTATCCGTAGCCTATGATCACCACTGCCTTCTTCGATCAGCTAATCGAACTCTCCTGTATAGTTCTCTTTCTCCTTTTAATACTGATGACAATTGCAGGTCAAATCTTCGACATATCTCGGGAAAAAATATATAACACCGCCATCCTGAAATCTCGCTGATATCATGAGCGAAAACGATTCGGACCTTGAAAGCGAACTCGGTTTTTCTCCTGAAAATATCTGGGAAGAGATCGAAGATGAAAAACAAGAAGAGATCTTCACTTTTGCGAAAGATTATATCGATTTCTTGAGTTCATCTAAAACCGAAAGGAAATCTGTTGAGGAGTCTGAAAAGATATTGAGGGAGAACAGTTTCAAAGACATCTCAGAATACGATGAGCTGAAAGCAGGAGATAAAGTTTACATGATCAACAGGCACAAGAGCTTGGCCGCTGCTGTGATAGGGGAAGAAGAGTTGACAAAAGGCTGCAATATAGTAGCGAGCCATATCGACGCTCCGAGGCTGGACCTAAAAGCTAGACCTCTCTATGAAGACAAAGAAGCATCAGTGGCTCTTCTTCAGACCCACTATTATGGAGGCATCAAAAAGTACCAGTGGGTCAACACACCTTTAGCCGTTCACGGAAGAGTGGTCAAGGAGAACGGAACTCCGGTCGATATAACCATCGGAGAAGATCCAGAGGATCCCGTCTTCGTGATCAGCGATCTTTTACCTCATCTCTCTAGAAAAAAACAGGGAGAAAGGAAGATGCCTAAAGTCATCAAAGGCGAAGAGCTCAATATCTTGATAGCTGGCACCCCGATAGATGACGAAGATGTCGAAAATAAAGTAAAAACAAATGTCTTGAAGCTTTTAAACGACGAGTACGGCATAACCGAAGAAGATCTTACGAGCGCTGAGCTTGAGATAGTTCCTGCCGGGAAGTGTAGAGATGTGGGATTGGACAAGAGCATGGTAGGTGGTTATGCCCATGACGATCGTGTATGCGCTTATTCGTCACTTAGAGCTCTAACAGAAATAGACGCTCCTGAAAAGACCGCACTCGTCCTATTTTTTGACAAGGAAGAGATCGGTAGTGAAGGCAACACTGGAGCGAACTCTGATTTCCTATTGACAGTCTATTCAAAACTTCTGAATAAATACAAAGGTACTTACAACATGCAGGAACACAGGATCATGCTGGATAATTCGAAAGCGATCTCTGGAGACGTGAGTCCGGGCTTGAATCCTTCATTCAAGGACGTTCATGATGTACAGAACGCATCCTCCCTTGGAAAAGGTCTGGTTATCACGAAATTCACCGGTTCAGGAGGAAAATTCTCTGGCAACGACGCCCACGCCGAATACGTAGCATTGATCAGGAGGATATTCAACGAGAACGACATCCCATGGCAGACTGCTGAATTGGGGAAGGTTGACGAAGGAGGCGGAGGTACTGTCGCTAAATTCTTAGCAAACCTCAATATAGACGTGGTCGATATAGGTATACCCCTGCTCGGTATGCACTCACCCTTCGAAGTGATATCAAAAGCTGACCTCTACTACCTCTGTGAAGGTTATAGAAATTTCTTAAAAGCCGAGTAAAAAATCATTCAACCCTCTTTTTTTACTATATTCACATCTCCTGGAGGAATCACCTTCTGGATCTCGTCTATAGGGACCCTGAAATAATCTGACATCTCGTTAGCGAATTCGTTGATATCTTTCTTTCCAGGTATGAACATTACTTTTTTACTCGATCCTTTTTCGTTCTGCCTATCTTTTAATGCTGAAGAAGGGGCACACATCACCTTTTTCTTGTCTCTATATTCTGTCTCGGCCAGAACTGCTTCCATCGGAAGATCGTCCATATAGTTCCTTTTTCCCCTTATAACGAAGGCTCCAGTAGGTAGGGACTCTCCTGCCTCTGCAGTCTTGCTGACCTGCCACGGTTTGACCCAGTAAGCCCTTCCCGCTGCGACCCCTCTTTTCCATTCCTTTGAATGTACGACTGCGTACTGACAGGCTTCTTCTAGAGTCTTCTTCCCTATCTCGTCTTTCTCGCCTTTCTTTATAACGACACTAGGTGCCCCGCCAGCATCGGCATGGGCGTACCTATCACCCTTCTCCAGATACTTCTTCACCACTTCTTCGTTAGTCTTCGTATCCTTTCCAGCGACTACTATATGACCCTCGCTGGAGATGAACCATTTGTACCTGTCGAACCAAAACTTCACCGTCGGCTCCTTTTCCTCTCTCTCTTTTTCCTCTTCCCCGGCTGCGATCTCCTTTTTCGTTTCCTCTATAGCTTTTTCAGCTCCTTTTATCTTTTCTTTGGACTTTTTGCTTTTATCATAGTGGTGTTGGGCGTTCTCATTCACATCTTTCCTGAAATCGAGTTTTACGTTCTCAGATATATCTTCGTCGTCCACTTCACCTTTTAACTCAACTACCATGTACTGATCGTGATCGTTTATCTGCTTAACATCCTCTTCTTTCCTTAATCTAGAGTAAATTTTCTCCTTCGAACCTTCGGCTCTCGCTCTCTTTATCTCTTTCAGGAGGTTCTCACATCTCTTATAATTCTGGTAGATCAGCTCGGCCTTGACCTTATTCTCTATCTCTTTTTCTTTTAGATTTTCAACGGCGCGTTTTTGGCTCTCAAGCTTTCTCTCCAATCTACCCGCTTCTTCCTGTTTCTCTTCTTCCTCTTCTTCTCTACTAAATGAGAGATCAAGTGCACGATTAAAACTATCCATGCTTTCAGTATCATGATCCTCGTACTGCGCCAGTGGGAACGGGACCGCATCTATTATCTCTCCTTCAGAGTCTCTCACTATCATGGGCTCTAGATCGTCGACTTCCGTCTGCTTTCTCAAAGTTTTCAGTTCCGAGTAAAGTTCTTCGGATAACTTTTCAGGTCGATCGAGATTTTTATCCACTCCCAACCTGTAGCAGACCTCCTCTGCATACTTGCCTCCGAGATTAAGATCTACCGCTAGTGTTCTTACAAGGTCCTTTTTTGATCCTTCCAATATCTCTTCGAAACTCTCTAAGTCCAATTTGAAAGGCTCTACTCTTTCTGGAGGAAATTTGTATTTTCGACCTTCCTTCAATTCCCTATGGCTCCAGCTCTCGGATCGGTAAGGTACCAAGATATGTTTCTCTCCTTCCAGTATGAGGTTGCCTTTACCGAATATCTCGAATATCAGTCTGCTCCTCTTATTCCTCTGAAGCTGAAAAGTTAACACCCTATCGAATCCATGCTGCTCCACAGATTCGATCCTTGCGTTGCCGGTGTACTTCCTCATCAGCATGACATAGTCGCCCGGCTTCATCGGGTTGTCTTTGTCCTCCTCGGTCAGGAACAGTCCTTTCCCTACTCTAAAAAGCAGCATCTTGTTTGATTTCCCCTGCACGTAGATCCGCAATAATATCTCATCTTCATTCGGTTGATAGATCTTCTTCACATGACCTCCTTCCAGATCTTTCAATTCTCTTACCGCTGCTCTTACCTCTAGAGAATCCATCTCGTCTTTCATCGCTACCTCAATCCGACCCTATCATTTATTATTTTTACCCTTGAAAAGTCGTCGCGACCGGGCAAAAATCTTAAATCTTCAGATTCAATCCTATTTTCCTAGGTGGCAAAAGATGAGGATAAGATGGCATGGTCATGCTTGTTTTGAGATCGGAAAGGAAAATATAATAGTCACTGATCCCCACGACGGAAAAAGTATAGGCATAACTCCTCCCCAAGTGGAAGGAGATATCATCTTGGTCTCTCACGACCACTACGATCATAATGCGGTGAGAGAGGTAGAAAAAGAAGACAGCAAGATTATAGATGAGGCATCAGAAAAGGAGATCAACGGTGTGAAGATAAAAGGCATCGCAACATATCACGACGAATCAGGAGGGGATATAAGAGGGGAGAACATAATCTACATGTTTGAGAATGAAGGGGTCAATTTCTGTCATCTAGGTGATCTAGGTCATATCCCTGATGAAGAGATCCTTGAAGAGATAGGAGAAGTCGACTTCTTATTCATACCCGTTGGCGGCAACTTCACCATCGAACCCGATCAGGCGAAAGAATTGATAGATATGATCGAACCGAAGATAGCGGTCCCCATGCATTACAAGACTAGCGGACTTTCACTGGATATCAAGACACTAGAACCTTTCTTCTCACAGTATCCGGAAAAAAAGACACACAAATTGGGGATCGAACTGGATTTTATACAGGAAGACCTGCCCGATGAAACCGAGGTATGGGCCTTTTCCCTGTGATCAATCTTCAAGGTAACCTAGACCCTCTTCTATCCTTCCCATCTCGATAGGGGTGGTATCATTCCCGATCACAGCCCCCATTGTATTAGCCACCAAACACGTGCCGACCCAACCAGATCCGTGATTCGCTGTGCCTTTGCTAACCGGCACCTGAAATAGATCCTCCAGCACTTCGATCTCTTCATCGGTGACTCTTGGGTGAACGAGAACACCTTTGTTCGTCGCTACAGCGACAGAACCGACCATCCTCACTCCTGCTATAGTGCCTCTTTTAACATTTACATCCAATTGTGAAGCTATAGTTTCTTCAGCTTCTTCGCTTATCTCCGGATGAATCATCGCACCGTTGTCATTGAGCAGTACGTTGTTCCCAAGAGCGTTCTGAGGATCGGGTATGACTGTGACGTCAAGTTGATCTAGAAGTTCGTCTATCTCCCTCTCCTCTATGATGTCCGAAACCACCGCCCCCTGAGAATTTATATCCATCAATGCACCGTTTACACGGGTTCCTCCAATGGTTGTCTTTACTACCGGGACCTCCAAAGCCTCTTCAAAAACGTTACCTTCAATAGGTGGTATCACTACGACTTTTTCAGAAACGGCTGAAAATACACCGATGTATGGATGTGACTCTACAGCGTGTTTCTTCAGCATAGCTCACTCTCTCGGTATGGAGACCTCTACTATCCCATCTTCGAACTTGATAGCTTTGACCTTTATCTTCAAGGGGGGTTTCTTGATCCCTCTCGACCAGATCTCCTCGTTCGTGCTGGAATCGATCCACACATCTTCTTTTGGAACATCCATATTGTTGGCCACGTGCTCTCTTACGAGCTTCATGGCTCTTGCAGCCCTTTTGCTGGTTGGACTCTTCTTAGCCTTCCTTAAAGGGATATTGATTATCCTCTCTTCCATATCCACCATTATAAATCACCTTATCCGTTAAGATCACTCGTCGGTATCGTCCCTTCGCCAGTGCCTTCTCTTGGGGTTGCTGGTGAATCTACGATTGGTTCGCTGCATAACCCAAGCTGGTACTCTTTTGTTGTTTTTGGATTTTTTCAGCAGTCTGCGTTTCTTTGGACCGGGCTTGTTGCTTGACATTTTTATTACCTCCTTTTGATGTTGATCTCTTTTTTCTCGCCGCTGATTTTTTTCAACAGCTCTTTTAAAGTTTTATCATCAATCTTTTCTTGCGTAGCCCCTCGCTGGGCCAGCGCTATTATCTGAGATTCTATCTTCTCAGCTAGCTGTGGTCGAGCCACTCTCACTCGTCCCAACCTCTCCCTTGCATCCGGTGTCATGATCTGTCTGAGCAGCGCTTTCTTCTGGGCTTCCATCTGCTCTTCCCTTTCCTTCATGGCCTCTTCAGACTGTTTGCTCTCTTTTATCTCTTGCATCTTCTTTTCTTTTATCTTCTCTAATTCTTCTTCATCGGCCATGTTCCCACCTATGATACTATCCTTTAAAGGTATTTTGACAACTCAGGATCATCCTTAGCCATGTCTTTCATTATCTCATGAGCAAGATCATCGAGTAAAGATTGACCTTCTGAAGTCACGACTCTACCTTCTTCCTCCTTCTCGATCAGGCCGGCTTCTTCGAGCTGCTGTAAAGACTCTCTGATTATGGAACCGGAACCTTTCGCAACCTGGTTCGGCTTCGATCCTCTTCTTTTTTTCCCACCGTATTTACCACGGAGTCTAGCTACACCTATAGGTCCTTCGATGTAAACGCTCCTCAACACGGCTGAAAGTCTATCGAACCACCAATCTGGTTGTTCAGGGCCCTTCTCCTTATGGACGCCTGTTTTCACGAATCTAGACCATTCTGGTTCTTCGATTCCGTCCTTCTCTCTCAGCTCTTCGCTCAGCTTCTCGATCAGTTTTCCAGGAGGGACATCATATACTGTTACCATATTGTATTACGCTCCAGATAAGTTATTGCAGAGTGTTCTCTGCATACTCAGGACTTGTTATTAAATATTTCCCCCGAAGAGAGTCTTACCTAATAGTAAAGTTCAGCGTTCAACCTAGGTACCATGGCCGTGTGACAGGCCATTTTTATACAGTCCTTTCTCTTCACTCTGCCCTGGGTTAAGAAGCCGACGGCACCCATTCCTTCTACATCCTCGCCGAAGACCACACGCAATTTATCGCCTAAAGTCGAGTCCTCTTTGAGAGTGGGGCTCCAATCTTCTGGAATGGGAAACCCGGGACCGTGACCCGTTGAGCTGAAACCGAGTTTGTCTTTTATCACCACGTACTCAACGGAGAAGATCCCGCTTTTAGTCTCTACCATACCGCTTTCTACACCGATCCCGTAATCGAAACTCTCTGGTACCTCCGCCCTTTTTTCCGCACCCTTAACGATCTCATCGTTGAAGGGTTGATCTTTCAGCCCTTCGATACCTTCAGGGTGAAGTTCAAATTCAAAATAATCTTTAAAAGCCTCTGAAACAGCTTCTTTTTTGACCTCGTTCGTTGAACCCAGTCTTATCTTCACAGGTTTGATAAGATCGCCGTGACTGTTCACTTCACCAGCTCTGATCCTGCTCGAGTTCAAAGGTAAAAGATCTTCGGCCAATACCGGCTTCACCTCTATCAGTTCCAAAGGTTCTTTACCATTTTCTAGTCTCATTTGGTTGATCTCTTCACCTCTTTTCCTGGTCTCATACGAAACGACTAAAGTATCAAAATCCTCTTCTACCGCTTTCCTGTAGGGATCGTTTATCTCCTCTATAGAATAATCTTTGTCAGGAGGTAAAAATTCTTCCAAGCTTCGTTTCCTCTCCTCAAAGCTGTGATCGACTTCAGGTTTCCACTCTTTGAGCATCTCGTCGGAAACCAGTCCGATAGTGACTTTTCCTCCTTCGCTCATCTCTAAGGCTTTATTCAACAGCTTTTCATGACCCAAGTGTAGGTGATCGAAGGTCCCACCGACGACGACGTCTTTACTCATATATCATCACCGATCTATCACATCGTAAAGGTCAGGAACGCCACCACGATCAGAACTACCAAAAGAATGTAGAATATGTACTGCCTTTTCCTTCTCTTATCCATGAACTCCTGATATTCCTCTCTGCACTTCTCCGAACAGAAGTCCCTATCTAGAGGAACAGGCTTGTTACAGATCTTGCAGTGTTTGTGCTGCTCCATGGGGACAACATGAAAAGTGAAGATAAATCATTTTTGGTTTTTTACCTGTGACCGAATACAGCGTAGTACGGGTCTTTTTCCTCTATCCTCGCGAAACCGTACCTCTCGAACTGGATGATGTCTCCTGTGCTAGTTTCCTCTAGATTTCTTTCACCGAGTCCCTTTTCCACCGATGCATCTGGTCTCTCGACCTTCACATCGATTCCTTCACTCAGCCACTGTATCTTGAGGATATCCTTGTTCTCCACGCCTGTTATGACGCCTTTTCCATCTTTCAATCTGATATTGCAGAAGTTCTTCAACCGTATCTCTTCATCCTGGAACTCCTCGTACTCTTCCCTAGGTATGAATACATTTTCTCCAGTTTTCAGGATCCTATCTCCTCTATCAGGATCGTCGGGATGTCTGGGCACTCTAGCCTCTTCCATCTCTATTTCGCCTTCGAGTTCTATCTCCACTGGATCGGGTACGAAAAAGTAGCGGTTGGATTCCTCGTCGATCACTTCTCTGTTCTTTGCGTAAAGCTTTGAAGCGGGAACTTCGACGTCAGTGCTGGAGAGTCCAAAATCGAGTATAAAATCTCTCAAGGCTTCAGGCTTTATACCTCTCCTTCTGAGCGCCTGTAATGACCATGTCCTCGGATCATTCCAACCCTCAATATCGCCTTCTGATATCATCCTCTGGAACTTACTCTTGCTTAGACTGAGTTCTTTCAAACGGAGCATTCCGTAATGTAGAAATTCGGGATGGTCCCAACCGAATATATCCCAGATATATTCTTCCATCCTGTCCTCGATGACCAAGTCCTTACCTCTTAAGATGTGGGTCATCCCCAGGAGGTGATCGTCTATAGCCCAAGAGAACTCCAAAAGAGGCCATACTCTGTACTCATTCCCCACTCTAGGATGCCTCCTTTCACTTATGCGGAAAAGTACCCTGTCTCTGAAAGCGGGATCGGGGTGTTCCATGTCGGTTTTTATCCTAAGGACGGCTTCGCCTTCTTCGTACACTCCTTCAAGCATCTTTTCCCAATCTTCGAGGTTCTCTTCAACACTTTTCTCCCTGTGTTCGCATTCTATGCCTTTTTCTCTATTATCTCTTAATCTCTCAGCGCTGCATTCACAGACGTAAGCTTCTTCTTTCTCGATTATCTTCTCAGCGTACTCGTAATAGGTGTCCATCCTATCCGACTTGTAATAGGTCTCGTGCCAGTCCACCCCTAACCAATCTAGACCTTCTTTTATCATGTCAAAGGCTTCCGGTAGCAATCTCTTCTCTTCGGAACCGATAGTATCGTCATAAAAAAGGATCAGCTTACCATCGTAATTCTTGACGTATTCGTCGTTGAGCAGTATCATCCTGGCGTTTCCTATGTGAAGCGGTCCGGATGGATAGGGCGCCATCCTCATGACGACTTCATCCGCATCCAGCTCGGGAAGTGCTTTCTCCTCCTTTTCTTCATCTTCTTCAAAGAACTCTGGCATAAGCTCTTCGAGTTCTTCATTCTGTTCCTCAAGAGTGAGTTCGTTGACATCTGCTATGATCGAGGCGACAAGTTCCTTCGTACCTTCTGGATCTTCTCTGCATTCGTCAGATTCTCCCATGACTTTCCCCATCACCGGTCCAACAGAAGCTTCTCCTTCAAATTTAACGGCGTTCCGCAGCGCGTATTTCCTGATTAATTCTTCTCTTTCATCGGCCATGTATGTAGCAATTCAAAGATGATATATGGGTTTTTGGATTGGTGTTTCTTGAGATAAGGATCGCAAGACAAGTATTATTTACCTGTTCGAAGTAAACTATCCGTATGTTGATATCGATAGATATCGGAGGAACTTTCACCGATTTCGTAGTTCTAGATGAAGGGCTCAACCATTTCAAGATACCTTCCACACCCTCAGCTCCAGAGAGAGCCATAGCCGATGGTCTTGATAAAGAGAGTATAAAAGTAGCCGATGGAGCGGAGGTGTTCCATGGAACTACAGTAGCGACGAACGCCTTCTTGGAGAAGGAAGGAGTAGATACCGCTTTCATCACCAACGAAGGTTTCGAAGACCTACTTTTCATAGGAAGGCAGGATAGGCCGGAATTGTATGAACTGAATGTCGAAAAACCGAAACCTCCGCTTAAAAGAGAGAACTGCTTCGGTGTATCCTGCAGGATGGACCGCTCCGGAGAGATCATGAAGGAGATAGATAAGGATGAATTGGAGCGCTTGGCGGAGAAGCTCGATGAGAAAGGGTTGTCCGCCGCGGTATGCTTGCTCCATTCCTACAAGGATGCGGAACAGGAGGATAAGATAGGCGAAATCTTGAAGGAAAAGGAGGTTCCTCACTCGCTCTCCAGCGAAGTCACGGGAGAGTTTAGAGAGTACGAAAGGGGTCTCACCACTCTTTTAGATGCCTACCTCAATCCGCTTATAGAAGATTACTTCTCTTCTGTCACTACGATCTTGGGAAAAGAACCCTACATCATGAAGTCCGGCGGAGGTCTTGAGAGAGCCTCGAAAGTGAGGGCCGTGGACTGCCTTTACTCCGGACCTGCTGGAGGAGCGTCAGGAGGCGCTCATATAGCTGAACTTCTAGATATAGATAACATCATAACCTTCGATATGGGTGGGACCAGTGCCGACATGGCCGCTATAGTGGAAGGAGATGCGGCCTGGAAAGACCAGGGGGAAATAGGAGGCTTTCCGATCCAGAGCAAGATGGTGGATATAGTGACCGTTGGTTCTGGAGGCGGCAGTATAGCTTGGCGAGATGAGGGTGGAGCTTTAAGGATAGGTCCTGAAAGCGCCGGTGCCGATCCCGGCCCGGTCTGTTATGGTAGAGGTGGTGAAAAGCCCACTGTCACCGACGCCTTACTCTTGATGGGTTATATCGATCAAGATTATTTTCTTGGAGGGAAGATAGATCTGGAATACAAGAAGACAGAAAGAGCTATCAAAAAACTCTCTAAAAAACTAGATATGGGATATGAGGAAACGCTGAAAGGTATTTTTAGAGTTGCGAATTCCAAGATGGCGAGAACGATGAAGCGTATCACTGTCGAGAGAGGTCTTGATCCTGAAAGTTTTTCGATACTCGCTTTCGGAGGTGCGGGACCTCTCCACGCGGCTTCTTTGGCGGAAGAACTGGGGATGGAAGAAGTCATAGTTCCTCCTCTAGCGGGAGTGTTCTCCGCACTCGGCATGGTCACAAGTGACGTGGTGCATGACTACAGCAGAACTGTCCTGACCTCACTACAGAACTTTTCTGAGATCGAAAATACCATATCAGAACTGAAAACGGGGAGTGAAGAGGATGGAAAAGAAAGGTTACTCCTCGGTCTACGCTATAAAGGGCAGAGCTATCACATCAATGTTCCATACACAACGTTGAACGAAACCGAGGAAAGGTTCCACCAAGAACATGAGAAAAAGTACGGCTACTCGGAACCGGAGGAGGAGATAGAGGTCGTGAGGATACATTTAGAGATCAGGAGAGAGAGGCAGTTGGAAGATATACCACATAGAACAGAAAAAGGACCTCATCCGATGAACAGGAAGTGCCTCTTCCCTGAAGGATGGATGAAAACAGAGATCTATTATAGGAAGTATTTACAAACGGGAGAAGAAGGAGAAGGCCCAGCGGTGATCGAGGACGAAAATTCTACGGTGCTTGTCCCACCAAACTGGGATTGGAAGAGTACGGATTCAGGTATAATCGAGATGGAGAGATCAGGATGAATCGGAAAGAAAAAGATCTTAGCCCGACTAAACTGGAAGTCATGAAGCACGCATTCACCGCCATCCCTGAACAGATGGGGGCCGCACTCCAGAGGAGCGCCTACTCACCCAACATAAAGGAGAGGAAGGACGAGTCCTGCGCTCTGTTCACTTCTGAAGGAGACATGATCGCCCAGGCGGAACACATCCCTGTACATCTAGGGGCGATGCCGAGCGCCATAGAGAGCGTCGTTTCCTCGTACGATATGGAGGAAGGTGTCCAATACATACTGAACGATCCTTATTCCGGAGGAACTCACCTTCCCGATATCACCGTGGTGAAACCCGTCTTTCAGAAAGAAGAACTCATAGGTTACGTGGTGAACAGGGCCCATCATTCCGATGTAGGTGGAGAAACTCCTGGGTCGATGCCTGGAGACAGCAGATCACTGCATGAGGAAGGTATCGTGATACCGCCCCGCCGCCTGATCAAGGACAACTATCTTTTAAAAGATGTTCTAGAGCTCTTCGAAAAAGCCCGTGTACCTAAGGAGAGATCGGGTGATCTGAGAGCGCAAGTGGGAGCTAACCAAAAAGGTGCGAAAGAATTCAAAGCTACCGTAGATAAGTTTGGAGTCGAAGATTTCTTAACCTTCAAAGAGCAGATCATGGATTATTCGGAAAAGAGAACGAAGAAGATGATCAAGGATATGCCCAATGGCGTATACTCATCCAAAGACATCATGGAATGGAAAGAGGACGTTGAGCTGAAGGTCCGTGTCGAAGTCAAGGAGGAAGAGATCGATTTTGATTTTTCCGGTACCGCAAAGCAAGTTGAAGGGAACATCAACGCACCTGAACCAGTGACTCGCTCTGCTGTCTATTACGTTATAAGATGTCTTCTTTCCAAGGATGTACCCATAAACGAAGGGTGTTATCAACCGCTCAGTATAGAGATACCGCGCGGGACTGTACTAGATCCTGAACCACCCGCCGCGGTCTCAGCCGGAAACGTCGAGACCTCACAGAGGGTTGTAGAACTACTTTTGAGAGCGCTGTATCCTGTTTTCCCAGAAAAGATTCCGGCTGAGAGTCAAGGCACCATGAACAATCTTACCATAGGGAACGATGATTTCACCTATTATGAAACCATCGGAGGAGGTGCCGGTGCTTCATTTAAAGGGAGCGGTGAAAGTGGAGTTCACGTGCACATGACCAACACGAAAAACACACCTATCGAAGCGCTGGAAAACGACTATCCGCTCAGGGTCAGTAGCTATAAACTGAGAAAAGGTTCTGGCGGTAGGGGGAAGCATGAAGGAGGGGAAGGCATCATAAGAGAGATAGAACTGCTCGAAGATGCGGAAACCTCGATACAGTCTGAAAGGCGAGAGGAGGGTCCAAAAGGAGTGAACGGTGGAGGCAGGGGAGAACCAGGAAAGAACTTAAGGATGTCTAAGCAGGATAAATCAGAAGAACTGAACAGTAAGATAACTGTTCAGATGAAAAAAGGAGAGAAGATAAGGATCGAAACCCCCGGTGGAGGAGGATGGGGTTCTCAGAAAAATTTAAGTTAGGTTAACTATTACAAAGCTACGATAAGAGTACAATAGATGGTATTTGAAAAGGAGTGATATTATGGCGGATAAAACAGAATATTTGATGGAAAAATATGAGGAGATGAAGGAACAGGGACTGACCTGGACTATAAGGAAATTGGAGGGTCCCTCCAAACCCCATGTGACGGTGGACGGAAAAGAATGTATAATGCTCGCATCTAACAATTATCTTGATCTGGCTAACCACCCAAGGCTGCGAGAAGCAGGGAAGAAAGCCATAGAAAAGTACGGCGCCGGGGCGGGTTCAGACTGGTCTATAGCCGGAACGATGGACATCCATGAAGAACTCTGGGATAGGATCGCTGAGTTCAAAGGCACGGAAGAGGGCATGACATATCAGACCGGTTTTGCGGTCAACGCGGGACTAGTTCCTCAGCTGGTCGGAAAAGGGGACGTCTTGATCTCGGACGAACTCAACCACGGCAGTATCATAGACGGTATAATGATCGCCCAGAGGATGTACAAGGCCGATAAGATGGTCTACAGCCATTCAGATATGGGAGAACTGGAAGAATGTCTCAGAAAGGCGGAGGAAGAAGGTTATGATAAAAAAGTGGTCTTGACCGACGGGGTCTTCAGCATGGACGGGGATATCGCCAAGATGGATGAAATACAGGAACTCGCCGATGAATACGGCGCGATGACCTATGTAGATGATGCCCACGGAGAAGGTGTACTAGGAGGAGGACACGGCATAGCGAAAGAATTCGACGTTGAAGACGATATAGATGTACAGATGGGTACGTTCTCCAAAGCTTTCGGCGGTTTCGGCGGTATGTTAGCCGGAACTGATGGGCTGATCAAATTCGCCTACAACACCTCCCGCTCCTGGTTGTTGAGTGCAGCGTTCCCACCTCATGTAGCTGCGATAAACATCGAAGCTCTGGATATAGTCGAGGAAGAGGAAGACAGGGTCAAGAAGTTGTGGGACCTCACGGATTACTTCAAGAGCGAGATGGAGAGTATGGGTTTCGACACCGGTTTCAGTGAAACTCCGATCGTGCCGGCTATGGTCGGCGACAGTAAGAAGTGCCAGAAGCTGGCTGACCGCCTATACGAAGAAGGTATCTTCGGATTGGCTATAGTCTACCCGATGGTTGCGAAGGGAGAAGCTAGGATCAGGAATCAGGTAAACGCCGGTCTTACAAAGGACGACATCAACGAAGTCCTGAGGATCTACGAAAAACTGGGCAAAGAACTGGACCTGATCTGAACGGGTTGAGTCAAACCAACACCTTTCTTTTTTTAAATTATATTTTTATATACCGGACTAATCTTTTCTGCTATCTCGACCATATCGTTTTCTTTCATGCCTCTTCGGGTGACTTCTGCAACGCCTATCCTGCCCGTTATATCTATGAATACCTTTTCTTTTTCCAGTTCTCTGCACAATTCTTTCGATCTTTTTTCATCTAGATCTAAAAATATCTGATGTGATTCTGTATAACCTTTCTCACTAAATCTGACCGGAACACCCTGATCTTCTAGAGAGGAGGCAAGAGCTCTTGCGTTCTCGATAACCTTTTTCCCGTAATCATGATCTTCTAGCATCTCCTCCAGGGTGATGCCCAGCGCGGCTATCCTGTTCACGTGGGGGTTATCGATCAGACCTATCCCCGTTTCTAGATCTATATCCTGATACCGCCTTATCGTTTCGGCATACTCTTCCTTATCGGTAAGGATGAGACCACCCTGAGGTCCGTAGAATGACTTATGTGTGCTTCCTATCAGGACGTCCGCTCCTTCTTCGAGAGGACTTTGAAATTCACCTGTAGCTATCAGACCTAAAACATGGGAACCATCGTATACCAACGGCCGGTCGTTCACATCCAATAGATCTGATAAAGTTTTAACGGGATGAGGGAAGGGTATGTAGGAAGCACCCAAGATCGTTAAATCCGGGCTCTTTTCACTGTATAATGCTTCCAATTCTTTGACATCAACCTCATAAGAGTCTTTTTTTACGGGTATATCGATTCTTCCTCTATCGAACTTTTCCAGTCCTAAAGGATAACCTCCATCTGAAAATGGTATCATTGCAACTTCATCACCGGGTTCGGAGAATGAGAAAAGCATGTTAAGATCGCATAAATTTCCGGATATGGGTTTGATAAAAGCATGTTCCACGTCGAAAAGTCTCTCAGCGAGTTCTTCAGTCTTCTTGATTATATCCCTTATGTGCTCCGTACCTCCGTAGTAGTCAGAATGATATCTGCCGGAAAGGTCGGAGGATAGGGCCCTTCTTGCTTCAGTTGAAAGGATATTTTCAGATGCGATCAGATTCAATCCTTCTTCTCTACACTTTTCGTTTTCTTCGATAATCGGGATTATTTCAGATTCGACCATAATTCCACCACTGACTTCATCTCTATATGATTTAAACCATGAAAGGATTCCGATGTACTTATCTTTTTGGTCATTTCTTTAGTATATACTAAACCGACTTCGATAATATTTTATATCGGAAGATGTATTGCAATACAAATGCCAGTTAGGCTGTTGGGGAAGGAAAAGATATTGATTCATCTGCTTAGCATGGAGGAAAAATATCAGGAAGGGAGATCATCATTTTCTAAATCTCCGTTCGCTCTCTGCCAGGAAGGTGTAGCGGATATAGTCGAATTTTCGCGAAATAGAGCCGGCGATATATTGAGGGAACTCGAAGAGGAAAAAATTGTTGAAAGCGAATACCAAAAAGTTTCAGGTGGATTCCAGAAAAGATACATCTACAACCTAACCGATAAGGGGAAGGAAAAGGCTGAGGAGATCAAAAAACAGGTGGAAGAAGAAAAAATATCTTTGCGCAAAAACGAAGAAACACACAAGATAAAATTAAAAGATGTCGACGAGCATATAAAAGGGATAGGAAATCTACTCTTCGTTATCAAAAACCTCGACCAAAACAACGAGATCAATCTTGATAATATCGGAAAGAAGCATGCTTTCGTAGACCGCGAGGAGGAGATGGATCTTCTGAAAGAAAGGATCGATGGCCTTCTAGAGGAAGGATACGAAGATGAAGGGATGATCCTTTTTAAGGGTCCCTTGGGCGCTGGTAAATCTAGACTCATCGAAGAGAGCGAGAAGTATGTATGTGATCTAGACATCGACTTCTTTGATTGGAAATGCAACGGAGGATCAATAGTTGTGGACGAGGGTTCTAAAAAAATTTTTACCGATCTGATCTCCTCTGAAGTCGAGGAAGGATATAGAGTCTTGGAAGAAGATATACAGCGAGAAGACCTATCGGGTCGGTTAAAAAGTCGAGCCGAAAAAAACCCTCTGATCCTTTCTTTTGATGACTTGCATCGAGCGACCGGTCCTTTGATAGAACTCTACCAATACCTCTCCGAAGAATTGAAGAAGCATCCAGTTCAGTTTCTTGGTACCTATCGTGAAGATGATCTGAAAGGTGATGTGAAGGATAGTATAAAGAAGCTGGAAAGTTTGGATGTGTCTAGAGTGCTCGAAGTAAAAACTCTCGGGTGGAAAGGGATAAGGGAGATGATAGTTGAAAGGATCGGAAGGAGGAACATACCGGACAGTTTTGTCAACTCTTTACAAAATATAACCGATGGTCTCCCTCTCTTCATCGAGGCATACCTAGACGAGTTATTGGAAAGAGGTACGCTAGACCCTGTAGAGGGACGTTATCCTGATCTCAATAAAGAGATGGTGATACCCGAAAGGATCAAGAGATTTTATATAGAAAGATTAGAAGATTTTGATGAAATAGAGAAAGATGTAGTTTACCTATCTAGTTTCTTTGAAAGAGAGGTACTGACAGATATCCTTTCAGAGTTGATAGATGGAAAAAAGGAAGAGATCGGATCAGCGGTTGAAAAGGTCAAAAGTTCAAATCTTATAGAGACACCGATCAGTGGTATGATCACGTTTCCAACCGAACTCATCAGGCTCTCACTATATCGCGATCTTGACGAGGATTATAGGAGAAAAAAGCATGCGGAGATAGCGGAATTATTTGTTGATTACTATGACCGTGATGAAGAAGAATATTTTTCTCGTCTTGCTAGGCATCATGCTAGGTCTGAAAATCATGAAGAAGCGTTGAAACACTATATCAAAGCGGGAGAAAGAGCTGAAAAAGAATATGAAATCGAAAACGCTATCGTCATGTATAAGAGAGCCATGAGGATCCAAAAGAGCGTTCCAGAAAAGAGACATTACCGCCGTAAATTATTTGAAAAATTGGGCGAGATAGAGATCAAAAGGGGTTCATTGAAAAAGGGAGAGAAGTATTTAAAGAAGGCTAAAGATCTATCAGAAGATCTCTTCGACGAACAGAGGTTGGAGAGGAAACTTTCAAGCTCACTCCGAAGGAGAGGTGATTTCGATAAAGCACTCGAATCTGTCCAAAGATCTCTAGAAACAATCGATCAGATAGAAGGGGAGAAAGAACTGCTAGAAGAAGAAAGATGTAGATGTCTCAAAGAGAAAGCTATCACATACATGAGGAAGAACGAATTCGACAGGGCTGAAGAGATCTTAAAGGATCTCGAAGATAGAAGCATGAACCTCAATATACCTAGAGTCGAAGCAGAAGTGTATCATTACTTGGGTTCTATAGGATATTATCGGTCAGATTATGATACGGCGGAGATATATCTGCAGAGAGCGATCGAGATCAGCGAGATGGTAGATGATATCGAGATGATAGCGAAATCAAGGAACAATCTAGGGGTCATCTACAGGCATGACCAGCGTTATGATACCGCGCTGGAAGAGTTCAAAGAAGCTGATAGGTTGACAAGGAAGTCCGGTTTGAAAAAAGGAGACCCAGATGCCCTGTCAAACATGGGTATAATCTACAACGATATGGGTGAGCTGGATAAAGCCCTAGAGTACCATGAAAAGTGCCTCGATATCGAGAAGAGCATGGAAGATAAAAAAGGCATGGCATCAACCTTCCAGAATATAGGTGTTATCGAATACGACAAGGGAAAATTGGATAGAGCCCTGAAACTATTCAAAGCTACTTTAAAACTCAAGACAAAGCAGGGCGAAAAACACGGTGTAGGACTGGTTCATTACAATCTGGGAAAAGTCTACAGAGAAAAAGGGGATCTGAACAAAGCATTAGATCACTTCAGAAAGAGCCTTGATATAAGGAAGAAAAAGGATTTCACCCAGGGTATCGCAGAAACTTCAGTTGAGAAAGGGACTGTCCACATGGAGATCGGTGAACTGGACAGAGCTGAATCACTTTTCAACGAAGCTCTAGATATCTTCAGAAAGATCGACAATGAATATGGGATGGGTATAACTTTGAGTTATCTTGGAAAACTCCATAAGCTCAAGAAAGATATCGAAAAATCCAGATTATACATAGATCATAGCAAGACTATAGGTAAGAACTTTATGGACAAAAAATTTGAGATAATCAACCATCGCCTTATGGCCGAGATATATATGGCGGATGGGAAAGTACAGGAGGCCCATGAACTCATAAAAGAGTCCCTAAAACACGCTCGTGAGATGGGAGCGGAGATCGAAAACGGAAAATCAACCCATCTTAGAGGCAACATATATTACGATCAGGATCACTGGTACCAGGCTAGCGAAGGGTATCGTAAAGCCTTTGAGATATTCGATGAGATGGGTAACAAAAAAGAAAAAGCGAAAGTCCTTTTTGATTGGAGTAGGATGTTGAAGCGGATCGGTGAGAAGGAAGAAGCTATGCAGAAATTGGAAGAGGCTGTCGAGCTGTTCAAGGAGTGCGGCCATGAAGAGTGGTGTTCTCTAGAAAGAGACACACCATTCGCTGATATCTTGTTAGAGATAGGAAAATACTAAATTTTTTTAAAAACAGAAGAGCTTCAAACCTGTATTTCTACGAGTTTATATTCTCTGTAACCCTGAACCACTTTCATGTACTTCTTATCCTTTATTTTCTCATCCAGTTCTTCGTTTCCAGTGTCGGCTCTGAGCTTGGAAGTCTTCTTGAGCTTTGTGGGTGTGGAGAGTATGTAGATGTTGTCCAAACCTGCTCTCTTCACAACTTCTGGACTTATCTGCTGGTTACCTCTCCCCAGGAAGAAGCCCTGATTTCCTATCATGGATACCGCTATCCTCACTCCCTCTGCATCCTCAGCATGTTCCAGTATCTCTTTCTCAGCCACGTCCAATTCGATCAGCTGACAGTTCTTCAAAAGATCTACTCCTAGTATGGTATGATCTAGATCTAAAAGTTCGTTTATCTTCGCGGTCGTCGAACCTGGTCCGAGGACGAAAAGGTCATCGGGATTGTTCTCCATCTCCTCTATCAGGAAATCCGCTATATTCCTCTTCTGTTCCTCCTGGTCAACAGATCTGAAGCTCTGCTTTCCGAGCTGGATATAATGCGGCTCGTAGATGCTCAAAGCTTCACCGTGGAGTTTTATCTCCCATTCACCCTGCCTGTACCTCTCCTCGTCTAGATCCATTATCTCCACTTCGGAAACGTCCGCTTCGCCGGAAACGAACTGGTTGAAGAGTTCCGCACTCGCTTCCGGATTCACGCCGAAACAGCCGCTGTGCATCTTGACTCCGGCGGGTATTCCAAGTATAGGTACCTTCTTATCGACTTCTTCGAAAACATCTCTCGCGGTACCGTCTCCTCCACAGAAGATTATCAGGTCAACATCCTCTTCCAAAAAAGCTCTGACCGCCTGGTGAGTGTCTTCTGGGGTTGTTTTACCTATAGTTTCTTTTTCACATTCATAGACTACTTTGATCTCGTCTTCAGGAAAGATCTGTTCCAGCAGTTCTTCGCCTAAGATATTACCGGCTGTGTACCAGACGTGTTCTTTTTCCATCCTCTGGAGTGCTTTCTCCGCTCTTTCTTTTGCCACAGGTTCAGCCCCGAGTTCCAACGCCTTTTCGTAGACGCCGTCGGTCCCTTTCAAACCGACTCTTCCTCCCATTCCCGCTATGGGATTTATGATGAATCCTACTTTCATCATCACCCGAAATGATGTTCGGGAAATAAATCTTTGGTTCCCTTTGCATAAAGCGAGTAGGTACAAGCTGACCATTCCATTTTTATACCTCCAAAACAATCTCATCCTATGAAGGTCTCAGAGATATTTCATTCGATCCAGGGTGAAGGTAAAGATATAGGCCTTCCCACCACCTTCGTCAGGACCAGCGGCTGTAATCTGCGCTGTGAATGGTGTGACACGAAATACGCCTGGGAGGGTGGGAAAGAAATCAAAGTGGAAAGGATAAAAAAGAAGTTGGAGGAGATAGGTTGCCAGCGCATCTGTATCACGGGAGGAGAACCTCTGCTTCAAGATGACGTCTACGAGCTGATAGATTTAATAGAGGATAGGTACAAGGTGAGCGTTGAGACCAACGGCTCTATAGATGTGGAAAAGTTGGTGGGCAGAGACGTGAGGGTATCGATGGATTATAAGGTGCTCTCCTCGAACATGTACGATGAGATGCTTGACAGAAATCTAGATTTTTTAAGGGAAAAAGACCAACTCAAGTTCGTGATACTTGATAAAGAAGATTACGAATTCAGTCGTAGCATCTTAGAGAACTATGACCTAAACTGTGAGATAATTTTTCAGGCAGTGGACAACGAAAATCTCAAAGATCTAGCAGGATGGGTGATGGAAGATGGGCTCAACGTTCGTGTGCTTCCTCAGCTTCATAAGGTCATCTGGGGCGATGAGAAAGGTGTTTGAGGTGTCAGGTTTAAAGTATGAAGTTATCTTTAACGAAGGAATCGAAGGGTTTAATTATTTCATCTATATCCTCCATACATGGGCATAATAATAGATGAAGATACGAAAGTTGTGGTGCAAGGTATCACGGGTCAGCAGGGTAAGTTCCACAGCGATTACATGATGGAATACGGCACTGAAGTCGTTGCAGGTGTCACTCCGGGCAAAGGCGGGAAGAAAATCAATGGCGTTCCTGTATTCAATACCGTTGAGAGGGCTAAAGAAGAAACTGGAGCCAACGCATCCATCATCTTCGTTCCCGCACCGTTTTCAAAGGATGCAGCCATGGAAGCTATCGATGCAGGTATGGATCCCGTGGTAATCATAACGGAAAGCATACCGGTCCAGGACACAGCGAAATTCATGCGCATGGCCGAAAATTCGGGTACCACTATCATTGGGCCGAACACTCCTGGCATAATATCTCCCGGAAAGAGCAAGGTAGGGATAATGCCCAATCATATATTTGAAGAGGGAAATGTAGGCCTAGTATCAAGGAGCGGTACCCTTACCTATGAGATAGTGAACACCATCACTAAGAAAGGATTCGGGCAGTCAACGGCATTCGGTTTAGGTGGAGATCCAATCGTGGGCATGGACTTCATCGATGCATTGAAACATTACGAAAAAGACGATCAGACCGATGCGGTGATCATGATAGGAGAGATAGGTGGAAGCGCAGAAGAAAAAGCGGCAAAATTCATCGAAGAAGGTTACAGCAAGCCCGTTGTAGCTTACATCGCGGGAAGGACCGCACCGAAAGGTAAAAGGATGGGACATGCAGGAGCTATCGTCTCGGAAGGCGGTACCGGAACCGCTGAATCGAAGATCGAAGCTCTGGAAGGAGCTGGAGTTTCTGTAGCAAGGATGCCCACTGAGATCGGCGAGATCTTAGAAGAAAAGCTGTAAAATTAAAAATCTTTCAATCTTTCTACCAGCTCAGGTAATATCTCACCAGCTTTCCCTTCAAGGAAATGATCAGCTCTAGGAGTCAACTGAGTAGGTTCAACGTTCACTTCCATGATAGTAGATCCGCTCCGCTTCGCCGTTAAGGGTAAAGAAGCGGCTGGTTGTACTACCGAGGAAGTACCTATGCTAATTATAAGAGAAGTGTCTTCCACCGCCGACCAAGCCTCGTTGAGCGTATTTTGAGGGAGTGGTTCGCCGAAGAGCACCACATCGGGTCTCATCACCGCTTCACACTCACAGTACGGTATCTCTCCATCCAATATCTCCCCGACCATCTCCTCAGTATCTTTTCTGTTCCCACAGGAATCACACACCAGCTCGTTCAAGGTGCCGTGAAGTTCCAATACTTTTTTACTTCCAGCTTTCTGATGAAGCCCATCGACGTTCTGAGTTATCACCGCTTCAAGGCCGTGATCTTCCATCTCTACCAGGGCTTCATAACCCTCGTGAGGTTTTGCTCCAAAACATTCTTCGATCTGTAATCTGAACAATTGCCAGCACCTCTCCGGGTGCTTGCTGAACCCTGTAACGCTGGCCATCTCCTGCGGGTCGAATTCACTCCAAAGCCCATCTTCTCCTCGGAAAGGAGCGATGCCGCTCTCCACTGACATACCGGCCCCTGTCAGGACCACTATATGATCGGCTCGTCTGAGTTCTTCAACTGCGCTCTTCATCGTAAGTAAGCTTTAAAGGTCCGCTTTAACCTTCTCAAGGTTCTTGCTTACCTCTTGATCCACGTCATCATGTATACTGTTACCGTGGGAATCCATGGTCACTAGGAAAGGTCCGGCCTCCTCTACTCTGAACATCCATATGGCTTCAGGCACTCCGAGTTCTTCCAAGAAATGAACGTCTTCAACTTCCTTTATGGCGTTTGCCATCAGAGCTCCTGCACCTCCAGTGTATTGACAGTATACGGCACCATTTTCACCGAGAGCTTTCAGAGTTCTTTCGGCCATGCCACCTTTACCTATGATTATCTTGGTCCCGAACCTTTCGATGAAGTCATCTTCAAAAATCTCCATCCTTATGCTTGTAGTAGGTCCAGCAGAGACCACTTTCCATTCACCTTCCTCTTTAGTTATCGCGGGACCGCAGTGGAACATCGCGTACTTTGAAGGATCAATAGGCACCTCATCATCGTCTATCTCTAGCAATTTTTCATGAGCCGCATCCCTAGCTGTGAATATAGTACCGGTGATGTAAAATGCGTCGCCGACTTCTAATTTTTCGATCTCTTCAGGATCTATAGGGGTCTCTATGAGCTTCATCATATCACCTCTACTTTTCCATCAGAATCTATCTTGACTTTAGCCTGCCGATTCGCCCAGCACTGGGGTAGAACAGCTACAGGGAAAGAAGCAGGATGCCTGTGTGCGTACTCGATCTTCACATCCAGTACGGTGGTCTTTCCACCGACTCCCATCGGACCCACTCCCAACTCATTAGCCTTTTCTTCAAGCTCTCTTTCTAGCTCAGCAACTCTCTCTTCTGGATGTTTTTCGCCTACAGGCCGGAGAAGAGCTTTCTTTGCCAACTCCATGGCTAGGTCAGCTCCTCCACCTATGCCGACTCCTACGACCGTCGGAGGACAGGGTTTTCCAGCCATCTCAGCTATCCTATCTAGAACTATCTCCTTCACTCCCTTCAAACCCTTTCCAGGAGTCATCATCACCAGTTCGCTCATGTTCTCACTGCCTCCTCCTTTCGGGATGACGTGTATCAAGGCTTCGTCGCCTTCAACCACCTCCCAGTGTAATGCAGGTATGAATCTGCCCGTGTTGTCATCACTGTTGACATCACTTATTGGATCTATGGCATTAGGTCTCAAAGGAACCGAAGCGGTAGCCTCTTTCACGGCGTCGGTCACAGCTTCTTTTAGCTGGCCGATGGAGGGGAAATCTTCACCCACCTGTATGAAAAAAGTCTGGGTCCCAGTATCCTGACAGATCGGTCTTTTTTCATTCTTACCTACTTCTATATTTTCCAGTATCGCATCCAACTGTACCTTCGGACCTTCATCCTTCTCGGTATTTTTAGCGCTTTTTAGAGCGTCCTCCGTCTCATCGGTGACACTCGTGACCGCTTTCTGTATAGCTTCTACAAGAGCGTCTTCTAATTCATCTTGATTCATGATTATCACTCTCTTCGAATACAACAAGTGATAAAAAACTTTTCGAGGTTCGATTTTATAATCTGACTTGACTCAACACAAAAGACCGGAAAACAGAGATACAAGTAAGAGGCTTCAGATCTTTTTGCATATCCTGCACATCAGCTCATCCACTTTCTCCGTATCGATTTCACCGGATCTATTCAGTTCACAAACCTCTTTGGCTACCTCTTTGATCTCCTCTTTGATCGGTTCACTGAACCTTTTGTTCTTCCCTCTTTTCTCCTGAAGGTACTGTGAAACCGCAGGCTGAGTTATATCCAGCATCTCGGAGACCTCAGTCTGTGTGAAATCACATTCCTCACAGAGTATCCTTCCAAGTTCGGCTTTCACGGATGGGAGATACTCTCTAACGAACTCTTCGCATCGCATTGTGAATCCTCATAATATAAGGGGGTTATTAACGTATCCCTTCCTTAATGATCTATCAAGACTGCCGAAAATAGTATAAAGACTTCCTTCTATCTAAATTGTGATGTACGATGTGGTAGAACCGTGTTCGGATTCTGGCGCCTATAGAGCCGAGCCGGAAGATGAGATAAAACTCGATCCTCAGGTCTTCGAAAAACCCTTGAAGGATAAAGGATACGAGATAGAGTTTTCCTCCGATGTGATCCTGCTTGTGAAAGATGTTGATCTTGATGTGGAGATAGGCATCTATCCCTCCGGGAAACTACTTTTCAAAACCACCGACAAAAAAAAGGTAGACGAACTTTTCGACCGATTCACATCTATGATCGAAGATGATGTTGAAGTTTAGTGAAATAAGTCTTTCAATACCTCAACGAAGCGCATTACCTCTTTTTCAGTATTGTAAAGATAGAAAGAAACTCTGTTCCCTCCCTCTAGACCTCTATAAGAATACCAGGAATGTACGCACTGCATACCTCCTCTCATGAGTATGTTTCGCTCATCCATCAGAAGTGTCATCTCATGACAACCGAGTTGATCAAGGTGGAAATTGAATATACCAGATCTTTTTTCTGGTTCCTGAGGTCCTACTATACTCACTAAATCTTCTAATTCCTCTGTAGCTATCCTGTTGAGTTTTATCTCATGCTCTTCTATATTCTCAATACCTAAATCTTGTACATAATCCACGGCAGGTTTTACTGCGGCCAATCCAGCAAAGTTCTGAAGGCCGGCTTCAAATTTCGAAGGTGTATCCTGAAGTGTTACTTCATCGTATTTAGTACTTTTAACACCCCCGCCACCGTAGATCAGGGGTTCGAGTTCCTCCATAAACCTCTTCTTGCCATAAAGGACTCCTACTCCTGTAGGTCCAAGCATCTTGTGGAGAGAGAAAGCTAGGAAGTCGACATCGATATCTTCCACATCTACAGGTTTATGCGGTACGCTCTGTGCCCCATCCAACATGAAACAGGCATCATTTTCATGGACCATATCTGCAATATCTGAAGCAGGTATAGTGGTTCCATCAAGATTAGAGGTGTGCACCATCGAGACCATTGCTACATCCTCTCCCAATTTATCTTTCAGGTCATCCATATCGAGTGAACCCTCCCCGTCTGTCCTGACCTGCTCATATTCTATCCCAACTGATTCTTTCATCTTCAACCAGGGAACCAAGTTACTATTATGCTCTTTATCCGTCGTCAGGACTTTGTCCCCTTTCTCTAGACCCATCCCTCTCGCAACCGTATTTATGGCTTCGGTAGTGTTCTTGGTGTATGCGATCTCATCTACCTCTGAAGCGTTCAATAATTCCTTCACTGATCGTCTCCCTTTTTTGATCTCCTTCGTGAGTCTAGTGGAGAGTGTATGTGCACTCCTCTTACCCTCGCAAACCGGAAATTCAGAATAATATCTATCCACAGCTTTCCTTACGCTGTGAGGTTTCAAACTAAGACATGCGCTGTCGAAGTATATATACTCATCAACGACTGGGAAGTCTTCTCTTATATTCTCGACGTCTAAACCACTGCTCATGATCATCACTTCTAACGTTGTTTCCTAACGTACCTAACCATGTACCTTTCATATTTGAAATTTTCACATGAAATGATACATTGTTCGCACCTTATAAACATAACGACGTTATCAGAGCGGAAAGATTAAAAACTGTAATGAGGATTAAATAGTGAGATAAGAAAATATGGTTAAACTGAGACCGAACAAGATGAACTTGGAAGAAGGTTACACAGCTCCTCCGACCGTTTTCAAAAATATGGGCCTTTACCTTGACGATGTTTTCGAGAACAGAAAAGGCCAGACACTCACGGTGAAAGAAGAGGACGGAGAATGGCGTGTCCTCTCGGTGAAAGGTAAATAACGATCCATTAAGAAAGCTTTTCCTCTCTGAACTGATTTAGAGTCTCACGGTGCTCACCACATAACTCACCGTCGAGCTGATTCTCGATCACCTCTTTCTGCCAGTGCGAATTGTATAGACAGCACTTTTCTCTACTACAGAAAGGATCACCCACCAAGCGCCAAAATATCGTTTGAAGTAGATAGGATTCTACTGCGCTCTGCATCCTTTCATCATCGTGATGCATGGGCTGAAAATCTAGAGTTTTCTCCTTCTCTCCTCTTTCCGCTAAATAGTAATCTCTTGGTTTAGCAGGACCTTCTACTATGCCAGAAAGTGAGACTAAGGAAGGGATAGAAGCCAAGATAACCCTCACGTGATAACGGTTCTCGTTCTTCTCTAGAGTGCCGACAGTTCTTTTCGTTACCGCAACTGTATGCTCCCTTTTCTCTTCCTGAGTCAACAGCTGCCTCATGATCTGGGTTAATCTAAATCCATCATAGATGATCCCTAGAATCTCTTTACCTTCTTTTATGATCCTTCTCTCTATCTCGACTTCTTTGGGAAGAGGTTCCTGAAAGACCCTTTCTGTTTTTTCCCGAACTCTTGTACCGGCGATCTTTTCTTCTAAACCCTCGTGGTACTTTTCCTGGAAAAAACCACCCTTGAGTTCGACGGGACGGTCAGTTTTCTCTTCTATAAACCCTTTCAAATCTTTTGTATCGATGTGGTCTTGCTCTTCTATGTAGAGGAATATCTTTTCGAATGGGAGTTCAATCCAGGAGTTCATGAGCGACTTCAGCTCCTTTTCTACCCGAAAGGAGCATCGAACCGAATGTGGGACCCATCCTGGGAAGTCCATAAGTCGTTGAGACCGCCATGCCCGTTACAACAAGGCCGTCGTGTACTTTTCCAGTATGTTCTACGACCAGATCTTCAGATTTGTCGACCCACATCCCACCGAAACCTCTGGTCTCCATCATACCTCTCTCTTCCAATTTACTTACCACGCAGGCATCATGACCTGTTGAGTCTATCACTAGATCGGCTTCCAACGAGATCGGATCCACACAGGTGATCTGTCTAGGTAGCTCAGAAACCGGGGTCCAATTGATCACCACGCCTCCTACTCTCTCGTTCTCTCTTAGGACTACGTCTTCGAATTCCGTCATATTCAGTATCTTTATACCTTCGTCGCATGCCTCTGAGATCAGTTTAGAACACGCATGTGGTCCCATGGTAGTGTAAAGATCACCGTCCTTCTCATAGGGGATGCCCAACTCATCTAAGATCTCTTCTCCAGGCGGTCTAACGGTTACCGTATTCATCAGATAACCGCCGAGCCAAAATCCTCCTCCAAGATAATTGTTCCTTTCGACCACCAGGACCTTCCGACCTTTCATAGCAAGGTCTCTAGCGGCCATAAGACCGCTCGGACCGCCGCCTATAACTATCACTTCTGAATCAGCGTGCTCTTCCAACTGCTTGCCGAACTGCCTCACTATCGCACGGGTCACATCACTCTCGCTAGCTTCTTCGAACATGTTTCAGACTATATGTCGGTGTTATATATCATTTTTTCTTAAAATTGGATATCGCCCAAACCGTAAAAACGCTACCCTGTTCAATAAACTTCTTGAACAACTTTCTTCTCTATCGAAGGCCTGATGTTCTTTTTTTCTAAACCTGTCAAGACGGCCATCATCTTTATCTTGTTTTTGAATTTATGATCTATCCTAGCACCCACTATGACCGATGCGTTAGAATCCAGTTTAGAAGTCACAGATCCAACGATATCATGGGTCTTCCTGACGGAAAGGCTTCTAGAGCATCCTGTGAGATGGATGAGTCCTCTTCTAGCTCCTTTGTAATCAGCATCCAAAAACGGATTCCCCTCCGCATTTTTCACCACCTGTGAAGGCTCCTCAGAGTGTCCCTCTCCAGTGAGAAGAGTTGAATATCCACCTCCTCCCAACACTGTGCGAAGGTCGTTAAAATCTAGATTTATCAGTGATTGCTTGGTAACAGTTTCAGTTATACCTTTGACCAGGTTCGATATCACCGAATCCATCATACCAAAACCTTGATCTAGTGGCATATCCGGACTTACCTCGACAAGCTTGTCATTGTCTAGAGTGATAGTGGTGTTCGCGTAGTTCTCTATCTTCTGTACGCCTTTCCACGCCAACCTTCTCCTGTTACCTTCCACCGAGAAGGGCAGCGTCACGATACTGATCACCATGGCTCCGCTCCTCCTGGCGATCTCGGTTATCAAAGGTGAGGCGCCCGTACCAGTTCCTCCACCCAGTCCAGTGGTCAAAAACACTAGATCGGCTCCTGAAAAAAGCTTATCGAATCCTGCAGCGGCAGATTCCGCACATTCCCTACCTAAAGAAGGATTTCCCCCTGCACCCATACCTCGATTGAGATCGCTCCCTATCAGCATCTTTTTGTCCGCTTTCTTGTTTTGGAGATGCTTTTTATCTGTGTTGACTGCTATTGTGGTAGCTCCATAAACCCCCATCCTGCTCAACCTATCAACACTATTATTCCCTCCTCCACCCACTCCGACCACGTAGATATCAAGGTCTGTGTTAGATTTCCTCCTCTTCTTACTTTTCCTCTTCATATGAAAGACCTCGGTCAAGCCGCTATCTTAAGTACAGCGGAACGAATAGGTGACGAGTAGTGATTCTCTTGTTTAACCTGATCGATGCCGACATTCACTCTTCTAACTCTCTTTTGTATTCCTTTATCCTTTCTCTAACGTATTCCCTTACCGCAGTCCTTATAGCATCGTCTACATTAACGGAATCGCCTCTTTCGATCAGATTTTCGATCTCACCAACTTTCTTCTTAGGGAGATCGACAGTGACTTTAGAAATATGTTCTGGTGCGTTTTTATTCTTTATCAGATCATCTATAGCAGTCCTGATGGCTTCTGATGTTGATGAATATTCCCCCTTCTCAACCATTTCATCCAGCTCTTCAGCCATCTCTATAGGAATTCTGACGGTTATTCGCTTTGTGTCCGACACTTTAGGCCACCTTCTATTTTCATAGTCCGACGTTAAACCAATTTACGTCAGACAATAATATAAACTCTTTTTTCGTTTATAAAGGTTTCGGAAGATGTCTAACAGATATTCTAAATAAGTATATTAGAAAAAAGATGAAAGTTGTTTTTCGAAAAATTTCATTCGTATATCCAGTCTTCTTCTACCTTTCTGTAGTCCACGAAATCAGATCCCTCAAAAAATATATCCAGTTCGCGCTCTGCGCTTTCCTCAGAATCTGCCGCATGCACTATATTCCTTCCGATATCTATACCGAAATCGCCTCTTATCGTTCCCGGTGACGCGTCTTTAGGATCTGTATCTCCGACCATATCCCTGACCAGTGAGATAGCCTTGTTTCCTTTCAGCGCCATAGCAACAACAGGACCTGAAGTTATGTAGTCTAGAAGTGTTTCATAGAAATCTTTACCCTCGTGTTCCGCGTAGTGCTCTTCAGCGGTATTTCGTTCGAGGTGAAGCATCTTCATCGCCACTATCCGAAGACCTCTCTCCTCGACACGAGAGATGACTTCTCCGATCAGATCTCTCTGAACACCGTCGGGTTTGACCATCAAAAAGGTCGTTTCCATTTTGATCCTCCTTTAATCTTCCTTCTTGAGGATCTTCTTCTTACCTTCTTCCTCATCTTCCCCTTTAGTGTAGGTCCTGATCGCTTTATCTTGAGCGTGTCTCTTGGTCCATCTCGTCTCCCTAGCCTTTCTTCCCAATTCCATCATGTTCTTCTTGCATTTACTGTTGCAGAAATGGAAGACTTGACCGCTGTTCTTTATATTAAGTGTACCAGTGCCGGGCTCTATCGGATTGCCGCAGAAAGTACATTCTCTACTCTCCGGCATATTATCTCACTCCTATCTTCTTCGCCTCTCTGGCGGTCTCTCTGAGCATCAATACGTCTCCTTTTTGAACAGGTCCCATCACATTGCGGGTGATTATCCTACCCTCGTCCCCTCCTTTGAGGACTCTGACCTTTACCTGGGTAGCTTCACCGCTCATGCCGGTCCTGCCGACGATCTCGACAACTTCACCAGGGATACTATCATCCGCAGCCATTTTAGACTCCTCTTTTCAATTAGATATATTTTACTCGAGCCTTATTTAAGGTCTTCGAGTTTTTTCTTGAGATCCTCGATCATCTGCTCGCCGTCACCTGGATCGACTATCGCAACGGAAGCTGATGGTGCATCGATACCGGATGCCGCTCCCAATTCATTCTGTGAAGGTACGTAAGAGTAAGAAACGTCTTTTTCTTCACAAAGGAGCGGTAGATGAGCCAAGATCTCAGGAGGGGTGACATCTTCTGCCATGACCGTGAGAACGGCCTCGCCCCTTTCAACATACTTGGTCACTTCATTCGTACCTTTTCTAACTTCACCAGTATCTCTAGCAGTTTCTACTGCTTCGTAGGTCTTGTCCACTAACTCGTCTGGAACTTCATAATTCACAAATACTTTATCTGGCATGTATTTCCACCTCATTTCGGACATAATCGTCCACACATTTCATCGGTGTTACACAGCACCCCATAAAGGCTGATGGGAGAACTCCACATCCCTTCAAAAGGTCGCTGTGCGAGTTGCTTACTCCCACTGTAGTATAAAAAAGTTTTTGCCGGGAGGCATCAACTTCAGCCATAAAACAATTATATTTTCCTACTCTTTGCAGCAGACATGAAAGGTTGGTGGAACGAACTCGCGAGGGTAGATCTGTCCTCCTTTGAGGTTAGATATGATGAGGTAGGTGAAGGTCTGCTCAAAAAGTACCTCGGCGGAAGAGGTCTAGGAGCAAGGCTTTTGATCGATGAGATAGATCCTAGAGTTGATCCTTTGGAAGACAACGTACTGGTCTTTTCGGCTGGGCCATTGACCGGGACGACCATACCAACCTCAGGGCGTTTTTCCGCCTCGGCTAAATCCCCACTAACCGGCACCATCACGGATTCCAATGTAGGGGGCTCCTTTGGAAAGGAGTTCAAGAGAGCGGGTCTAGATGCAATGATAGTCAAAGGTCAGGCCGACGAGCCGGTCATCATCGATATCTCTGAAGACGGTATAAAGATGTTTCAGACCGATCTTTGGGGCAGTAAGACCGGCGTGTGTTTCGATGAGATAGAAAAACGTTCCGCCGTCATAGGTCCCGCAGGTGAGAACGAGATCAGGTACGCTTCGATAGTCACCGACGGATACAGGGTCTTCGGAAGGGGAGGACTGGGAGCGGTCATGGGGAGTAAAAATCTGAAAGGTATAACGGTGGAAGGGTCTAAAAAGGTCGATGTGAACGATCAGGAGAAACTCAAAGATTACGTGAAAAAAGCCTCTTCCAAGATCGACTCTTCACCGGTCACATCTAGAGGCTTGAAAAAGTTCGGCACACCGATATTGGTCAATCTCATCACTTGGCTCGGTATGTTCTCCAAGAAGAATTTCAGGGAGTGTGCGGATGAAGAGGAAGCCGACGAACTCTCTGGAGAGAGGATGAAAGAAGAGATAGTGGAAGATCACGAGGGTTGTTATTCCTGTCCCATAAGATGTGGGCTGAAGACGAAAATAGATGGAAAAGAGGGTAAAGGACCGGAATATGAAAGCGTATGGGCCCTCGGTTCGAACATCGGGCTTTTCGATCTGGATAAGGTTACAGAGTTGAACTACCGCTGCAACGAAATGGGTCTTGATACTATATCTACAGGAGGAACGATCGCATGTGCGATGGAGATGAAGGAAGAGGGAATCTGGGATGACATGGAAGGGTTCGGAAGTGATGTAACCGGTCTTTTGTATAAGATAGCTCACCGGAAAGGCGTTGGAAAAAAACTGGCGGAGGGTTCGAAGAGGCTGTGTGAAGAGTATGACTGTGAATTATCAATGACGGTCAAAGGGATGGAACTTCCTGCTTATGATCCTAGAGGGGCCGCCGGTCAGGCATTATCTTTCGCCACCTCGAATAGGGGAGGATGTCACCTCAGAGGCTATCTGATAGGGGAAGAGATATTTGGAGTTCCTAAACTCTTCGACCGGTTCAAGACTAGTGGGAAACCGGAACTCGTGAAAAGAGCTCAGGAGAGGAACGCATACCTAGATTCGTTGATAATGTGTAAGTTCGGCGCTTTTGCTTTAGATGAAGAGTTCTACTCTAGATTTTTGAGAAGTGTTACCGGAGTTGATTTCACTATTTCTGACCTCCACGGCATAGGTGAAAGGATCTACAACCTGGAGAGACAGTTCAATGTGAAAGCGGGTTTTGAGAGAGAAGATGATCTCCTGCCTGAAAGATTTGAGAAACCATTGAAAAGAGGGACCTCCTCGGACAACGTCTTCGACATGGAGAAGATGTTGGATCAGTATTACGACTGCATGGGCTGGGATCAGGATGGTGAACCTAAAAAAGAGACGCTTGAAAGGTTGGATATCCCGAACTTCTGAATTTTCAAAAGATATTTATCACTTTTTTCATCAACCTCTTACTTACGTCCATCCTTTGTATTTAACCAACTAAATTCATAACGGATTTTACTAGAGATTTAGACGTTCTTGAAATCTTTTAAAATATTATCGATCATGGTCCCTATTTAAAAATTATTCTAAAAAAATATATAAAAAGAAAGGGTTTAAGTTGGTTTTTAATTTTCGTACTTCCATTTGTAAACGACGAGGATCACAGCCGCAACAATCACTATAGATATTATTATCCATACGGCCAAGGGTAATGCTTCAGTCGTAGGCTCTGGGGTCTCTATTTCAAAATCAATCATTTCTGTTTGATTATTTCCCGCGGTATCGAAGGCTATGGCTTCAAGAGTGTGTTCACCGTCCTCTAATTCCTGTAGTTCATATGTCTCTCCATCTCCTTCGTACATAAGGTCGCCGTTCAGTTTCAACTCGTACCTATCTATACCGCTAAGATCGTCGCTGCCTGACCACTCAACCATCACGGTTTCTTCCGAGTGAACCGAATCATGCTCAGGAGATGTGATCTCTACTGTTG
>Ga0207421_10000316_pt1 | contig 61177 bp, 62 predicted proteins | sample SodLakKL_010_SED_4_FD_187542 | JGI IMG/M metagenome (GOLD analysis project Ga0207421, IMG submission 187542) | Alkaline sediment microbial communities from Lake Tanatar, Kulunda Steppe, Russia - 8KL_010_SED (SPAdes) (version 2) | ecosystem: Environmental > Aquatic > Non-marine Saline and...
TTCTGCAAGGACAGTGACATCGAATGTCAATTCATATTCGAAATCGTTGTCATCCGTAACTGTGGCAGTCAGTTGGACAACTACGTCATCCTCGTTTTCAGCTGGCTGTGTGACCTCACCATCATGAGTGATATAGTCTGTGTTTTCTGAACTCCAGGCTACATCGAATACATCGGGACCTCTGTCATAGTCAACGCCTTCAATTTCAAGCTCATCCATCAAGTCAAGGTCAGTCGATGTTTCATCCGGAAGTGTGATGTTGTTATCGGCGTATGCCTCGATCTCCTCATCCGTCAATTCAGGAAGCACGACGCCTTCCAGCCTCAATTCACCGAAATTGACATCGAAAACATTGAATTCAGCCCATTCGATTGTGTCTCCAACTTCGAGTTCGTCCTCGAGATGCTGGCCATAATTACGATAATCGAATTCAATCAACATATCAGCATCGCCAGTATCGAAAAAGAAGGAATTGTGCTCAATGTTAACGATTTTAAGATTCTCTACACGATAGCGCTTGGATTGCGTATCCGGATGCGGATGCTCTTCTGCGATTTCCTCCGCGCTCATGCCGTCGATCACATAAATCTCATGGTCCTCTTCATCGTTATGGATTAATGTTACATCTTCGAGTTGCGGGCGATTATTGTCGTAATCTGTATAAGTTTCAAGGGTACCTTCCAAAAGAACCTTGTTGCCGATGTCTACATCCTTATCGTCTCTAACAAAGATAGCAGTGCCATCTTCATCCTGTATAAAGAATCCAGATTGACCATCAAAAGCCGGATAGGCAGTTACAACGCCGCGAGTCAGCGTGGTCTCCCCATCATCCTCATCCAGAGTGGCTGCAACATCATTATAGCCTTCGACATCAACGACGATCTCTTGATCTGTAATCGTCTCATCCTCATCGAGGTCTACGAGCGTCAACGCTACAGTGTATTCACCGGCTTCAGGGAAGGTAACATCGAACATATCGGATTCATCATAGTCAGCCGGAAGTTCAAAGCCGTCTTCACTCGGTCCCCACCAGCCTTGCTCGACGACATCAGTGTCATTGATCATGAATGTCGGATCGGCAGGGCCGTCGACAGCAACTTCAATCAATGCGTTGTCATAGCCTTCGAAACCTTCCTGAATAGTCATAAGGCCGATCTCGATATCTTCTACAGTGATGTCTTCGTAGAAGGTGACATCGTCGATGTCATAGTAGAAGTCATAAATGCTTACAGGTTCGATGACTTCAATCTCTATGGTCTCATACATGATGTCTTCTTCTTCATCGACATCATAAAGCGTCAAGGTGATAGTGTATTCGCCTTGCTCATGGAAGGTTGAGGCGAACTGCGTCGTCACTTCATAGTCCGCAGGCAGTTCAAAACCGGATTCAGGTCCCCAGCGGCCTACATCGGCGACATCGTATTCTTCACCTGCAGTGTCTTCAGCCCATAGCTCTGCGTCTCCGGGGCCTTCTACATCCACGCCGACATAGACATTGTCATAGCCGAAGCTTCCTTCGTAGAGTGTCTGCAGGGTCATGTCGATATCCTTCTCGACGCCGGCGAGGAAATGAACGTCTTCGATGTCATAGTCGAATTCGTAGATGCTCGCCGCTTCCTCGACAGTGACATCGATATCTTTCTCGACGATGTTCTCCTCTTCAAAAACATCATAGAGGGCGAGAGAGATAGTGTAGTCGCCTGGTTCGCTGAATGTGGATTCGAAATAGGTCGTCACGTCATAATCCTTTTCAATGTAGAATCCTTCTTCAGGTCCCCAGCGTCCGATGTCCGCAACATCATATTCATTGCCTTCGGAATCTTCAGCGAGCAGTTCGACATCTCCCGGGCCGCTGACATCGACATCGACATAGACTGCCGGATAGCCGAGTTCGTTCACTTCTTCAGCGAACAGCGTGATGGGGATGTCGACAGGATGGTTCTCGCCGATCCAAACATCGTCTAGGTCATAGTCGAACGCGTATTCAGAAAGTTCATAGGGGAACGGAAGATATCCGTGCATCCAGTCATAGAAGAACTCTTCCTTGGTGCGCTCATAGTCGGGATTGAGCTCAAGATACTGCTCGAAGAAATCCTTGCCGTCTTCTCCGTCTTCACCGGCAGGACCCTCCGGACCTTGCTCTCCGTCCTCGCCGTCTTCACCGGCGGGACCTTCAGGACCTTGCTCGCCGTCTTCTCCGTCTTCACCGGCGGGGCCTTCAGGGCCTTCAGGGCCTTCGAGCTCATCGAGCGCGATCAGTTCGTTCCATTCATCTTCATCTTCATAACGCCACTCGATATGCGTATCGGTGGTCTGAAACTCGATTTCGCGCTCCTCGACATCTTCACAGCCGACGAGGGCGAACGCGAAGATTGCGAAGCCTGAAAGAATCAATAATCGTCTGAGTGCTTTCATAGAAATCAGTGTCTAGGACACTTCTTCCCTCCTTTAGGAAATATTTTTTTAGCGCAATGCGCTTGTGAACTTAAAACTGTCTTTGGAATGAGATCTTATCGAAATCGATGCCTCTCTCCCTATCTACAAAAAACGGCGGTCCACATCACCTCCGGAATCATAGTGTGCATTTCTGCGTGCTTGCTCCCCTATCCCAAAGACGTTGTCATGGGTGTTTCTAATTATATTTTACTCTAAATTTCACGAATGTCAAACGCTTACAATTTTGGAAATGTATTTTCAAAGACGATTGCAGGGAGAACAGTAGAAAGGCAATTGTATAATCTATTCCTTTATTGAGGCGGAAAATGCCCTCATCGCTTGAGTGGATGACTGGCCTGCCGGCCTTATTCAATCAAAGGCGCTTTTTTCTCGAGCATCGGCACAACCTCATCGGGTGAGGCTACCGCATACACACAGTCACCCGGATCATCGTTCCGGCGTTTTTCATCTATCCTCGTCCCGGCGAGTCTTCCGCTCCAGCCTCCCGCATTTTCAAAGGCCAGGATGCAGCGGCCGAACGTCCAGGCAAGCGCGATCTCGCTCAGTGTCCCACTGCCGCCGCCGATGGCGACAACGGCCTCTGCATTGGCCGTGATTGCGTTCCGCGCATGGCCGAGGGCGGTGGGGATGCGGATATCGGCATGACGCGAGGCATCTTTCACTGTTGCCGTGGGCAGAATGGCGATGGTGTCCCCCGGTTCATAGTTCGCAGAATCACGGGCGCCTCTCAGGGCGGCTTCCATCACACCGCCCATGTCTCCGGTCTGGACGCGGTACCCCGCATCTGCGAGCGCCTTTCCGGTCTCATAGGCGAGTCGGTAGAGAAAAGAATCGCTGTCCACATCTCCCGAGCCTATGATTGAGATGATACGCTTCATACGGAACCCCCCTCATTCAGCGATTTGCGCCGAGTGATCGATGGTCAGGGAAGCATCCTGAGGATGCTTCCGGGCCCGCTTCTTTTCCGCGCGGGCTTTCCCATGCGTCGCATAACAGTATAGGCAGCCCCGCACACAGCTGTCGTAAGCGCCGATGTCGACGCTATTCGTACAGCCGCAGTCCGGACGCTGGCCGCTGTCCTTTTGATAAGACAGCGGCTTTCCTGTGAGCGCCGCGATGCGGCGGTTGTCGATGCACCTCGATGAGGGGACGCCTTCGATTGTGTCCGCGCAGACGGAGAGGGTGAGCCCATGCCGCTTCGCTTCATCATGAAATCCATGTGCGATGCGGCGCCTCCCTTCACGGTCTGGTGCATGGACGCCCGCCTTTTTCAACGCGCGCCGGTTCTTGCGATAGGTCCTTACGAAGCTGATGACGACCTCGCCCACAACAGGCGCGAGATGAGAGAGTAGGGATCTGAATCGTTCCATATGCCAGGCCTCGGTGTAGCGGTCGGTGAGCAGGACGGGGTCGTAACGCCAGACGATTCTTTCCTTCCCCGCATGCTCTGAGAACGCTTTGAGTTTTGCAAGCCGGCGTTTCTTGTCCTGAGCGTCCGGTTCTACATCCACCCCGTAGGGTGTGAAGGTGAACTGCACATAATACGTATAGTTTCTAAGAAGGTGCGCATGCTCTAGGAGCGCCGTGACATCGCGGGTCCAGAAGACGAAGGCTGTGACATCATCTTCACGAAGGGGGATGTGCTTTCTCTGGTTCTTGTTAAAGGGGTTGACGGAGACCGCATGCCCTTCCTCGAGCCGCTTGAAGAACCATTCCGGATAGAAGGCCGGGATATCCGTCCGCCGCGAGACTGATACGATCATTCGTCCGCCCCGATAAAGGCACGCACCGCGGCAAGCCAGGACGACATCAGTTCCGCATGGCCATCCATCCCGGCGATGATCTCCTCGCAGTCCGCGCGCCTCTTGCCATGGACATAGGCGTTGCGGAGCTGTCTCGGCGTCTTCTCATGTCGGCGCCCCTCGCCGCCGCGGAACAGCAGGTAGATCAGGTCCCTCCCGGCAGCTATCTCAAAAAACTCAGCCGCGCTGGCGATTTCACGCACATTCAAGTGCGTCGCCTGGCGTTCACGGCGGTATCTGTCCTTGTGATAGAAGCGGAGCAGTTTCAAGGCGGTCGCCTCGCAGTCTATATAGAGTTTCAGAAACCTTGTTATGACGGCGTTCTCCCCGAGATTATAGGTGGTGTCGAACATCCGTTCCAAGGCTTTTCTGCGTGAAACACCCTTATGAATCATCCCGGACACTCCTTTCATGAATGCGGACGATTTCGGCGGCCAGGGCATCGATGCTGGAGACGCACTCGAAGGTGCTCAGGTGGGGTCGGATCATGCTGAGCTCCGAACATCCCAGAACCAACGTCGTATCGGCGTCATACACTGCCTTCAGGGTCTTTAGAAGCCTTGATGCGACGGTTTTTTCATCCTCGCCGCGCTTGAGGCGATAGATCTCCTCGTTGACAGTGCGCTGAACGTCGCAGGCGGGATAGATGACGTCCCCTCGTCCATAGACATCCCCTGCAACCGTCCCCTTCGTCGAAAGGAGGATGGCCTTCTTTCCTTTGAGCGCATCCAGGGTCGCTTCTACCATGTCGATGAAGGTGATGCCTTGCACGAAGTGGAAGGTGTCGCTGAAATAATGGGCTGTATTGCAGGGAATCGCAAAATAGTCCAGATTCAGCTGCTTGAACCTTTCGACATGCTTCATGATGGCATTCAGAGGTGTCGGACCCTCCCCCAGGATATACTCCGTCCGGTCGGGGATCGAAGGGTCGTTCGCGATGACAAGCGGGATATGGTCCTGGTCATTCTTTGCATTGGTCTGTGAGACGATACAATCGAAAGCATGGACGGTGGCCTGAGACCCCATGCCGCCGACAAGGCCGAATGTGCGCATGGATGCATCCCTCCGGAATCTCTTCTATCTGTATTCTACATGCTCTTTCCCCAAATGCAAAGACGGAATAAAAAAACACGCGCCGGGCGTGTTCAGGATTTCCGCCGAAGAAAGGCGAGCACAAGGAACGCGACGAACCAGGCGAAAAGCTCCAAAGTGAACCCCTGCCGGCTCAAGACCATCAGGATGCGGAGAAAGACCAGGAATAAAAGAACGAGAAACACTGTGTCCCATGGCTTCTTCATAGTGACTCCTTCCCTTTGTTATCGAGGGGTATCAAGCAAGTCTCCAGATAGACGCCCGATCACGATGGTATCGAGCATGCCGCCTGAAAGCTGTTCACCCTTCCTTCCGCCCTGAAGCGTCGCGCTCCTGTTTCAAAGCGTCGTTGGCGGCCTTCAATGTCTCGTTGCGCGTGAGCGCGTCACTGAAATAGTGCATGAGGTCGAGCTCTCTCGCGAGCGCCGCGTCGACCTCGCGCATGATATGCACCGGCACTGTCGTGATGTAATCCCCGAGCCGCGCCTTGCTGACGGCGCGCACCTGGGTGAGGTTCACGGCGCCGAAGAGACAGGCGGCATCGTCGGACCCTTTGAGCGTCCCTACATCGACGATTGTGGGGAGCGGTCTTGAATTCTTTGAAGTGACCGGCGCTATCACCGTGTTCGCGGAATAGAAGTTCCCGATGTCGTTCTGCAGAACGACGCAGGGGCGCTCCTTCCCGATTTCGGCACCGACACCGGTGCCGAGGTCGACCCTGTATACCTGACCTCTTCTGACGAAACGCTTTTTAGCGGATTCCGCATTGTGCTCGAGCCAAATCTTCTGTTTGAGCCAGTCCAGATCCTCCTGCATGTCCTTGATATCCATAACGCCCTCCGTCTATATGTCCTGAACGTGCCGTCATATATATACGCGTTTCAGGCGCCTTTTGCTTTTTTCAAGGAGACAGCTTGAACAAGTATTCGTGAAGCTTTCTCGTAAGGTCGAGATTGCCCTCTGAATCACCGTGAGTGAAAAGATTCTCATAATGGACGACGAGGGGGTCCTTGCGCCTGCTTTTATAGATGCGTTCACCGTTGACAAGCAGAGACTGCGCCGTGTGGTCGAGTTCGACGGTCTTGTCGCTGTAATAGAGCGTCGTCTTCTTGAAAGACGCCCGGCGGCGCCAATCGATCGTGATGGCCGTGGGAATGCCGTCCGCCAGCAGCCGTTGCTTGATATAGACGGGCAGACCGTTCGTCTCGTCCACCACGTGGGAGACATCGATTGGTTCAAGCACCTCGAGCGGCGTGAAGCATTCGATAAGGCTCAGAGCGTTGATGCCGCTGTCGAACCAGGCACCGCCCAGTGCGGTGCGCTCCGGCAGGATGCGTCCATCCTCATCGACATAGGGGTCATGGATGACGATATCGATGCCCTCGAGGTCCCACGCGTCATCCCTCGCATCGTCTGAGAGGAACGCCAGCACTTCATTCGCATAGCGCAAATGATACATGACACGCAGCGTGTGCCTGACGGCCTCCTCGTAATCGAGAAGCGTTTCAAGGGCATCACGGGCCAGGGTCGCGGGCTTTTCCATCAGCACATCGACCCCGTAGGATAGACACGTTTTTGCGACAGAGAGATGAGAGGCCGGCGGCGTCGCAACAAGCGCGACATCCACATCCTCGCGCGCTAGCATCGTCTCATAGTCCCTGTAGAAAGGAATCTCGCGATACATGTGGCGGTTCACCGCGGAAGGCGAGGTGTCGCACACGCATGCAAGCGTGTATCCGGATGCCTTCAGCGCCTGCTTATAGACCCGGGCGATATGGCCGAGACCGATGATCGCCAGACGCACAGGATTTTTCTTCACAGTGCATGCACCACATCGAAGAAGATCGGAGCGCCCCCCGTATGCAAAAACAGGATGCGCCTGCCGGAGATTCCTTTCTCCTCAAGAAAACGCGACATGCCGTAGAACGCCTTGCCCGTATAGACCGGATCCAAAGGCACACCGTCCGCATTGAAGACCTCGCGGATCGTCTCGAGGATTTCCTCGTCATACTCGCCGTAACCGCCCTTGAGGTAGGCATCGCTGAAAAGCAGGGATTTCTCTCTGACGGCGGTCGCACCCTGCTCACGCAGATACTCGTTGGCGCTTTCGGCGACGAGCGCCCTGCCCTTCTCATCCGGATGCACCACGCTGATGCCCACCGTGCGCGGCGCATGGTTCAAAAGGCGCTCCCCCGCGGCGAGGCCGGCATGCGTCGTTCCGGTGCCGCTGGCGAAGAATAGGTAATCAAAGGGGGCATCGGCTTCCTGGCGCACTATCTCGAGATAGGCATCGGCGAACGCCTTCGTCCCTAGATAGCCGTGGCCGCCGTTGGCGATGAAATACGGCCGCCTCCCATCGGCGCGCAAGGATTCAAGCGTCTCATCGATAGCGGGGCGGATCGCCTCCTTGCCGACAGTCCTGACATCCGCGCCCAGCAGCTTCATCAGCTGCTTGTTGTGAGCGTCCGGGCTTTTTTTCGAGAGGACCACGCTGCATCCGATCCCTTCCCGGGCGGCCATGTTGGCCACGATACGGCAGTGGTTCGAACTGCCGCCGCCGGTGGTCACCACGTGGTCACAGCCCTTTTCTTTCAAATCCTCGAAGTAAAGCAGCGCCTTGCGGTATTTATTGCCGCCGAAGGAGAAGGGAAAAAGGTCGTCGCGCTTCATGAAGACGCGGTTGCCGTTCACATCACGCGTCAGTGGATGAATCGGTGTTGTCTCCATCAATAGCCTCCTCGTCTGAATCTGCAGTCTTTTCCCTAAGAAGGAAGAACAGCCAGAGCATTATGACACCGGTGAGCGCCCCGGCGAAATCCGTGTAGATATCCTCGATCGCCATATGGCGCCCGGGCACAAAGTACTGATAGAACTCATCGACAATCCCCACAATCAGACCGAGCAACGCTGCATTCACATACGACATGGGCGCGGGGAGCACATACATCTGTGCCGTCGCGAACCAAACGCCCAGAAACAGATACAGCATGAAATGTGCAGCGGTGCGCAGAACGTTGTGCACCTCCGCCGGGTCGGCCTCGTCGATGCGCTCTGATGCGACGACTGCGAGCACGTCCATGACCACATCGTTGACCGAGGAGGAGAGTTCGGCGGATGACTCGCCATCCTGCGCGGAGAATGAAAAGATCAGCACCACCCAGGCAATCGCAAGCCCCCAGGCGAGCACCGCCCGCGTGGCCCTACGCGTCAATAATCGGCTTGGCATTGTCATAAAAGAGCGCATCCGCGACTTTCTTTCCTTTCTTGCGTTTCACATAATCATAGGCTTTCTTCATGGTCCGCGCATGACGGGGGCTGTGCAAATCGCTCGCCACCAGGTCGACGAGGTCCTCCTTCAGAAGCTTCCGGGCCAGGCGGTTGAACTGGGGCTGGCCCTTCTTGATGAGATGCTTGGCCGTCACCTGAAGGAGCGCCCCCTGCGCTTTCACTTCCTCCCACGCTTCTAGCGAGACATCGGGATATCTCTCGGGGTGCGCGATTATCAGCACATAATCATAAAGCTTGAGTTCATAGGCGATCTCCTCGATATCCGCATCACGCATCATGAAGTCCACGAGTATATACGGCGTGCCGTTAAGGGACGGCGCCTGATCGATGAATTCGAAGAGTTCATCGCTTTCATCTATTTCCGAACCGATATAGAGCTTAACGCCGATGCCGGCCTCCGTCGCTTTCTCTCTTAGTGTTTCAAGTCTTTCGTGGTACGTCTCATAACTTTCCATAAAAGAGCGCCATGTGGAAAAATGCGGGGTCGCGAACACGTGGGAGATGCCCGCCTTCTCCATCGCTTCGAGTGCTTCAAGCGCCTCCTCGTAGTCCTCGACGCCGTCATCGACGCCTGGAAGTATATGGGTGTGGGTATCGATCATGCCGTTCACCTCTCAGTCATTTGTCTCGCAGGCAAAAGCCCTGCATGCTATGTTGCATCCTTTCGTTCAACGAGCGCGGTGACGATCGACTTCAATGCCTCCGCGAAGTCATTGAAATCACGGGGTGGCGCATCGCACTCATGTGCCACGGGGATATGGATGAAACCGGCGGGAACATCCGCATGACGCAATGCGCGATAGAAAAGGTCGTTGCACACGTAGCCACCGGCGCTCAATGACCTTTCATAAGGTATGCCGCTCGATGCGAGCGCCTCTAGGATCGCATCGACGGGAAGGGTCGTGAATATGCCGTCGGGGCCATCCGGGTCGATTGTTTCACCGGATTTTATGACGCCGGCCTCATCCGGACGCCGCGCATCGTTGAGATTGACAGCGATCTGTTCTATTGACAAGCGCTTCCTCCCGCGCGCTTCGCCCATCATGAGTATCGCATCGGGACGCTGTTCATCCATATGCCGTTTGAGCGTCGTGAACGCGTCCTTGTAGCGAACGGGAAGAACGACCTTGATCAGCTTGCAGCGTACGTGCGTTTCGGGAAGGGCGTTGATGATCTCTTCCGAGGCATTCCAGGAAGCACCGCCGAAGGGCTTGAAGGCTGTGAACATGATACGCATGAGAAACACCTCACTCTGTGATATCGATTCCGTTCTCCTCCAGATATTCAACCACAACATCGAGAGGGATGGACATATTCACCTCGCCGGCCTCGCCTTCCCCGCTCCAGGTGTTGATACCGAGAAGATTCCCCTCGACATCGGCAAGGGCGCCGCCGCTATGCCCCGTGAAAATCAAGGCGCTGTGCGAATGGACCGGGAAATCAACTTCATCGACATGTACCATCCCGAGATATTCGCCGAACGTCACAATGCCATCGACCGCTTTCGGATTGCCGGCGGCGAGCAGAAGCTCGCCACGCTCAGGAGGCTCGTCGAGCCGGGCCGGGACATCGATAGGAACGGCGGACTCCGCATTTCCTTCAAAGCGCAGAAGCGCAAGCTCCTTCTCCATGCAGGCATCCACAAGCACGGCGGAGATGGGGACCGCCTCCGCTGCGGGGATGACTGTGATGTCGCGGGATTCATACTCCTCATCAAAGATTACATGATGATTGGTCACCGCGTAGTAGTCATTCCCGACACGAGCGACAACAACGCCGCTCCCCTGCTTAGACCTCGACGCCGTGAACCACTCTGAATGAAATTCGGTCTCCACACCTACATTGGAATGGCGAAGGGTCCTTCTTCCTTCCATCATGCGCGCCTCCATGGATTCCTCTTCAAGCGCGGGGAGCGCTTCTTCCAATAGCCCGCAGCCGCTTAGCATCAAGGCAAGCATTAACAACGGCACAAGACGTTTCATCACATACCATTTCCTCTTTCCATTATACATAAGCGCACGAAAAAACCCAATCGAAATCGAAGCGGAAACATCCGGCGGCAAGCTCGGGATATATAGCTTGAAATCGAGGCGGAGAGCTGCTACAATTGCGTAGATAAATAACGAGGAGGCCATGTATGAAAAAACTTCTTATCAGCGCTCTGGTCCTGTTCTCTTCCTGGATGCTCACCGCCTGCGGGACAGGTATAGACATCACATTCAAGATTGACGGCGAGACCTATGAAACGCTGCAACTCGATGAAGCGGGGGGCCTGCCGCGCTTCCCTTCCCCCGAGGAGGAAGACAGGTTCTTCCTGGGGTGGCATTACGATGAAACCTGGGACGAGCGCGTAGGCTACCATGATACGTTCGAAGAGAGCACGACACTATACGGGCGCTTCATGGAGGACGACGGCACGTTGAACACGAAACTCACCGACGAACTCGACATCCCCGACTATGAGGGGAAGGACTTCTTCGAAGATGGCATCGGTGAAGTCAGCCTCCTCTCATGCCGTGATGGGGACACTGCGGACTTCACCGACGGCGAGGAGGATTTCCGGGTCCGCTATCTGGGCATGGACACCCCCGAATCCGGTCATACCTACGAACCCTGGGGTCCGGCGGCAAGCGCCTACGCCTGTGAGATGAAGGAAGGCGCCGACACGATTGTCCTTGAAAGGGAGCCGGAAGAGAGCGAGAGAGGCACCTTCGGCCGTGAACTCGCCTATGTATGGGTCGACGGACGGCTGCTCAATCTCGAGCTCATCGAACTCGCCTACAGCTACGCCGAAGGCGTCGCGGGCTATCGCTACGGCAGGGAGATGGCGCTCGGGGAGGAGAAGGCCGCGCGGACCGGCCGCCGCCTCTACGGCGAGGACGACCCTCATTTCTCCTATGAAGACCCTATCGGCGTCTCCATACAGACCTTGATTGAGAATCCGGAAGACTACATGACGCAATCGGTCAACATCGAAGGGACCGTGACCGCCACAGTCGGCAGCCACGCCTTTATAGAAGAGGACGGCCACGCCCTCTTCTTCTACGTCGGCTACGAAAGCAGCGACCGCCTTCAAACCGGAAACGACGTACGCATAGAAAACGCCCAGTTCTACATGGACGGCAAGCCGTTCGAAGGCCCGTTCCTCACCAATGCACTCCATGCAGACATCTCTTACAGGGGAAGCAGCGATATAGAGGTCCGTGAAGCCCCTTTCGATGCCATAGGCTTCGAGGAGACGGGACTTCGCTATCACTATGAAGATTTAACCATCACAGACATCGATGCTGAAGCGTTCCGTTTCACGGTTGAGGACGCAAACGGCGAAACGATGCACGTCTATCAGCTGCAGGAACCGAAGCTCAGAAACGACACAGAACACTCCCTGATACCCGAAGCACATCGCCTTGACTATGAAGACATCGACACTGGTGACGTCGTCGATATCACAGTCAATGTCATCAAGAGACACGGCGAGATCGCCTTCACCCTCGCACACAGGGATGACATCGTCATAGAATGAAAAGACGAAGCGCGCATTCCTGCGCGCTTCGGTTTTTATTCAAGGTCTTTTTTAAGTTCCTGGGTGACGAGCTTGCCGCTGGTGATCGCGATGGGCACCCCGGCGCCGGGGTGGGCGCTGCTTCCGGCGAAATAGAGATTCCTGACATAGGGGTGGACGTTCTTCGGGCGCCAGTAGTTGCTCTGAAAGAGCGTGGGGGCGAGGCCGAACGTCGACCCGTACATGGCGTTCAGATCCCCTTCGAAATCCTTCGGTGTCATGATCTTTAGGACATCGATCTGTTCGTCGATATCCTCAAGACCCTCGATGGATCTGAGCTTCTTGAAGACCTTTTCCTTGTAATCTTCAAGCGTGGCGTCATCCCACGTCGCTTTTGAAGTCTTGAGTTCGGGGACAGGGACGAGCACATAGAGATTCTCCTTGCCTTCCGGCGCAACGGTCTCATCCACCTGCGAGGGGCTGTAGATATAGAAGGCGGGGTCGCTCGGGAGCTTGCCGCTGAAGATCTCACGAAGGTTCTCGTCGAAATCATTGCCGAAATAGAGATTATGGACCGTGAGGGACGGGACTTTCTTGTTGAGGCCTATGTAGAAGAGAAGCACACTGCAGGAATAGTCCATCGAATGGATCTTCTTCTCCGTATATTTCCCTTTCGCCGTTTTATCCTTGATGAGGTTGTTCATCGCATAGGGGAAGTCGGCGTTCATGATGACCGCGTCGCTATAGACTGGAGTGCCGTTTATTTTGACGCCCTTCGTCTGCTTGTTGGCGAAGAGCACCTCCTCGACTTCCGTATTCAGCTTCACGGTACCGCCGAGTTCCTTGAAACGCTTCTCGAGCGCTTCAACATAGCTATACATGCCGCCCTTGCTGTAGGAGACACCGTAAAGCGTCTCGATCATGGGGATGATGGTATAGATGGATGGGCCCTTCCTCGGGCTTATGCCGATATAGAGTGTCTGAAAGCTTAGCAGTTTCTGTATCTTCTCATCATCGACATACTTGCTGATGGCGTGATGGGCGCTGTCGAAAGTCCTGAGCTTGAGGCCCTGTCTCAATGTCTTCGGATTATAGAAATCACGGGGGCTTCTGAAACTCTTCTCGATGAAGTGGTTCTTCGCGACAAGATACTTCTCATACGTCTCGTTGAGATATTTGAGATACCCTTTGGCCACATCCTCACCGCGCTTTTCGAGGTCGTCGATCAGATCCACGAGGTTCGTGTTGACCGCCATCTTCTCCCCGTCGGGGAAGGTCACATTGTAGATGGGGTCGAGATACTCGAAGCTGATGTAATCTTCTGGGTCGGCGCCCGTATAGGAAAGCACGTCGTTATAGATATGAGGCATCATGACGATTGTCGGGCCGACATCGAACATGAAACCGCCCTTCTCGATACGGCTCATCTTGCCGCCGAGCTGATTCCTGCGTTCGTAGATCGTCACATCATAGCCGTCGCTCTGCAGCATGAGGGCGGCGCTGAGTCCGGCGACACCGCCGCCGACGACACTTATCTTCATAACATCACTCCTTTAAGGTCATTCTAATGCATATATTTTACAAAGTAAAGTAAGGGCGTCATTTTCCGATTTATCAAAGGCGCGTCAATTTACAAACAACCGTATTTCCGTTATAATAAAGAAAGCATATGATATGGGGGTTTTCTCATGGACAAGTACGAACATGTGCGCCAGATCATCGAAGATTCGAGTGTCACCTTCTCCAAGGCCTTCGGTGAACTCGAAGAGAACAAGCGGAACGCTGTGTTCTCCATCTATGCGTATTGTCGAATCGCCGATGACGCGGTGGATGTGGATGGTGACATCGACAAGGTCGATGAACTGGAGAAGAAAGTGAAGGACACCTTCAAAGGCGCCGTCCCCGACGACCCTGTCTTCGAGGCGCTGTATGAGACCATCATGCGCTACCCCAGCGACGAGAAACCCTACCTTGAACTGCTCGAAGCCATGCGCGACGACTACCACAACACCCCCATCAAAACCGAGGACGACCTGGAGGAATACTGCTACAAGGCGGCCGGCACGGTAGGACTCATGTTGATACCGGTGCTCGCGAGCCAGAGCTACAAGGAGAACTCCGGCAAGCTCAAGGACGTCGCCATCGAACTGGGAAAAGCCATGCAGCTGACCAACATCCTTCGCGATGTCAAGGAGGACCTCGGCCAGGGCCGTGTCTATTTCCCCGATGAAGCCATCGAAAAGCAGGGCATAAAGATCAAGACACTGCGCACGGGTACAGTCACCGATGAATACAGGGCCCTCGTCGAGCACTATATCAAGAAAGCGAAAGAAAAATACCAGGTCTTTTATGACAACGCGGACCTCTTCGACAAGGATGCGGTCCTCCCCACGTATATCGCCGCCAAGTTCTATGAAGGCATCCTCGATGAGATCCGCAAAGCAGGGCATACCAATGTCTCACGACGTCATTTCGTCAGCAGCATCCGCAAATTCTTTATAAAGCGCCGCGCGAAGCGCGCCCTCAAAAAACGGGGCATCCTCGAATGATCGGGGTGGCGGTCTCTTATCTGTTCGTCGGGGCAGTACTTCTCCTCGCCTCATTCTTCGAAAGGATAAGACTTTTGAGCGACGAAGGGAGCCGGAAGCTCATCCACGTCGCTGTCGCGCACTGGATCCTGATCGCCATCGTCTTCTTTGAAGGGCGTCCCCTGCTCGCGAGTGTTGTGCCGGCCTCCTTCATCCTGCTCAACTACCTCTCCTACCGTTTCAACCTCCTCTCCGCCATGGAAAGGGACGAACGAAGAGCGGAGGACCTCGGGACCGTATACTACGCGATCTCCCTTACCATCGTATCCTATATCGCCTTCCGCTACGACCTGCTCGCCCACGGGGCCATCGCCATCCTGGCCATGGGCTATGCGGACGGTCTCGGCGCCGTGCTGGGCAAACGTTTCGGCAGACGGAAGCTTTATCACATGAAGACCTATATCGGCTCGCTCGCGGTGTTCTTTTTCACATTCGTCATCACCTATGGTTTCTTCCAGACCGCTTTCGTCACCGTGCTGGTATTATCCCTGGCCACCGCAGCGGTCGAGCTCTACACGCCGAAAGGCTTCGATAACCTCACTGTGCCCCTGTTCCTATTCTTCTCAGCGGTGGTGTTAATCCCGTGACTTTTTTCATTATCGGTTTCACCCTAAGCGCCACCATCGCAATCGCCGCCTACTACAAACGCGCCCTCAATACAAGCGGCGCCATGAGCGCCATCATCACCGGAACCCTCGTCTTCGGATTCGGAGGGTTTTTCCCTTACCTCATATTCATCAGCTTCTTCGCCCTCTCGAGCGGCATCCAGTTCTTCACCGATACAAAACAGACGGCGCAGCGCAGCTATAGGCAAGTGCTCGCCAACGGACTGATCGCCGTGCTCTTCATCACGCTATACTATCTAGAGGGTGAGACAATCTACTACGCCCTCTTCATCGGCAGCGTCGCAGTAAGCGCCGCTGACACGGCGAGCAGCGAGGTCGGCATACTCAGCAAGCGTTCGCCAGTCTCCATCTTCACCTTCCGCAGGATGGAAAAGGGCCTCAGCGGCGCCATCACGCCACTCGGCCTCGTCGCAGGCCTCCTCACAGCCCTTTTCTACGCCTTGCTCTCGCTCATCCCCCTCGGTCTCTCCTTCTTCATCCCCATCCTCATCACAGGGTTCCTCGGCACATTGATCGACAGCGCGCTCGGTACTGTGCAGGTCAAATACAAGCATAAAAAGACCATCAGCGAAGAAAAAAGCGAAAACGCGACGCATTACGCCGGTTTCCGCTGGCTCGACAACGACCTGGTCAATTTCCTGACCAATGCCATCGCGGTCTCCGTGATGTTCATCATCTGGATCATCTAGCGCCTCAAGGCGCTTTTTTATTTGAGACGCATGGCCGCGAGGAATCTCTCGAGCGCTTCTCCTTCGAGCGGCGTGCTACCGAGCTCACCGTGGCTCGAGTCATCGTCGATGCCGTGATAGTCGCTGCCCGCTGTGATGAATTGCCCCCTGGATTCAGCGAACGCCTTGAAACGCACCTCATCGGCATCGGTATGCAGGGGATAGACCGCCTCAATCGCGTCATAGTCATATTCCAAAACTTCTTCGCGGACTTTGTCGCTGATCAGCCCCGGATGGGCAAGGGATATGACAATGTCGAAACGCCGCAAAAGTCTAATGCCTTCTTCTGTCGAAAGCTCCGTGCTGGGGACGTAGGCTTTCGCATGTTCGCCGAGGAAGCGGTCGAAGATCTCATCATGCGTATAGGGATAAGCGTCCATAATCGCCCTGGCGATGTGCGGCCTGGCGATGATGCCGTCGGAATGGCTGACGACCTGTTCGTAAGTGATGCTGATATCATAGAAACGCTTTAGATTTTCGATAAAACGCTTCGCGCGGTTCTCCCTTCCTTCTCGGATATAGGTGTAGTATGCCTGCATCGGCTCGGCCTGATAGGAATCATCACGGAAATACCCGAGGAGATGTACGCTTTTTCCGTCCTTCAGGGTGGAAAGCTCGATGCCGGGAATATAGGTCATGTCGTGCGTCTTCGCAAGGGCGCGGTTCTTTTCTACACGGGCGCATACATCATGGTCGGTGATTGCCAGCACATCGACGCCCTTGGCCTTCGCCTTTTTGAACAATGCTTCCTGGGTGAGCTTCCCATCCGATTCTATTGTGTGGGTGTGGAGGTCTGCTTTCATGGCTCATCCTCTTTCCAAGGTGATATGATTGTGCTTGATATCTAGCTCTTCAAGCGCTTCTGACTCGCGTAGATGGCAGGTGAACAGCAGGATCTGTCGGTCGGACTGGACCCTGTCCAGCGTCTCAAGGGCGCGTTTTAGGCGCTGTGCATCGAAATTGACGAAGGCATCGTCAAGAATCAGGGGGACATCGCCTTTCTCGAGCGCATCCAGTGTGCCGAGACGGATGGCGAGGTAGATCTGGTCGAGCGTGCCCGCTGAAAAGAACGTTTTATCCTCGAAGTCCTTATGGCTTGGATGCTCTACTCTGAAATCCAGCGACTTGGGCAGCTTGATACGGGTATAAGCATCGTCGGTGAAACGTTCGAGATAGTGCCCCACATGATGTTCGAGCGTCGGGGAGAAGGTCTCGGCGATGGTGGTGGATACATCTTCAAGCAGTTGCTTGGCCTTCTCATAGACCTTGCGCTTCCTAAGGAGCCGCGATGTCTCCTCCTCAGCCTGCAAACGTTCATGTTCGATGGTCGCGAGCGGCCGATGTCTCTCTTTTCTCGCTTCATGGGAGGCTTCTTTCTCCGTGATGCGCCGCTCAATCCGTTCGAGTTCCCGTTGCTTCTTTTCCAGGGAGGGCCTGTTGGATTCGTAGCCATCGAGCTTTTCGCGCGGGGCGGATTCGACCCTGGCCCTGTAGTCCTCAAAGCGCTCGCCTTCGAGCATCTCTTCGAGGTATTCATGGAGCTTGCGCATCCTGATGAGGCAGTCTAGGCCTTCCGGCGTGAAGGGGAGGGCGAAACGCTTGAGCAGCGGGGCATACTCTTTTGACAGTTCCTCCATCGCTTCATCGATTTCCCTGATGCGCTCATTGTTTCTTTTGTACTGTTCGCGGCGGGACTCCTCCCTGCCGTAGTAGGCCAGAAACGCCTCGGTATCAGGGACACTGTAACGCTCGAGGATGGCATCGATCTGTTCCCTGGTCTCTTTCACGTCATGGCTTTTGTTCTCATACATAGCTTCGGCGGCTTCGTGCCACTTCTTCAAAGCGGGGATCTTCCGGAAGTAGAGATGAAGGAAATAAACAAATGCGACGAGGGAGATGAATAGAAGAATGATGAAGGGCAGTGCTGAAATTTCAAGCAGTAGATGGAGGACTGCCAGCAGAACCCCTGATATTGCGGTCATGACTGTCACGCTCAAAGCGCGGAGTGCACGGCTTTTCCCTTTCTTATGCAGGGTCCGGCGCGCATCGACAGCCTCCTCGAGTTTTTCCAGATTCCGGATGTCGTCTTGTCCGGTGAGTTGTTTCAAGGTGGACCTGTCTTCCTTCAACGCTTGGAAAGCGTCGTCGTCAAGCACGTCCTCCTCTGTCGAAAGGCTCTTTCTCTCCGTACGGAGATCCCTGATATGATCGCGGTGGCTTTCTGCCTGCTCGAAACATTCGGGGTAGGCCTCGATGGCTTTTTCAATCGCTGGATAATCAACGCTTCCCTCTCCTTGTGAAGCCTTCTCCACCATGCGCCTTATCTTCTCGACACGCTCATCGATGGCATCGAGCCTCTGTTTCTCCTTCATGTTCTCCTGTTTTCGCAGGGTTTTTTCAAGATCTTCCTTCTCCGCATTCAAGGCGCGCTTATCCTCGCGGATTTCATCGATCCTCCGCCTTTCCTCAAGCAGGTATTCATGATGCTTTTTGGCGTTCTCATACTCTTCATCGAGGGATTCTTTCCGCTTAAGCGCTTGAGCGTAGGGTTTCGTCGGCGCGCGGGCGGTTCCGATTTCAGAGATGGCTTTTTCGAGGTGTCTAACAGCTTTTTCTACGGAAAAAGACTCCGTCTGTGTCGCGTTGAGATTGCGGAGGCGGGTGAGAAGGTCGTCCTGGGCCTCCTCATCAGTCTGCGGGGAAAGCTGCCTTAGGCTCAGCGTGTTCCGATAGAGCCGGTAGGGCATGTCGATGAAGGCGGCGATATCCGGGAGCTTGCTGACAGGGTCGATATCGAGCGAGTCGGTGATCTCTTCTCCGTTCACCTCTTTATAGAGTCTTACGCTGTCGGACCCCTTTTTGAAGGTCCTATGCAGCCGATATTCAGTTCCATCCTTCTCAAAAAGCAGCGCGCCCTTGTAAGGGGCGTTGCTTCTTGGTTGGTACCACTTGTGCAGGTCGAGATAGCGTTTCTGCTTGACATCAGGGTTCAAGAATCCATAGAACATGCCCTCTATGAAAGCATGGAGTGTGGATTTTCCGCTCTCGTTGAGACCATAGATAAGATTGATGCCTGAACTGAGCGATAGAGAATGGTTTTCGAACATTCCGAACCCGTCGATGTGCAGGGAAGTAAGCTTCATCGCGCACCCTCCTCTGTGTCAAGAAGCGCCCGCAGGGCAGCTTTCAGCACTTCCTCATCACGAGCTTTCGGAGGCTGTTTCTCGAAACGCTGGATCATCTGTTCGACAATGGTATCCTTATAGCGCTGCTTGAGAGTCTCTAGATGAAGCGCCGCCTGGGTCTCGTCGCGGAATTCAATATAATGGAAATAGTCGTCGAGGATGCTTTTGAATTGAAGCGGGTCGATCGACATGGTCTCGTCGGCCTCCCCTGTCAGCCGCACGCGCACAAAACCATCGCGCAGCCCCGAAGGAAGGTCTTTCACCTTGTCGAGAATCTCCGATTCGCTTTCCACTTTGCTCACGGAGATCTCGCGCACATGATACGAGCGGATCTGCGAGGGGACGAACTGCGCCCGGACAAATCCGCGCACGTCGAGTTCGCCTTCAATGTAGCCTTTTTGCTCGGTTTCTGTAAAATCGAGGGGCTCCGGATTTCCGGGGTAGGCGATGTGCGGCGCTAGGAATGCATGCTGATGGATATGGCCGAGGGCGATGTAGTCGAACGGCAGGTCCTTGAGGGTCGGCACATCGGTAAGATAGTTTTCATCATGCAGCCTCTCTACATCACCGTGCAGGAGGAGGACATTCGCTTTATCAGGATCGACGCCATCGGCAAGCTCCTTCAGGAAGGCTTCGCTGAAATCATGGGTATTGATGCCGTAGACATCCATCGTCTCTAAGGACACCTTGGGCGAACGCTTATTGAAAGTGTGGATGTTGTGGGCGCTGAGAAGACTTCTATAGGCCTTGTTGTGAAGAAACCCGTCGTGGTTCCCGATCAGAATAAAGACCTCGGCATCGAGGTGTTTCAGTTTTTCAAAGAGCCGCTCCATTTCATGAAGCGGCATATATTGATCATCGAACATATCGCCGGCTATGAAAAGCGCTCCGGCATCGCGTGCGGCATCTATGACTCGCAAGAAGGACTCCCTCAATTCGTAGAGCCTCTTCTCATGAGCGGCAGAATCAGTGAACGCCGTATGCGTGAGCTTGGCGTTCAGATGGGCATCAGCGGTATGGATGAATTTCATCGACTCACTCCTTGGCCCGCTTGAATATTTCATAAAGCGCCTCGTCGCTCAGAGCTTCAAAGCGCGGAAATAGTCGTTTAAGCTCCACGACGTATTCGCTCGGGGATTCACTCAGTTCAGTCGTGGGAACATCACCGGTGAAAAGCGTGTTGACAAACGCTTCAAAAGCGATATAGAGATCGACGCTCGCATACGGAGTCTTGGAGAAAAGCGTCGTGATATCCTTGCGTGCCTTTTCGTCAAGAATCTCGAGACGATATTCAAGATAAGGCAGGACGCCATCACGTAAGAATGCATTATGCGGCGTCCTGGGATGAACGCTCTCAATTGTATCACTCATCTGATGAAGCGGGAACACACTCTTTGGCGCACCGATGCTATGGATGAGAAAACTCGCATAACCCAGCGTGTCGATGCTATCAAGTGTGAGGGTCGCTTCAAAGGCCAGTTTCGCCCTGTCGTAGGCGAACGGGTTCATATCGCCCTGCATGATTTCGAACGCACGTATCATGATATCAAGGCGCGTATATAGAAGTCTCTCCTTCACGAGATGTTCATAACATGAGGGCGAGATGAAGATGGCATCGGGATAGAGGGATTCATCCTTGAGTCGTATATACCGGCTGTCGTCATCATCATAGACGAGCGCCTGTTCATTCAACGCCCCCTGGAGCGAAGGCGTCGTCATGACCGCGAAGACAGGCAGCGCTGTATTCTTGAATGGTGGTTCCTCCCTGCTTTTAAGCCAGGCCGACAGGAAGTCGGCTGGTTCATAGAGAAGCCTTCCCAGAATTTTACCGGCATCGATGACGCTGCCGCCACCGAGGGTGAGGATGGCATCCGCCTCAAAAGCACGGCCGCTTTCGACCGCTTCCCTCAGTTTGTCTTCAGTGATGGGCGGGGCGCATCCATCGAACAAGCGATACGCCACCCCCTTCGCATCCAGAGCACTCTGGATGCTCCCGAGCATGTCATGACATGTCATGGCCACATGCCTGTCCGTCAGAATGAACACCCTTTTGAAACCTAAAGAAAAAAGGCGGTCCAGAAAGCCGTCCTGGTCCTTGAAATAGACCTGCATGGGAAGATGTGCAAAGAATTCGTCCATTGTGATACCTCGCTATTCTTAATTGATTATAACATATTCCCGCCGCTCTCACCATCTGAGAAGGGGAAAGAAAATGCTTTTAGCATGAACAGGGTGTGCTATAATGAGAAAGGTGATTCCATGCAATACATCGTGCCTGAAGAAGCCAGGGAATTCTTGAAAGCGAAAGACGCCCGCATGCGCCGGTTGATCCTTTGCGGCCAAGCGCCGAGGGAATATATCATAGAGGATGCCTTCAAAGCGCTTGTGGACATCATCGTCGGCCAGCAGATATCGGAGAAGGCCAAGGCCGCAATCCTTTCACGGGTGAAAGCGGCGTTCCCCACCATGGACCAACGCACCTTCGAATCGCTCGCTGAAGAGGACCTGACTGCCCTGGGCTTATCGCGTATGAAAGCCTCAACCATCATCCGCCTCGCTAAAAGCGATGAAGATTTCAATGCCTTGAAACAGGAAGACAAGCGCACTGTCAAAAAGAAGCTTACGGCTTTCAAGGGCATCGGCATGTGGACAGTCGAGATGTTCTATTTCATCGCCATGCAGGATGAGGATGTGCTGAGCCTCAGGGACATGGGCATCCGCAACGCCTTGAAAACACTCTATGACTGCAGTGACAAGGACCTGCCGGCATTCAAGCCCTATTTCTCGCCCCATGGTTCAGCGGCTTCCGCATACCTCTGGACCATGCTTGCACTGGACGATGAAACCATCCAAACCATAAAAGGAGCGTGAACGACATGCCAATGAAAACGTATAAAGGAAAGGAACCTGTCGCCATGGACAATGTGCGCATCTTCGAAGGCGCCATGGTCATCGGCGACGTCCGCCTGGGCAAAAACACCGGCGTCTGGTTCAACGCCACCATCCGCGGCGACATGGACCGCGTTGAGATCGGCGAGAACACCAATGTCCAGGATAACGCTGTCATTCATACTGACAGCGGGGAGCCCACCGCCATAGGTAAAAACGTCACCATCGGTCACGGCGCCATCATTCATGCGGCGACTGTCGGCGACGGCGCCCTTATAGGCATGGGAAGCATCATCCTCAATAATGCCGAAATCGGTGAAGAAGCCCTTATCGGGGCGGGCACCGTCGTCCCTCCCGGGAAGAAGGTCCCGCCACGTTCCCTCGCTGTAGGCAATCCCATGAAAGTAGTGAAAGAACTTACAGACGAGGACATCTCTCGCATCCACGAGAACGCCGGTCACTACGTTGCGCTGAAAGACACCTATCAATAAAAAACGCCGCGGCCGCGGCGTCTAATCTTCATGTGTCTTGAACCATCTGATGAAACGCGCTTCATCGATGAGCGAAGAATCGTCGCGCATCAGGGAGACGAACTGGCTGATCCGCGCGAGTATCTTTCGGTGCGTGTCGTCGTCCTTCGCCCCGAAGACGAAATAATTGTGGATGGGCCTGCCGAAATACTGTACGGGCTCCTCCGTATGCAGGAACGCGATAAAAGGAATTTCAACACCTTCGTGCGGTCTTGCATGCAGGAAGACAGTGTCTTTTGTCAAGGCCAGTTCCGGACCGCTCTTGTGAATCTGTTCCACAATCTCCTTGAGATACATCGAGGTGAGCACCCCTACCTGAAGCAGGGGGGAGACCGATTTATAGAGCCCTTCCTCCCAAGAATCGAGACGCTCGACGATTTCGGCATGCAGACGGATATCTTCCATGGAATTCATCTCCTTCAAGCGTTCTCTTGCCAGAAGTGTTGAATAGAACAGGCATATTATAGCACAATACATCCGTTTTTATAAATTTTATGTTCCACATGTGCAAAGATGGCGGGTCTATTGTATAATGTGAATGTAAGGAGGAAATTCTATGGTTCAGAAAAAGCGCGTCCTCGACAAGGAACTCCGCCATGAACTCACCAAGGAAGAGTGCCATGAGATCATGGATTATCTCATGGTCCAGTTCAGCGACTCCAAGGACATCCATTTCAACTACTATTTCGACACGCCTGATGGAGCGCTCGCCGAGCGGGACATCACCCTTCGCATGCGCACCATCCGCAAGGAGAACCACACATCCTACCACCTTACGCTCAAGGTGCCCACCATCGACGAGGCCACTTACCTCGAATATCATCAACGCCTCACCGAACGTGAGATGCGCCGCATGGTCTACAACAACGAGCTACCCGAAGGGGAGATCAAGGACCTCGACTCCATCCACGGCGGCAACGTGAGGAACGTGAACATGATCCGCGTCAACCGTGTGTACGCCAAGTACCTCGATTTCCATGTCTATTTCGACAAGATCTCCCACCGTGGGCGCACCTATTACGAAATCGGCACCCGCATCGATTCCTCCCTGGTCTCCAAGGACAAGCAGTCCCAAGCGTTCAAGGACCTTCTCGCCTCATTCGGAATCACCTTCAAACAGACCGACAGGCGCTCGAGGAAATTCCGTTATAGAAACCGTCCGGGCAACAGATGATCGAAAAAGACGCTCATTATGCAGCGTCTTTTTTTAAAGAACGATGAAATGGAGCGCCATCGCAGCCATGTAAAGAACAAACACATAGTTCGCCGTCTCGAATGAAGGACGGAATCCGCGGAGTCTTTGGATGAGTGAACCATCTTTCTTGATAATCAGACGGAATATAAGATACCCTGCTATAAGATAGAGCGCATATTCAAGGATGCCTCTTGCACTCAGAATCGATACATGAGATATATCGACAGTGAAGAAAAAGTCTGAAAGCGGGGCGAAAAAGACCCCGAACACCAGACATAGGATCGAAAGAATCGCCAAGGCCACATAGGGTGGTCTTTTTTTAACCGCATAACTCAAAGGCTTCTCTCCGAAGAATATCTGGGAAGCCTTTATGAATGAGGCCGCCGTCCCTATATTCACCGCGAATAACGCTGCATACTGAAAGGGGTTCGCTTCAATCCCGTATTTAATGATGGACTTGCTGATATAGCCATTGAACAAAGGCGCCCCCGTAATTGAGAGCATGCCGATGATCATCATTGCGCTGACGAACGGCATGGTTTTCATGACCCCACGAATCTCGCTGACATTCTTTGTCCTGTAGACTTTAATGATCACGCCGGCGCACAGGAAGAGAAGACTTTTGAACATGCCATGATGGAACGCGTGCAATAAGCCGCCGTGCGCAGTCATGGCATCAACTTGCGCCAATCCCATAAACACAATGCCAACCTGCGAGACGGTGTGGTAGGCGAGAATCTGCTTGATGTCCTTTTGTGAAAGCGCGAATACGACACCGACGATTGCTGTCAAGGCCCCGATGATGAAGAAAAAGTCCACATAATCGAGTGATAATGCCGCGAACATCTGATTCATGCGGATGAACAGATAGACACCTGATTTGACGATAAGGCCGCTGAGGAGTGCGCTCACAGCGGATTGGGCCGCTCCGTGAGCTTTCGGAAGCCATGTGTAGACCGGAAAGATCGCTGCCTTGATACTGATGCCGGCCATCATAAGGATATAGGCAAGCTGGACGAGCCTTTCGGAATCCATCGCCTCCATATTATCTCGAATATGGAGGAGATTGATGGTGCCGAACACATTATATAGCAGGAGTACACCGATGAGGAACATAAGAATACCGCTCGTATTGATCAACAGGTAGTAGATTGCCGCCCTTAATGAACTGCCGGTCTTTTTAAACCCCACTAGGACTGTCGCGACAATGGTGGTCAATTCAATGAATACGAAAAGGTTGAACAGATCATTCGTCTGCAGAAGACCGAAGAACACGCCTTGCAGAAAGAGAAAGAAAAACAGGAAACTATGGTCTGTTTTCCTAGGTTCATATTTATAGAAAAGCACCACCCACCAAAGCAGAATGGTGAGAAAGATAAAAGACATGCTCAGTCGGTCATTGGCAAGTGTAATGCCAATGTGTTCCGGCCATCCGCCCAGAACAAACGCACCACTTGCAAAGTCGTCACGGAAAACAAAAAAATATGAGACCGCCAAGACGGTGATAAGGGTCTGGGCAAGGAAGGCTAGCAGGTACATCCTTTCATTTCTGAACACCAGGATCAGGATGCCTGTCACAACAGGGATCAAAACCAGGAAGGCTGGCACATATATCATTTGACATCTTCCCTTCTCAGTATCTGAGCCCATTCCGTCGATCCGTAGTGATGGAAGACCTTGATACAGATAATAAGTGCTAGAGCAGTGACGGCCGAGCCGATAACAATAGTGGTGATCATCAGTGCATGCGGGAGCGGGTCGACAATAGCTGCCACATCTTCGCTGACAATGGGAATGGCACCGCCTTCATAATTTGCAAAATTCAAAAAGAGCAATATGACGCCTGATTCTATAATCGTCACACAGAAGACACTCTTTATTATATTCTTACTCGTGGCCAGTCCATAAAGTCCAATCAACACGACAATGAAAGTCAATACAGGATTCATCAGCGCCCCTCCTTCAAGAAAGCAGTGAAGATAGCCCAAAGACAGAGCGCTACATTGATACCGATCAGGATGTCAAGTGCAATGATATAGATATATTTGGACATGGTCGGTGCGTCGACCGCCATGAAATTTGTGAAAATCTCCCCCCGCGTTATAAGGCTGATCGAAGCTGTAAGAACAATGCCGAGATAAGCGAATTTCACAACAGCCACAATCAGACTGATGTCCGTCTTGCGTTCAAGATTGATGTAATAAAGTAAAAGAATCGCTGTCGCAACGACTGCGCCGCCTTGAAATCCACCACCCGGCGTTAGATGCCCATTGAGGATAATGAAGAAACCCAACATGAGCAACAATGGAAAAACAAAACGCGAAAGTGTGACGAACAACTCAGGGGTTTTATATTTATCCAGCATGAAATGTGCATTGCGCTCTTCAAAATCATGCCGGCTGATCCAGATCACGCCGGACACCGCGACGAGAAGGATGCCTGCTTCAAACAAACTGTCGAAAAGACGATAGTCCAGAAGAATCGCAGTGATAAGGTTTGAAGAGCCGGTGTCATCCAGACCATGTTCGAAGAAATAGAGTTTTGCATCATTTTTGAAAAGATCCTCCATCTCCTCCATGGAGAGGAAAAACATCACAAACAGAATCCCCAGCGCAGCTACAAGTATTATTTTCCTACTCACCAAAACCACGCTCCGTAAATGTATGGACCTCTATATCATCGTAATCTTCCGCCATCTGTGCAAGCTTCGTCATCAGAAGGCTTGATTCTTTTCCTTTCAATTGATATACACCTTTTTCCTCGTCCCTTGAAACAATAAGGTCCACATTTGTCTTTTCACATATGACCTTGTCAGGGCCCGCTTCCCAGCTGCAAAGCCCAGGGTCGTTACAGATGTTGAGTTCGAGATGGTAGTAATCCGTGAATCGTTTCAACAATACATAGCCTATGCCGGTAAAATCATTATTGCTGATGATGAAATCATCCATCGCCCTGTCTAGAACAATGAACTCCCGTTGCCTTGAGATGCTGATCACATAAATAAGCGGGATGATCGCCGCTCCGATCGCTACTTCCGCAATAGCGACATCCGGCGCATGGTTGATGACATATAATCCGGATACGACCAAAGAGAACGCTACTACAAGAAGCACGATAGTACTGTTGTTCTTCTGAAGGACCACAACAACCGCAATCGCAATCAGCATGAACTGAAGCACATATGCAATGATATCAATCCACATCAGATCATTCATAGTTTCCACCCTCTTTATCCTCAAGACGGGCAATGGGAACGCCGGTCAAATAGGCGCTCCGAGCATTGACGTGTGCACTCACTGGCCCACTCAAAAGATGAAACGCAAGCAAAAGCAAGTAACGAATCAAATGCTGGAAACAAAAATACGGGAAATCCCCCTCATAACAAACGATTGATAACGTTATCAGCCCCAATGCCAGAAAAAGGTGAGCAACTGTATCGATCAATGTTGCAGAAAGCATGCGGGTATAGATGTTCTTCACTCTCAAAAGCGCTATGACACCGCATGCGACTAAAAACCAGCTTAAAACGATCAAAACGGCGGCGAGTATCATTTTTCACGCCCCCCGGACATAATAAATTTGGACAGCAACGTAATCGTCAGAAACCCTGTCAATCCAAGGACCAAGGCCATGTCAAGCATGAAGACGCTCCCTGTGATCATGGCATACACGACAACCAGCATCATTATTTTAATGCTGAGAAGGTTGACCATCAGGATACGGTCCCAGATCGTCGGGCCGATGATGAAGCGTATCAGAACCGCGAGTACACCGATAATCAACACAAAAAAAGTTATTTGCAGCATAATCTCAATGAAGCCAGGCAGTTCAATCATGATGAATCCTCTTTTCTATATTGTTTCAACGTTCCTTCAAAACGTTTCCGTATCACCTTTTCGAGGTGATCCCTGGTCGCTTCCTCCGAAGCGATCGTCAACACTGTCACCGTCTTTTCATCTTTATTGCTCTCAACAGTCATTGTCCCAGGTGTCAGTGTAATCGAATTCGCAATAATGCCCAATTCCACATCATCTTTTACATCGAGTTTCATCGTGAATACAACAGGTGCGTAACGTTTGAAAAACAGAACCGCCAGAAACTGAAGCGCCGATCTAAAGACCGTGACCAAAAGCATGACAATATAGCGAAAGATGCGGGGTGGATGAAAAGGACGATATGACTTGTCGCCGCCTCCGTAGAAGACTCCATACGCCATGATACTGAGCACCAAAGAAACAACCCCTCCCTTTATAAGAGAAAGGGGATCGAGACTGGAACTCAAAAAAAGCCAGAAAACAAATAACAATAAAAATAACTTGTATCGAGCACGTATATATTCCAACATGCCACGCCACCCCTTGCTGTTTGAAAAATCACAGCCATTATAACAGACATTCACGATGCAGACAACGAAAGTTACCTATCGGCAGCCATCAATAAGGCCACTACCGTCTTCGCATCCATGATATCCCCCTGCTTCGCCATCGCGAGAGCCTCCTCGAAAGGCATTTTAACTATCTCAAGGTACTCATCGTCGTCCCCGAGCACATCGCGCCCCGTGGGATAGACGTCGTAGGCCGCATAGATATCGATTCTTTCATTGGAGAAGCCGATGGCGGAATAGATGCTCGTAAGCCAGGTGAGCGCATCGCTGACATGTCCGGTCTCCTCCTCGAGCTCCCGCAATGCGCACCGCCTGCCATCCTCACCTTTTTCATCCTTCTTGCCCGCGGGAATCTCAAGGGAATCAATCCCGGCAACGTAGCGATGCTGCTTCACGAGGATGACATCGCCTTTTCGCGTGAACGGGAGCACAGCGGCGGCGCCGTCATGATCGACAACGACACGTCTGCCGCGCTTCCCCCCGGGAAGCGTGACATCATCTTCATAGACACGCAGGAACGGACATTCATATTTCAATCTTCGCGCGACCTTCTTCTCTCTTCTGACCACCGGGCATCTCTCCTTGAAAGTACAATTCTCTGAACTTTATCAAGTGATAAGTGTGAGGACGATGGGCAACATCACCAGATAAAGCCCCCACAGAAACATCCGCGTCGTCCAGAACATGAAAGCATGTCGGACCGCTATCAATAGGGGCATAGCTAAAAGCGCCACATAGCCGGCAAACATCAAAAGCCGCATCATCCAGATATTCTCGATGAATGACGACTCATTGACCACATGATACGAGAAAACCATGCTGATGAGGACGAAACTGAGCAGCGAGAATGCGAACACCAATGTCCCCACTGTAAGGTAGTCGGCCAGCTCCAAGCCCTCGCTGACAATCTTCGTCGTCATAAACAGTATGGCATACACCATGATCAAAAGAAGTAAAAGCCTTAGTATCGTGTGACTCAGAAGTTCAGATAATTCCGCCACTATCGGGTCATACGGAGTTGTCATGTCGTCCACTCCCTCTCTTTTCATTCCGGGCGCCACCCTGAATCAGGCGTCTACGGTCATTCATCCTTGAGACGCCCGTAAAGACTCTCTATCTCCCGCATGCGGGCAGGAATATCGATGCCCTGCGGACAGTGCTCAAGACAGACGCCGCAGTCGATGCACACTGAGGCGGCGCCGTCCTTGTTTTCATACCTTCTGACGAACCCGTTCTCGTTTTCAGAGATCGCATAATCATTGTAGAGCGTGAACACCCCCGGGATGTCGACACCTTCAGGGCACGGCATGCAATAGCCGCAATCCGTGCAGGGGATGGTGCGTTTCTTGAGGAAGGCTTCAAGCGCGTCATCGATGACGCGCTGTTCTGAAGCCGAGATGGGCTTGAAGTCCGTGAGCGTCTCGATATTGTCCTTCGTCTGCTCCATGTCAGACATGCCGCTCAGCACCACCATCACATTGGGAAGCGACGCCACGTAGCGTATCGCCCATGAAGCGATGCTCACATCGGGGTCATGAGCTTTAAAGATGTTCCTGGACTCTTCACTCAAAGAAGCGAGCGTCCCGCCACGGACTGGTTCCATCACAATGCAAGGAACCCCGTATTCCTCGACAATCTCATACTGGCGCTTCGCATCCTGATGCGTCCAGTCGAGATAATTGATCTGGAGCTGCACGAAATCCCATTCGTAGGCGTGGATGATGGTCTCTAGCACATCAGGCGTGTCGTGAAAAGAGAATCCGAGATAGCGAATCCTCCCCTCGCGCTTCATCTCATAGAGAAACTCCATCACGGCGGGCAGCTTGAATGTCTCGAACATCTTCTCATTCAAGGCATGGGCGAGGTAGTAGTCAAAATACTCGACCTGGCAGCGCTCGAGCTGTTCATAGAAGATGCGCCGCGCATCCTCGACGGACTCGATCTCCCATCCGGGCATCTTCGACGCCAGATAGAAGGAGTCGCGGGGATACTTGGAGAGCACGCGCCCCACAAAGGGCTCCGAGAGACCATGATGATAGGGATACGCCGTGTCGAAGTAATCGACGCCCCTTTCATACGCATAATCCAGCATCGCTTCCGCACGTTCCTCATCGATATCGGGTGCATCCTCGTTGAGCTTGGGGAAGCGCATGCAGCCGAACCCCAGAAGCGAGGGCGTCTCTTCGATGCCTTTGAATCCCTTTTTCCTATAGACCTTTCGAGCCATGAAAACCCTCCTCTATTTTATGACACGCTTCAATGTCGTACCGAGCATGTCGGTGACGGCTTCGCACACCACGCGGTAGTGCGGAGCATATCGCCTCTTGAACGGTTCACTATGCGGGATCGGACGAAGCCCTTCCGCTTTGTAATGCGCTACGAAAGTTTGAACCTGTCTACAGCTGAAGGGCATGCACCCTTCGTCCGCCATCTTGAGAAGCGCCTTTATCTGCGCATCAAAACGTCGCTTCCCCTCCATGGATTCAACGGAATAACTCATCGAGCGCTCGAACATAAGCGCCAGTTCATCAAGTGTCAATATCCCCTCACGCACCAGGCCCAGATGCGCCCGGAAATAGCCATGGCCTATCTTCTCAAGACAAGCAGGACTGCTTGTCATCGCCTGGTATTCCCCTTCTAGATATGCACGCACTTCCCTCGAGGAGGGCGCGGAGAAATGCGCAGGACCGAAACTGTTCTGATAGAAGAGTTTCAGAAAATCCTGGACCTCCATGTGCGGATAACGTCTCAGATGCGTGATGATGATCTGCCTTGGATTCTGCACACTCATCCCCTCTTCAATAGATAACTGAAGACACCCGACTTTGGTATATCAATAACGCCACGCTCGGCGAGCGTGTCCGTAAGTGCCGTATAGAAGAAATGATACCACCAGATGAAGAACGATGCGAAGGACACTTCTTCGTCATATCCCATGCGCCGGTAATGCATCTCGAGTTGTGGACGCGCCCTCTCGAAGAGCGCGAGGAGACCATCCTCCAAAGTACCGGCGATGCGTGCGAGACGGGCTTCATCACCAGGCTTGAAAAGGGGCATGGAGAACCTTCCGTTCTCCATGAGGCCGAGCGCTTCGAAACCGCGGACCTCGGAGGCCTCCAGCGTAAGTGTTTCCTGAACGGCCTCCATATAGCGCTTCAAGAGCCTGGTCTTTACCTCATGCAGCGTCCCGTCAAAGTGCGCGGAGAAGAGACGTCTCAAGTCGCCGATTCCGGCCGAGAGAAAATGCAGGGCGTTACGGCGATTGCCGTAGACGGACAACACCATGTCCTCGAAACGCTCGAACTGATTGCCGTAGATGCCGAATGCCTCTTTATCCGGGTCGGTCTTTTCCTGCACGGAATAGTAATAGCGGCCACCTTTGCGTTTCGGACGCGGACTATTAAGAAACCTACGTTCCATCGCGTCAAGCTGAAGGACATCCAGTGCCACCGTGCTGAGAAGAAAAAAGCTGATATCGGAGAAAGCGAAGGGGTGTAAGCTTTCAATGCCATCCGCGATGGTCCGGATGTCCTTTAGTTTTTCTTCCACGAGCTCGGCGCCCTCTTCCAGTAACTCATCCGATAAAGTGAAAAGCGCCTTTCCTTCATCGCGCGTGATCACCATGCAGAGCGGTCGGAGCGTCTCTTCCTGCACCAGCCCCTCGCGCACCAGACTATCCAGCGCCCCGTCAAGCTCCGGCCTTGAAAGCGAGAAATGCTTTCTAGTCCCATCCAGGGAGAGGCGCTTGTGAAGCGCGACAAGGATCTCGTTCAGACGCCCCTCCTCCATGGAGACAGCCGGACCGTTCTCGCCGTCGGCGATGCGCTTGCCTTCAAATGCATGTCGATACACGTCGGAAAAATCCTCTCGCCGGGACATACCTTCACTTCCTTATACTGTATTTGAACCATGCACATTCATTCTACGTCAACTGTACCGTCCTTGCAACTGCGCGTTCACTTTAAAATATCGATTGTATTCCCCCGCACGCGGATGACGCCCTCTTCACTTAGCTTCTACATCCCTCACCATCGTGCGCCGGCCGATATTGAGACAGTCCGCAAGCGCTTGTCGGGAGGAAGGACGTTCGTCGGCCAGAGGTTTCCGTCTCTCACAGGCACGCTCGAAATAGCCGAGTGGCTTTTCCGACCGGCTTTCTGAACATCAACACGGTTTTATGCCTCTTCATGACGCACGACATCGAAACGATAGAGCTCACACTGGGCACCTTCAGGAATCCCGGCCTTCCCGCGTGCAAGCGCGAGCTGTTTCTCGACGGCATCGATGCCCTTAAGATCCGGCAGGAGCACACCCTTGCGCGCACCGGAGACCACCACCACGCCGTAGCGGGATGGATCGAGTGATGCTTCATCGGCGGCTTCAAGCGGCGAAAGCACATCCACACTGACGGAAAGTCCGGAAAGCTCCTCGCGTTTGACAGGAGCGAAGCGCGGATCGTCCTTCGCCGCGGCGAGCGCGTTGTTCTCGATCTCTTCGGCGAGTGTCTCCCTGGTCGGTTCTATCGTACCGATGCAGCCGCGCAGACTCCCCTCTTTCTTGAGCGTCACGAAACATCCACGGCGCTTTGTAAGAAAATCCGGAAGCCTTCCAGGAAGACGAGGCGCTTCGCCTTCCTCGATATAAGCTCCGATGACACGTCTCGCAAGGCGTGTATGCCAGGAGGACACCCGGATGTGTGACGATACAGCGTAGCCCACGCCGAAGGGGCCTTCATAGTTCAGAAGATCGTGGGTGTGTTCAGCGTCTGCAAGCGCCCCTCCCAGCGTCACCATCGAACGCAGCCCGCATTCTTTCGCATTGCGCACCAGGCGCTTGTTGAATGTCAAGAGCTTCGAGAACTCACCCTTCTTCAATGCATCTTCGACGCCCGCATCGAATTCAGCGCCGTCCGGATGATGCCCGTGGGGCGCGCCACGTTTCAAGGCATGAGAGAGGTCGCCGCTCGCCAGGAATACCACGTTCTTGTCGCTTCTTTTGCATGCCGCGGCGATGGCTTCACCAGCTTTCCAATGGTCCTTGAGGGACAGCCCTGAAATGGAAAGGTGTACAACCTCGTAATCATAGAGCATCTCATCGATATACATCAGGGGAACCAGGGCGCCATGGTCGAGCGTGTCACGGCCTTTTTCAACGGTAAGTTTTGCATCACTTAATGCGGATGCAATTCTATCGATAAAATCGCACGCATTCGGAATTTCAAGCGAGACTCCGGCATGGCCGAACATCGCAAAGTCACCGCTCAATTGCGGTGATTGATTGATATTGAATGCGTCCCTATAGGCGTTCGCATGCGGAGTCATCACCACGATGACATCCGGGTCGAGCAGGGAGAGCTGTTCAGCCACCTCCCTCATCGCACGTTTCGTAAGAACCGCATCGTCCCCTCTCGAACCACCGATGGCATCGATGACGATGGGTGGGTGCGGCATCACCACGCCGCCTAAGAGTCCCATGCAATCCCTCCTTTTGAATCTATCTACTTATATTGTATCAAGAATACGACAAAAAGCATAAATCCTTTCCCGGCATGCATGTGATTTCTCATGAAGAACGCACGGTTTCATGCTATAATGGATGCAAAGCGAGGCAAAAGGGGGACATACCATGAAACGCTTTGAAAAGGAAACGTTATTGAAACTATTGCTACTCGTCTCCATCATAACCATCGCCATCATCGGGCTCTATGCCCTCTCCCTAATCTTCTCGGGACTCATCGATAATGTATCCACAGCGGCGATATCGGTCATCATGCCCTTCTCCATCGCCTTTTTAATAAGTTTCATCATCCATCCTCTCGCCAATATATTCAGAGACCGGATAGGCATCCCTGAGACACTCGCCATCATACTTGCAATTACAGTAGGAATCCTCGGCCTTCTCGGCGTCATCACCATCACTGTGGTCTTCATCACCTCTCAGATCGGAAACATCCTCTCGAGCCTCGTCAACTTCATCGACAACGAAGCCATTGAAAACCTCATCGAAGCCGCCCTCGCAGCCATTAACGATTACCTCGACCGAAGCGACATCATCGCAATCATAGAGAATTTCCAGGAAGAGGGGCTCTCGCTTGAACCGCTCGGAGAGCTTATCACCACTGTGTTCTCGACACTCGCCTCAGCTGCGACAAGCGTCGTCAGCGCAACTTTCACCATCATCCTGACGCCTGTCTTCATGTATTATCTCATCAAAGACCGTAATAAAGTCTTCAGAGGCATCGGAAGAGTCTTCCCCCCTAATATCCGCCCCCACGCCAAGGCCCTCGCTGTAAGAAGCGACGCCGTCATCCGCAGCTACCTCAAGGGACAGGGGCTTGTCATGATATTCATCGCTACGTTCTTTATTATAACCTACAGCATCCTCTCCTTCTTCATCCCCGATTTCCACCTCTGGCACGCCATCTTCTTCGCCGTCATCATGGGACTTTTCAGCATCATCCCCTATTTAGGGGTATGGATCAGCATCGCAGCGCCCGTCGTCCTGCTTCTCACACTACATCTCGAGCATGGCGAAGACACCTGGATCTACATCATCGGCATCGCCATGATCTTCATCCTGAACATCATCGAGGAGATCATCGAGAGCGCCTTCATCCAACCGAACGTGTTCAGCCGGCAGGTGCGCATCCACCCTCTCGCCGTCCTGGCGAGCTTCCTCTTCTTCGGCGGCATATTCGGACTCGTCGGTGTCATCCTCGCCGTACCGATCGCAGGCACCATCAAGGTCACCTTCATCTATTTCAAATCATTGAATCAAGACACGGCATCCAGCAGTGACACCCCATAACACGTACCCTTCGGAGGTCTATCCGGAGGGTTTTTACTTTTAAAGCCACGAAACAGATCTCCGGATGGTTTATTAACCACCACTGAGTTGTTAGAATATAAATAGAGACCATGACAAGGCTGCAAGGAGGTGTGTTCATGTACAACATCATCAAGACCCTCGACCACAGTATCTTCACCTCACAGAATGGCCCCTTCATCTCTCTCTATCAACCAGCGCACAGAGGTGCGCCGCAATCGGAGAAGGACATCATCCAGTTCAAGAATCTGACCAAGGACATCGAACGCCACCTTGAAGCAAACCATGACAAGGACGCAGTCAAATCAATCCTCGAACCCTTCTATACCCTCCGCGAGGACAAGGCGTTCTGGAACAGGACCGCCGACGGCGTGGCAGTCTTCGCGAACCCTGAACACTGTGTCGTGTTCCATTTGAACCATGTCGTAGAACCCTTCAGCTCGATCGGCGATAATCTCTATCTCATCCCGCTATACTATTCCCGCCAGCTCGTCTACTCCTATCACGTCCTCACTTTGAACAGCGATGCCTTCGCTCTCTTTGACTGCGACCATGAAAGCTGCCGGAAGATCCGTTTCGACGAGGACACGCCTACCACCAAGGAGGAAGTCGTCGGAACGCCGGATGTCGAAAGACAGCACACCCATGCCTCCTACGGCGGCGGTGCCATGTATCATGGGCATGATGACGCCAAGGACGATGTTGAAAAGGACATCAAGCGTTTCTTCAAACATGTCGACGCCTTCGTCTATGATCATTTCTCGAAGCAGGACAAACAGCCCCTCATCCTCTATGCACTCCCCGAACATCAGACGCGGTTCCGCGCATTGAGTCAGAACCCGTTCCTTCTCGAAGAAGGCGTGAAGGAATCCGACAACAATGTCGATGAGGACAGGGCCTATCAGAAAGCTTGGAAAATCATGGCGCCGAAAGTCGACCAATACATCGATAGGCTGACATCCGAATTCCAGGCAGCCAAAGCCAGGGGCAAGGCGAGCGACGATATCACCGACATCGTCAGCCACATCAAAAGCGGAAGGGTCGAAACCATTCTGATCGAAAAGGACAGGACCCTCCCCGGACTCATAGACATGGAAAAAGGAACCTATGAACCCCATGACGAGACACCGCCGATATTCAACGATATCCTGAATCAGATCGCAATCAATGTGAAGGACTACGGCGGGGAGGTCATCATCATCGAGAAAGAAAGGATGCCCACAGACAGCCCCCTCGCCGCCATCTACCGTTTCTAACGAAAGAAGCGCAAGAGGCGCTTCTTTTTTAAACGGGATACGATTCGCAAGCAAACATTTTGCATCGTTCGGTGAAAAGACATATAATGAACTATCAATCCCGAAAGAACTAGGTGATACCATGCTCGAACTCAGAAATATCACAAAAAAATACGAAATCGGCTCCTTCAAGCAAGCCGCGCTCAACGGCGTCGACCTCGCCTTCAAAACCAGGGAGTTCGTCGCCGTGCTGGGTCCGTCCGGTTCGGGAAAGACGACCCTGCTCAACCTGATCGGAGGGCTCGACCGCTATGATGAAGGCGACCTGCTGATCGACGGGAAATCGACACGGGAGTTCAGCGACCAGGAATGGGACAGCTACAGGAACCATGAGATCGGCTTCATCTTCCAGAACTACAATCTGATCTCCCACATCAGCGTCCTCGCCAATGTCGAAATCGGCCTCACACTCACAGGACTCTCCCCGGAGGAACGACGGAAACGGTCCGAGGAGGTACTCGGACGCGTCGGGCTCATCGACCATATCCACAAGAAGCCCAATCAACTCTCAGGAGGCCAGATGCAGCGTGTCGCCATCGCCCGGGCACTGGTCAATGACCCGGAGATCATCCTCGCCGATGAGCCCACGGGCGCCATCGACAACGAGACCAGCCGGCAGATCATGGAACTCATCCAGCAGATCGCGAAGGACAAGCTGGTCATCATGGTCACGCACGACGAGGCGGTCGCCAAGGGCTATGCCAACCGCATTGTCTCACTGAGCGACGGCGTCGTCACCGACGATACGAGACCGCCGGAAGTGACTGTACCGGATAACGGCGCCCTTGCCTTCGACAAGACATCCATGTCTTTCCTGCAGGCGCTCAAGCTCTCCTTCAGCAACCTCAAGACGAAGAAATTCCGGACGTTGATCACCGCCATCGCCGGATCGATCGGCATCATCGGCGTGGCGCTTGTACTGGCCATCGCCAACGGCATGAACAATGAGATCGACGAGCTCGAGCGGACCACGCTCGCCGAGTTCCCCCTGCAGATCGACCCACGACCCATCGATATTGATGCCATGCAGGGCGGACCATTCGAGAGGCACATGAATGAAGAGGACGCGGCTTTCGATGAAGAGATCATCTATCCCCTTGAACAGGAGTTCGGACCACCCTCGACGCATACCAACGACATCGACGACGACTATATGCAACACCTTGAGGCCCTGGACGAATCACTCTACAACGAGATGTCCATATCCTATGATGTGAACATGAATCTCCTCAAGGACCTCGGTGATGACATCATCAATATCGACACCAACGATATCGGCTTCGATTCCACGCTTTCGGACGAAACGTTCTTCGAAGAGAACTACAACCTCCTCGCTGGAGACACGCCTGAAGGCAAGAGCGAGCTCCTGCTCATAATCGACAGCCAGAACCGCGTGGATGCAGAGCTTCTAGAAGCGATCGGTCTCGGTGCGGAGGAAGAGATCCCCTTCGAGACCATGCTCGAATATGACTTCCACATCGCTTATCCAGACGATTATTATATCCAGGACGACAATACCGGACGTTTCGCCCCCGTACAGGACAAGGATGCACTTATCGGGGAAGACACCCTTGAACTGAACATCACCGGTATCGCCCGTCTTGATGAAGACGCGCCGGGCGGTTTCCTCACCCCGGGGCTCAAGTACCACCCCGACTTGGAAGAGACCTATCTTGAGAGAGCGAGGACGAGCGATATCGGCGAAGCGCAGCTCGAATCCGATGTCAGTGTCATCACCGGACTGCCGCTTTCCGAGAGCGCCAAGGAGGCACTGCTCAAAGAGCTCGGCGTCGACAGCACGCCCGCACAGATCCAAATCTACCCGGTCGATTTCAGTGCCAAGAACACCATCACTGACCATCTCGACGCGTATAACACTGATAAGGAGGAAGAAGACGAGATCCGCTATACGGACATAGCGTCCATCATCACAGAACTCAGCGGCGACATCATCGACGGAATCTCCTACGTCCTCGTCGCCTTCAGCGCCATCTCGCTGCTTGTATCCTCCATCATGATCGGCATAATCACCTATGTGTCCGTGCTTGAGAGAACCCGGGAGATCGGCATACTCAGAAGTCTCGGTGCGAGAAAAAGGGACATCCTTAGGGTCTTCAACGCAGAGACGACGATCATCGGCTTCACGGCCGGCCTCTTTGGCGTATTGATCGCCACCGGGCTCACATTCCCCATCAACCGCCTGATCGCCTATCTTGTCGAGGACCTTGAAAACCTTGCCTCCCTACCGCTGTTTGCGGCCGCGGGATTAATCCTCATCAGCATCATCCTCACATTCACAGCCGGATTGATCCCCTCCAGCATAGCTTCCCGCAAGGATCCGGTCAGCGCACTCAGGGTCGATTGAAAAAGCCTTCGTCGCTTAATGAACTGCACCCCTCCCTTGGACACTAACAATCCAAGAAAGGGGTGCAGTTTTCATATGAAGCATTTTGGTGACTCTTTAATCAAAATCATCGACATGTGGCGGAATGAGCACTTCATCGATCGTATGGAGTAAACCGATGTCGTCAAGCTCATCGCTATAGAGGACGCGGGCATCATTGACATGCAGCGCATCATCGATTACCTCGATGGAGAGTTCCTCGTCGGTGAAGGTGGGAAGTGTCTTCGGCGCGTTGAGATAAAGCGTGTCCGCTAGATAGGCATCCGGCACAATATGATAGAGAAGCACATCCTGCGCGACATCCATCTCGAGGAATTCCTCGGCGCTCATGCCCTCTTCATCAAGGAATTCAGTGAATGCTGTCTCGGATGGGAAGAAGGCCGTGACCTCTCCTCCAGTGATGATATGTGTGAAGACACCGCTCTCTATGAGTTCATCGATGAAGGCATCAAGCACCTCGGGGTCTATCGCCTCATCCCCGAGAGCATCCGTCACCGCATCACTCAGGAGTACGGCGTCGATGATGTGCACATGGCCATCCGCAGCCTCTCCTTCGAACGGCTCGAAACCCGCGGTGCCGTCAATCCTGAGGTCCCCGTTAACTTCCGTGAAGGCCAAAGTCGCCCCGCTTTTCGCTTCCAGCGGTTCATCAGTGTCGCTGAGAGCGGCCTTGTCCCATGTCCCTTCCAACATATGACTCTTTATAAATGCCTCGGCGTCGACCGTATCCTTGAAAGCGTCCTCGTCAGTATTGAAGACGTTGAAAAGAGTCGTGAACGCGTCATCCGTAGGGGCGAAGTAGGTATGGTCCGAAGCGGAGAAATCCTCTCCGCTCATTTCGAGGAGGGTCGCGAAAGTCGAAAGGGACGCTTGTTGTCCGATGGTTTCCGCGGCACTCGCGGGCGTCACTTTCACCTCGATTTCAGGCGTGAAGCCATCGAGGTTTCCAGGTTCATCCACATCCCACTCTCCCTCAAGTGTATAAGTCCCGGTCGTGGTTTTGTCATAGTCAGCCTCAGTGGCACTCCAGTCGACGTCGATCAGTTCACGGCTGTCGTCGGTGAAGTGCACCCGGTTCCTCTCGGGCAACGGGAGGTCATCAAAAGCCGTGTAGCGTTCAACTTCAACGGGGTTATAGGACGTTATCTCCTCTATTTCACGAGGTTCCTCGCACGCTGCGAATATGAATAGCAATAAGCCTGCGATGAGTATTTTCTTCATAATAAATCCACCTCATCCTGTGTAGCGATAGTGCTCGAACCATCCTGTGATCTCTCCGAGCCTTTTAAGGCGCGCCTGAGGGCTACCGGCCCTTGAAAGGCCGTGGCTCTCGCCCTTGATCCATACGAGCTTCGTCTCCACGCCGCGATATTTGAGGATGGCGAAGAGCTGCTGAGCCTGCTCGATGGGACAGCGGTGGTCCTGATCGGCATGAATGAAAAGCAGCGGCGTCTTGATCCTGTCGGCGTAGGTGATCGGGGATTGTTTCTTCAAAGCCTCGGGCGTCGAGACCGGGTCGCCGGCCGCCTGGTCGGATGCGAAGAAGAACCCGATATCCGAGGTGCCGTAGAAGGAATACCAGTTCGCGATCGACCGCTGGGTGACGGCAGCCTTGAAACGGTCGGTATGGGAGACAATCCAGTTGGTCATGAAGCCGCCGTAGGACCCGCCTGTGACGAACAAATTCTCTGCATCGATGCCGGGATACGCCTCGAGCACAGCATCGGTGAACGCCATGAGGTCTTCGTAATCAACGGTCCCGTATCTGCCGCGGATGTCCGCAAAAGCGTCCCCCTTGCCGTCCGATCCTCTCGGGTTGGCGTAGAAGACGACATACCCCAGATTCACCCAGTACTGCATCTCATGATAGAAGACTTCCCCATACACCGTCTTGGGGCCGCCGTGGATGTCGAGAACCGCAGGAAATGCCTTATCATGTGTATAATTCTTCGGCAGAAGCACGAACCCCTTGACTGTGTGCTCGCCCCTCTCGATCTCCAAGGGTTGCGGTGTCGCCACGTAACGGTTGGCGAGGGCTTTTCTATTGAAATTGCTGAGGCGCTTCAGGGAGCCGTCGGTGATACGGTATAGCTCCTGAAGACGCTGATTCTGCATGGCGATCAGCCGTATGCCGTCCTGAAAGGGCATGACGCCGTCGATCGAGCCAGGAACCGTCACTACCGTCTCCAGTGAGCCATCGAGACCGAGGGCGAACAGTTCACAGTGATCATCGATCGTCGATACGAAATAGAGTCTGTCCCGACGCACGAACGACTGCTCGGACCCAAGCAGACGGGCGTCGGAACCGACAGTATTGCCGATTGACTGTCCGAACTCCTGAAGCGGTTTCAACGCGCCGTCTTCAACGGTGAAGAAGTCGGGATTCTCATTGACCCCGTAGGACTTCATGTCCTTCGCGGCGACGACGAGGGTGCCACCGAGCTCAGCGAGCAGGGAGACGGCATAATCCTTCTCCTCATAAAGCGCTTCATGCGTACCCTCCGCTATATCGTAGGCATAGATGTTCGTCGTCATGGTCATGACGCCCTCTTTTTCCTTGCCGGTATAATAGAGTATCCGCTGGTCCTTGGAAAAAGCATGATTCTCCACTGCGAAGGATTTCTTGAAAAGACGCGTCGTCTCCTCGCGTCTTATATCATAGATGAAGAACTGCCGGTGCTTGTTCGCGACGAAGTTCTGGCCATCGAAATAGTAGGGAATCTCCTCGATATCCTCGAAGGCCTTCTCCCGCTTCTTCTCTTTCAAATACGCCTTGCGCTCCTCTTCGGTGCCTTCATAGAGCACATGGTCCTTCTTGTCCATCTGCGCGGAAAGAAGCACGCGTTCTTCGTCGATGCGGGCCTCGATCTTCGCGGGGAAGGGCAGATAGAAGGCCGGTTTCAGATTCCTTTCGCCGATATCGTAGGTATAGAAGCGCTGGCGGAAATCCTCCTCGAGCGCCTTCTTCTCGGACTTGTTCTTCTGATAATTGATGAGGAGCGTTGTCTCATCGAGAAAACAGAAATTCTGATTCTTCTTCAGGTTCAACCGTCGCTCGATGCGCTCACCATCACCGATGTGAAGCGTGTGATGGTACGTGTTCGCTTCTTCCTTTGCCTCTGAAGCGAGCAAAGCGTAACGGCTCTCCTCCGGGGACGCTTTGAGCGCTCCTAAGAAGGTGAAATCCAGAAATGCGTCCTTTGTGATCTTTTCCATAAGACATCCTCTCTCGTTTAATTGTCGGACAGGCCGAAGCCATCCTTATGAATATACCCTTCATAGGGGTACTATCTTTCAATATAACATGCGTGGCAGGCATTATTCATTCCGGAATGCACTATTTTCAACCGCCGCGTCCAAAAAACGAAGAAACCGCTTCTCGATATCATCGTTGATCGCCTCGCCGATGGTCTTCAATGACGTTTCCTTCGCCCAGTCTTCGATGAAGGTCAGCCCGAGATAGTATCCCAGGTCGCTTTGTCCCAGCAGGGAATGCCAGTCCCCGTAGAAATCATCCGTCCTCTTCTCTTTGGCGATCCTTTCTCTGAAGACGGCGGCGATTTCTTCCTGGTGCGCCTCGCACCAAAACAGCCATTCCGTCCCACGCATGTTGCGGGAGGTCATTCTCTGAGCAGCAAATTCAGCGAACCCCTCGATATAGAGCCGCATGACGGAATAGCGGCGGCCTGCATACTCATCGAGCCACCTCGCCCTCAACGCTTCATGTGCGGCATGCGCCAGTTCATGCGCGAGCAGGGGGAGCATGCGGCTTTTCTTCCACCAGCCGAGCTCGATGATCTTCTCCACGCCGATCAATACATGATTGATGCCCCGGACCTTCGTCATCCACCCCGCCCCGTTGCAGAGGCCGAGATAGAAGACCACACGTATTTCCGGACTGTCAAAGAGCGCCGTAAAGCTCTCTTCAAGTTCCCGGAGACTGAAAAGGAAATTATCATGGGCCTCATCGATGAGGTCCTCTCGGGAGAGCGCCTTTTGGATGACGGGAAAGCAGTCCCGATCGAAATCATAGATGGACGCATCGCGGATGAGGTGTCTCGCGAGGCCTTCATCGTTCATATAGCGTCTCCAGCTTGTCATGAACGCATCAGGTGAAGCGTCATCGAGCGTAGCGATGCCGGGGTGAAGATCGATAAGTGTCAAAGCGGTCATGGTGTCAACTCCTCATAGTCATTACGCTATTTGCCCTGCGTCGTTTCAAACAGACTGAGCAGAAAGCCGCCCGCCGCGAAGGCGACGGCAAGAACGAGACCTGTCTCGCGCGCCCAGTCGAGGTCGGTCGGCACGGTGATGATTCTGACCTCCATGTATTCCGGCAGAAGCACCAGCAAGACGGCAGCCGCACCGAAACAGATTGTGGCGAAAATGCCCGCCCGTCTGGAAAGGAGAAGGCTTAAAGCCGCGATAAAAGGGAGGGCGAAAGCGATCAGGGCGATGATATTGAACTCGATCTCGAAGACGGCCTCATCCTCGATCGATGTTCCGAACACCGCCTCGACGCCCGTGAGTGTCAGATCGAGAAACGGCCAAGTGATGACATCGAGAAAGATCATCGCACTCGAAAGCACGCCCAAAAGTGCCGCAAGCAGTCTGAAAGGACTTTTTTTCATAAGTACCCGCTCCCTATATTATTATATTATATTGATGATTTGAACGTTGGCTAGGATTCAAACTGGCTCCAGAACGCATCGAGCGCCGTCTGCAGGTAGTCGTCCTTATAAAGCATGGTCGGCCGCCAGTGCGAGGGCATGAGGCGCAGGTATTTCTTCGTCGCGTACCGCGTATCGAGGAGGACAGCCACGCCTTTATCCTCTTCCCGCCGGATGACACGTCCGGCGGCCTGAATGACTTTGTTCATGCCGGGATAGGTGTAGGTGTAGTCAAAACCATCGAAGCCCTGCGCGTCGAAATAGGCCTTCTGCAGCTGATTGATCGTCGAGAGCGCCGGCAGGGCCACACCGACGATGAGCACGCCCGAAAGCATGTCGCCGATATAATCGATGCCTTCGCTGAACGTGCCGCCGAGCACTGAGAAAAGAATCTTTGAATGCTCGCTCTCGCTTTGGAAGCGTTCAAGGAGGTCGCCTCTTTCAAACAGGGACAGGTTCCTTTCCTGCACGAGAAGGTCATAGCCTTTCGCGTCGAAATGTTCAAGCACCATATGCATGTACTGATAGGAGGGGAAGAAAGCGATATAGTTCCCTTTCTTGCTCTCAAGCAGCGCATAGATGCTGTCCACGATCCGCATGACGCTTCCAGGTCGGTCGCGGAGCTTCGTCGAGGTCGATACATCAAGCATCACCCCAAACCTGGAAGGATCGAAGGGCGAGGGCACCTCGAAATGCGACCCTGCGCCCTTGCTGATGAGATTGGCGAAATATTCAAAGGGCCTCAGCGTCGCGGAAAAAAGCACCGTGCCGTGTGATACATGATTGATGATGTCGCTGAGCGGAGTGGACGCATCCAGACAGACGATATTGAAGGTCGCCCCGTCGCCCTGTTCTATAGTGTATCGGAACGCATCGGTAAAATATTCGCTGATACGTCTGAACTCCAGCAGATAGAAGTACGCTTCCCGCACCCGCTTGCGGTTTTTATGCTTTTTGTGGATATCGAGCCATTGACCGAGCTTCTCCATCGCATCATCGATCGCCTCGAGAAGTCCGGGGTCCAGGTACTGTTCAATGAACAGCGGCTCCTCCCCGATTGCCTCCAGGCTCTCTTCCATGGTCTTTAGGAGTCTTTTCACGCTCGGCTCTATCGATGACATCCCCTTGAAAGCCTCCAGCATCGTATGTACTTTTGCGTAGCTCAATGAGGCGGAGTGCATAGAGCGGGAACGCTCGACGAGATTATGTGCTTCATCGACCAACAGCTTCGGGGCATAGTCGCCTTCATCCGTATAGCGCACAAGCTTCACCCTCGGGTCGAAGAGGTAGTTGTAGTCGCAGATGACGACATCGCAATATCTTGAGATGTCGAGGGCGAACTCGTGCGGACAGATCGTATGGTATCGGCCATAATCCATGATGAGCTTGGCGTGGTAGACATCGTCATGTACGAATATATCCTCGAGCGCTTTTCTCACGCGTTCATAATATCCTTTCGCATAAGGGCATAGCTCCGGATCGCAATCGACTTCGTCCATCAGGCACATGTTCTCCTTTGAATTCAGCGTTATGGCCTTGATTCTGAGTCCATGACGTTTGAGCTGTTCCATGGTTGAGACAGCGATGGTCTGTCCGTTGTTCTTCGCTGTGAGGTAGAAGATCTTCTCGTTTTCATGCTTCAGTGTCTTGAGAGAAGAAAAGAGTGCGCCGATGGTCTTCCCTATGCCTGTCGGAGCCGTCGCATAAAGGATATCCTCTCTGATTAACGCCTGATAGACCGCCCCCATGAAATGATACTGTCCTTCCCGGTATGATTCATGTGGGAAGGTGAGACCTTCAAGGGTCTTCCGCTTTTCAAACTGATGCTCCGTGTAGAGCGTGAGCCATTCCATGTAGGCATCCAGCGCTTCATCCACCGTCTCTTTCAGCTCATGGAATGACTGGTTCTTGATCAGCGTCTTATGCTGTTTAGAGGGATGGTGGATATAGGTGAGATGGATGCGAATCGAGTCCAGCCCGGTGTCAAGACAATACATATAACCATAGAGCTTGGCCTGCATCATGTGAGCGGGAAATGTATCCTCTTCAATCAGGGTAAGCGCCGTCTCCGTGGTCTTGATCTCCTCGATGATGTCCTTTTTCTCCCCGAGGACGCCGTCGATACGACCGCTCAACGTGATCTCGTGCATCGCTTTGTGAAAGGTCGCCTCCACGTACACTTCCCGCCTGTCGGTCTCTGCATACGTGGCCTGTCTCTCGCTATGCAGATGTTGCCCTATGCGCTTCAAGCGGTTGTGCTTGCTCTGCGACTCCAGGTCCCCTGTCCCGTAGATGAAGGTGACGAGGTCCCTCACAGCAAGACGGTAATGCCCCATAAACCATCAATTCCTCTATGTCATATTGTAGCGGGGTGCTTCTATATACCGACTGGTTCACGCAGTCCTTATCATCCTTGCCCCGCGAACGAGAAGATAGACTGAAACGATGATCGTCCCTGCCTGGTCGATATAGTAGCTTCCCTGCGACGCTTCAAACAGCCAGACAGACGCCAATGCGACGACGACGCTCACATCGACGAATGTCTTCGCCTGATAGAGCTTGCGCTGCGTATCCATCACCGCGTGCGCCTTCCTTCTATGAAAAAGCGTATAGCGTATGAAGAACCCGCCGTTGAACAGGATGCCGAGCGTCGCCACGGCCAGACCCAGGCGGACATCGCCCGTGGGAATCTCCACGATGAAGAGCCCCCGAAGGAACATCCCCAGCAAAAACACACCGCTCAAAATAAGCACACCGCCGGATACATGATAGATAGTCCGGACCCAGCGCTTCTGGGATGCGTCATCCATTTCACGTTTCAACATCATATAGACCACAAGTGCAAGCACCAAAACGCCGAGCTCCGCTGTGCGGCGGACAAAATCGGCGAGCTGTGTCACAGCGGTGTTCATGAACAATGCATACCCTGTCACAAAGGGGCCGAATGCACTGAAAAAAATTGAAAGAATCAACGTGCGGCGACGTTTATCCTTCTGCATATCACAACACTCCAAGGGTGATGAAGAGCAGATTCATAAGATAAAGCACAAGCGCTGTGGATAAAGGAAGGAAAAGTGTATCCCACCCGTGCTTCGCATACGCCTCGACGAAAGTGGACACCGAGGAGACGACCGCGCCGATCAAGAGCGCGACCCACCAGGGATATCCATAAAGCCACAGCAACAATGACACGACGATAAAGACACCGACATCCATCGCGATACTTCCGGTCCAGGTCTTCTTTCTATCCGTCCCCGGCAGTGAAAGACGGCGTCTTCCGAAACGCTTGCCTATAAGCGCCGCAAGCGCGTCGCCGATACCCCAGCTCAACACCGCGACGATGACGATGACATCCGAGCCATGCGGCAGAACCTCCGCTAAGGCAATCAACGCCGCAAAGGAGAAAAGCGCAAGCAGTCCGGAGCGCTTCATTTCACCACCACGACGGGACCTGTCGACGAAAAACCGCTTATAAAACGGCATGCGCTCCAATATCGAAAGCCCGACATAAATCCCCGCCATGAATATAGCGATGACCAGCAGGATCTCCCCTGCCGCAGCGAACAACTCAATAAATAAAAAAATCGAAAGCGCAAACCCGATATGCTGGGTCTTCCGCACCACCTCCCCGGGCGCCTTCAAGACCGCACGCAAAAAAACGGAGAGTCCCAGAAGCACCACGGTGAAATAACCGACCAGCACAGCGATTCCAATCAATAGGCTCATAAAGTCCGCCTCTTTTCCTGTTATCTACATTATATCAAACTTCTCCCAGGATTTTGACTATTTTGAAGACACTTCTCTTTTCACATGATTTCTAGTAGAATGTATCATAGATTGGAAAAAGGTGACGGTCCATGGAGTATCAGACACTGCTTGAGGCAATAAGGAACTGCAAAGAATGCCGGGAACGCTTCGACCATGAACCGCGTCCCGTCGTCCTCGGCTCTTTGAATGCCAAGATCATGCACATCTCCCAGGCCCCTTCGAGACACGTGCATGAAACGGGATATCCTTTCAACGACCAATCAGGCGAGACCCTGCGGCATGAATGGTATCATATAGACGATGAGGACTTCTATGATGCCGACAACTTCTACATCACATCGATCGGCAAGTGCTTCCCCGGCAAACAAAAAAGCGGTGGTGACAAGAAACCCCCGAAGATATGCTCGCAGCTCTGGCTGAATAAGGAACTCGACCATGTCGGGAACTCTCTCTATCTCATCGTCGGCAGAGACGCGAGCGACTATTTTTTCAAGAACGAACCCTTCATCGACATCGTCATGAACGACCAGACCATCAGGGGAAAACCGGCATTCGTGCTGCCGCATCCCTCACCGCTCAACATAAAATGGTTCAAGGACCATCCGGAATTCTTCAACGACCGTCTGCCGAAAATCCGGGCATACATCCACGCACTGCTATATTGAAGTGGCGGATTTTTTTCTCATCTAAGCGTATATGATAATATATTAGTAAGGTGAATCTATAGGGGGATTCCATGCACAATCAGAAAGAAGCGGTCAAAACCGCATTCTATGCCTTTTTAGACGATTATTTCACGAGACGCGACTTCGAGGCCACCATGCAACATTTCGGAGAGCACATCAGCGGTTTCGGATCGTCAAAGGATGAAAACACTTATTCCTATGAAGCTTGTTATGAGGCTTTCAATCGGGACCTCACCGAAGCACCGGATCCAATACATTACGACATCCGGTCACTGAAGATCACGAACCCCGTGCACAATGTGGGGCTTGCTTCATGTGAACTCAATATATCAACCACCATCCGCGAGCAGAGAATCGCCTTCAACAATCTGCGGTACACACTCGTGTTCATCAAAGACGAGGACAGATGGCGCATTGAGCACAAGCACCTCTCGCTTCCGAGCATGGAGAATGAAGATGACGAACCCTACCCCATCAAGGAACTCGAAGAGAGGAACGAGGCCTTGAAACGGATGGTTGATGAAAAGACCGAAGAACTCAACCACTCTCTCGAGAGAATATCGGAACTCGCCAACAACGACTTCCTCACCGGCATCTCCAACCGCCTGAAGATCGACAAGACCCTGAAATCCCTTATCAGAAGAGCGGAGGATGAGGGGAAGACGTTCAGCGTCATCCTGCTTGATATAGATGATTTCAAACAGGTGAACGACACTTTCGGCCATCTGACCGGCGATAATCTCCTGAAAGCAACCGCAGAACTATTGGATGGACACTGTGATGAGGACAGTATCGTCGGCCGTTGGGGTGGCGATGAATTCATAATCATCACACCGGGCAAGACTTTAATGGACGCTGCCTCCATGGCCGAATCCATCCAGGACGATTATCGTCGTAAAATCAGGGAAAAAGGCTATGACCTCACTGTCAGCCTCGGTGTCTGTGAATACCGTAGTGGTGACGATATTGAAAGTATCATCATGCGCGGCGACAAGGCGGTCTATAAAGCCAAGGAATCCGGGAAGGACCAGCTCAGGATCTGTGAAAAGGCCTAAAAGAATGTGCTGCATTCTATACGCACACTTTTCCTCAGACAAATGGTAAATGAAATTATCGCACAAAAAGCGGCTGCAAGTAATACCATCATAACCGGAAGTTATCACAGCATTGAAGGGAGATAAACATGAAAGATATTGTACATTTCTTCGATGAGATGCCGCTTATTCTGAAAATCATTCTAGCGCTTCCCTTCATCGATGGCATCGCCTGGGGAATCTACCGCATCGCCAAAGGCATTGATGAGAATAATGCCGTCCTCTTCATCGCCGGCATCATCTGGATTATTTTCGGATTCTTCCTTTTCTGGGTGCTCGACCTTGTCGCAATCATCATAAAGGGCCGCCCGACGATACTGGCTTGAAAATGCACCCCTCTATTGTCCTATCGTCGGCGCCTGAAAAATCCTACCGGACTTGAGACACAGACAGCGGTCCGACAATCACCTCCTGCGAGCAGAGTGCTCGCTTTTTTTATGCTATGTCATTCACGGGGTCGTTCTTTTACATCTTCTCTTCATTTTCTTCACCACTACTCACTTTTCTCAAGCATCGAAACATGGAATATGTAAAAAAAACGTGTGCTTGACAATAAGCTGTATATTGCATAAAATGTTTTATGTTCAATTGTTTTATTTCAAACTTTCGGGAGGCGGTCGCTCGTGCACGAAAAGAGAATCTCCTATCATCTCAAATCGCTCGGAAACATCATGAAGCGCTATTTTGAAAACAAGGGTTCCATTGAATACGCCAGAAGCATCACGGGGGAGAACGTATTCATCCTCCGCTACCTCGGGGAGCATCAGGATGAACCCATCTATCAAAAAGACATCGAGAGACGCTTCTCCATCACACGCTCGACCACATCGAAAGTCATCAGTCTCATGGAGGAAAAAGGCCTGGTGAGGAGGTTAAGTGTCGAGGGCGACAGACGTCTGAAACAGATCGTGCTCACTGAAGACGCCCAGAAGCTTCATGCAGCCATCCAAAAAGAGATCGACACGTTCGAGAGGCTTATCCGGAAAGGGTTCACACAAGAAGAGATTGACATCTTCATCACCTATATCAACCGCGTGAAAGACAACCTCCAGTCCGCGGAGTAGACAGTATACCGACAGCAAAGGAGTCCGCATATGCTTAAGACTTTAGCCCGATCCGTCCGCGAATACAAAAGGGAATCCCTCCTCGCACCCCTCTTCGTCGCGCTCGAAGTCGTCGCGGAGATTTTTCTGCCCTTGATCATGGCCGTCCTCATCGATGAGATCCTCGCCAGGGACATCACCAACCTTGTGCAGATCAGCCTCGTGCTCGTGCTACTGGCCATGATGGCGCTCTACTTCGGCTATCTCGGCGGAAAATACAGCGCCATCGCCTCCTCCGGATTCGCCAAGAACATCCGCAAGGATATCTTCTACAATGTTCAGGGGCTCTCTTTCTCCAACTTCGACCGCTACAGCCACACCGCTCTCGTCACCCGCATGACGACCGACACCACCAATGTACAGAACGCCTACGACCTGCTTGTGCGCGTAGCGCTCCGCGCTCCGCTCATGATCATCTTCTCCATCATCATGGCGTTCTCGATCAACGCGCAGCTGAGCCTCATCTTCCTGCTGGCGCTGCCGATGCTTTCACTGGGCATCTTTTTGGTCTATAAATACGCAATCCCCATCTTCCGCCGCGTCTTCGACAAATACGACAAGCTGAACAAATATGTGCAGGAGAACATCAAGGGCATCCGCGTCGTCAAGACGTTCGTCCAGGAGGAATACGAGAAGACGCGTTTTAAAGCGCGAAGCGAGGACATACGTGATGATTTCATCAAGGGCGAGCGTCTCGTCGTCATCAACCAACCCGCCTTTCAGTTCACGCTCTATGTCGTCATGACGATCGTCGCCATCGCCGGTTCCTATATCATCGTCAACACCTTCGGCGGCTACGACGCCGCCGGCAATCCCATATGGGGCGACCTCTCCACCGGTCAGCTCTCGAGCCTCATCATCTACGGCATGCAGATGCTGGGGAATCTGATGATGCTGGGCATGATCTTTGTCATGTTCACCATCTTCTCCGCCTCGGCGCGTCGAATCACCCGCTTTTTGCATGAAGAGAGCGACATCAGGAACCCCGAAGACCCCATCACCCATGTGCGCAACGGCGCAGTCGCTTTCGACGATGTCTATTTCAAGTACACCGAGGAAGCTGAGAACTGGGTGCTCAAGGATATAAACCTTTCAATCAATCCCGGCGAGACCATCGGTATCATCGGTGGAACCGGCATGGGTAAATCCAGCCTCATAAGCCTTATAAGCAGGCTCTATGACGTCGACAGGGGCCGCGTCTCTGTCGGGGGTGTGGATGTGAGGGACTACGACATCGCCACCCTTAGAAACGCAGTCTCCGTTGTCTTGCAGAATAACGTGCTGTTCACCGGCACCATCGCCGACAACATCCGCTGGGGTGACGAGGACGCTCCGCTCGAAGCGGTTGAACGCGTCGCTAGAATCGCTTGTGCTCATGATTTCATCATGTCCTTCCCCGAAGGCTATGACAACCCGATCGAGCAAGGCGGCACCAATGTCTCGGGCGGACAGAAACAGCGGCTATGCATCGCCCGGGCGCTCCTCAAGAAACCGAAGATCCTCATCATGGACGACTCCACGAACGCCGTCGATACAAAGACCGAACGCTCCATCCGCGAAGGCCTGAGGACCCACCTGCCCGATATGACGAAAATCATCATCTCCCAGCGCGTCGGTTCCGTCGAGGACGCCGACCAGATCTTCGTCATGGACCAGGGCAGGATCGTCGATAGCGGCACCCACGAGACACTCCTCGAGACAAGCGACATCTATCAGGAGACCCACGCCATGCAACAGTTGGGGGATGATGCCGATGAGTAAGAAGGCCACCCTGTTCAGGCTGATCAAGGAGCTTTTCCTCACCAACAAAAAAGCGGTGATCATCGTCTTCATCTCGCTGATCTTCGCATCCGCGGGCATGATGAGCATCTCCGTCTTCATCCAGATCATCATCGACGACGCCATCATGCCGGCGCTCGACGCCGGCTGGCCCGCCGTCGCCGACAGGCTATTCGCCATCCTTATCGCCATGATTGTCGTCTACACTCTGGCGATCACAGGAACCCTGCTTTACACCCAGATCATGGCGAAGGTCGGACAGGATTATCTCGACGATATCCGCAAGGCCATGTTCGAAAAGATGGAATCCCTGCCCATCAACTTCTTCGACAGGAACTCCCACGGCGATATCATGTCGTATTACACCAACGATGTCGACACGCTCAGACAGTTCATCACCCAGAGCCTCGTGCAGTTCACCATGACCATGCTGACGCTGATGTTCATCATAGGTGTCATGCTCTATTACAGCTTCATTTTGACAGTGTTCGTCGGCATCGGCGCCTTCATCATGTTCAAGGTCACGAGCCGCGTAGGCGGTAAATCCAGCGAACGATTCAAGAGCCAGCAAAAATCACTCGGCGCCGTCGAAGGCTATATCGAGGAGATGATGCACGGCCAGCGCGTCGTCAAATCCTTTGTCCGCGAAGAGAAGGCCAAGGAGGAGTTCGACGCGCTCAACGAAACGTGGTATGACGACTCGGCCACGGCACGGCACTACGGAAACATCCTCATGCCAGTGCTCCACAATATCGGCAACATCCTCTATGTATCCCTCGCCATCCTGGGAAGCATCCTTGTCTATTTCAACGTCACCAATATCGGCTTCAGCGGCATCTATCCCTTCTCCATCGCGACCATCGGCATCGTCGTCTCGTTCCTCTCCCTGAGCCGTCAGTTCTCCCAGAACATCCGCATGGTCTCCCAGCAGGCCCCGATGGTCGCCATGGCCCTCGGCGGCGCATCGCGCATATTCTATCTGCTCTCGCTTGAAGAAGAGCACGACGAAGGGTATGTCACACTCGTCAACTGCATCGAGGAGGACGGAAAAATCCGCGAGGTGGATGAGGAGACAGGTGAATGGGCCTGGAAACACCCTCACCGGGATGGCCGGCTCACCTACAGAAAGCTTGAAGGCGATATCGTGCTTTCGAACGTTGATTTCCAATACGTCGAGGATACACCCGTCCTCAAGGATGTCTCCGTCTACGCCCACCCCGGACAGACTATCGCCCTCGTCGGCGAGACAGGGGCAGGCAAGACGACCATCACCAACCTCATCAACCGCTTCTATGAGATCAAGGACGGCAAGGTCCGCTACGACGGCATCAACATCAATAAGATCAAAAAGCCCGACCTCCGCCGTTCGATCGGCATGGTGCTTCAGGACACCAGCCTCTTCAGCGGCACCGTCAGGGACAACATCCGCTACGGCAGAAAGGACGCGAGCGACGCGGATGTCATCGAGGCCGCCAAGACAGCCAATGCCTACGACTTCATCCAGCATCTTCCCAAAGGACTCGACACCGACCTCTCCGCCGACGGCGCGAACCTTTCAGAAGGACAGAGACAGCTCATCTCCATCGCCCGTGCCGCCTGCGCAAACTCCCCGGTGCTCATCCTCGACGAGGCGACCTCCTCCATAGACACCCGCACCGAGGCATTGGTCCAGGAGGGGATGAACCGATTGATGGAAGGAAGGACGGTGTTCGTCATCGCCCATCGCCTCTCCACTGTCAAGAACGCTGACGCCATCATGGTCATGGACCACGGCGAGATCATAGAACGCGGCGACCATGACTCTCTGATTGAAGAGAAAGGCGTCTATTATCAGCTCTATACGGGCGCACTGGAAATGGAGTAAACACAAAAGCGGCAGGATATGTTATTATAATGCAGGGAACATTCCCTGCAGACGGAGGAGTACCCAAGTCCGGCTGAAGGGGCTCGACTCGAAATCGAGAAGGTCGGTTCATACCGGCGCAAGGGTTCAAATCCCTTCTCCTCCGCCATAATGCAATGCAAAACAGCTAGTTCGCTAGCTGTTTTTTCACTCCATGCATTTCAGACAATAGCGCTTCATTCCATCCGATGCAGGGACATTCCTTCGTCGCTTTCAGCGTGTATTCCCCTTGTGATACCTAGCTTTCATAAACTTAACTTTCACTTAACGTGTTATCATGTATAGTGTAATTGCGAGGTGAATTATCCATGCGCATATTGATCATCGAAGACGAAAGCTCCCTTCTGAACGCACTGAAAAAAGGGTTCGAAAAACATTATTACGCAGTTGACACCGCTCTGGACGGTGAAGCGGCACTGGAACGCTATTATGAGGCGTACTATGATATTGTCGTGCTCGATCTCAATCTACCAAAGGTCGACGGGCTCGATGTCTTGAAAGCAATCCGTGAAGAGAACAGCAATATAAACATTATCATTCTCTCCGCGCGCAACACTGTCGAGGACAAGATATCCGGACTCGACATGGGCGCTAATGACTACCTGGAGAAACCATTCAGCTTCAAAGAGCTCCTCGCACGCGTCCGTGCACTCTCCCGCCGTAAATACCGGACTGAGGACACTGTCCTGAAAGCTCATGGCATCACACTGCATCTCGCACGACGGGAAGTATACTACAATGATGAATCCGTTCCACTCACCAAGAAGGGGTTCGGCATCCTTGAATATCTTTTGCTCAACCAAGGAGAGGTTGTAAGCGGCGAGGCGCTGATCGAACATGTGTGGAACCACGAGGCGGACATGTTCTCGAACGCTTTCAAGGTTCATCTCTCTTCATTAAGAAAAAAGCTACCGAAAGATGTCATCAGAACTGTGAGAGGTGAGGGGTATTATGTTCCCTAGGACACTACAGAAACGCATTCTTCTTTTCGGCATGGCCTTTTTGCTCGTGGCAATCATAGTGACCGGTGTGAGCATCTGGCAAATCAGCCAGAACCTCTTTTCGGCAGAAGCGTATGCAGACGCTATGGACACCGACCTTGCGACGCTGGATGACTCCGTTGAAGTGTATTTCGAAAGAGCGGCCACCACTTTCTTCTATCAAAGCCTTCTGATCATGGGGTTGGTGGTGATTTTCCTAGGAGGTCTTTCCTGGCTTTCCATCCGTCGACTCTTCAGGCCCGTCAGGGAACTGACCTCCACCATCGACAACCTTGATACAAACAGTTTGCCCAAAAGCATTCACATCAATAATAGACACGCTGAAATCCAAAAACTTCAGCAAGCATTCAACCGTATGCTGAAAGAGGTCAACGCTACTCTTGAGAACCAGAAACGTTTCGCCGCGAACGCCGCCCATGAACTGAAGACACCCATCTCATCCATCCTTGCGAATCTTGAAGTCCATGACATGGAAGCAACACCGGCCTCTGGGGACTGCCAGGAGATTCTGAAAATCACAAAAGAGAACACCGAACGGATGCGGACGCTTGTTGAGAGCCTTATGGAGCTGACCCAGGTTGAGAGGATAGAACGTGAAACCTTCAAACTAAAGGATATCAGGCTGATCACGCCGGAACAAAGAGCACTCGCAGAGGAGAAGCATATTGAAATTCACACCGAAGGGGATACCACCATCAAGGCAAGCAAACACCTTTTCGAAAGAGCCCTGCAGAATCTGATTCATAACGCGATACGCTATAACAAGAAAGGCGGTGATGTTTACATCACTGCCGAAGAAGGGGCGATTTACATCAGGGACACCGGTCCAGGAATCCCTGAAGCAAAACAGGACAAGGTCTTCCAGCCATTCTACTGTGTGGACCCCTCACGGTCTCGGGCTGCCGGCGGCAATGGTCTCGGCTTGTCCATAGTGAAACAGATCATGGATGCGCATCAGTTCACCATCGACATCGACAGCGCCGCTGAAAAAGGAACGACTATTACAATCCATCTCGATGCTTAACCGAATCTTAACCTCCCGCTTGCTACCCTAGAGGGTGCAAGCGGGAGGTTTTTAATAACATAACAAAATACATAAGGAGTGATACTATGAAAACTATTCTCGCCTTCTTCACAGCTATTACATTCATCATGACACTCACAGCATGCAACGAACCGGAAAACCGTGTACTCGAAGATGACCTCGAGACAATCATGGAGGATATTCTCACCGACGAAGAACTGAGTGATGAGTCATTCTTTGAAGGGCTCACAATAGAAGAAGTGCGCGACGACAAGGTCGAATGGCATCTAGGCACTGACGATGTCTCCTTCGAAAAAGCAGTGAGCGCAGTACCCGCAATGTCTACAACCCCCTTTGAACTGACACTAATCCGTGCGAACGCCAACCAAGACGTCTCCGCACTCAAAGACACTATCGAGGAGCATGCAGATCCGTTGAAATGGGGAAGTTTCACAGTCGACCCTGAGAATGTCCTTGTCGACAATATCGGTGATGTCGTCATCCTAATAATGAGTGATGATTTCATAGAGGATCTGCATGTTTCGTTTGAAAGGCTGAAAGAGACGGGAAAAAACGAATAAAAGACTATGCTTTTCTCTAGCATCACGTTTTTATACTACTTCCTCCCCATACTTCTCATCATCTACTTCATTGTCCCCAGCAAGTATAAAAACCTAGTGCTTCTATGCTTCAGCCTAATCTTCTATTTCTTCGGTGAACCTGTTTACATCCTTCTTCTGATCGGAAGTTCACTCTCGGGATATATCCATGGAAGATTGATCGATGCTTCCAGGCATACACCCTATGCAAGGGTGTGGCTGATATCGTCAATTGTCGTCGGGCTTGGACTGCTCGGGTTCTTCAAATACTCGAATTTCTTCATTGACAACATCAACATCCTGTTCGGGACGGAGATCACCCCCCTGGCTATCGTCCTCCCTCTTGGGATAAGCTTCTACACGTTCCAGATTCTTAGCTACACGATCGACCTCTACCGCAAGGAAGTCGCCGTACAGAAGAACCCCATCGACTTCATGACCTACGTCTCCCTCTTCCCGCAACTTATCGCCGGGCCGATTGTCCGCTATCACACCATCGAGCATGCTCTGCAGGACAGAAAATCCAAGCCAGAAGACATACGGGTGGGAGTCAAACGCTTCATGACGGGACTCGGAAAGAAGGTGCTGATCGCTGATACACTAGGGGAGATAGGTCTGCACTTCCAGCAAGCCCAGGAGACTACCGTCGTCTTCTACTGGCTGTATGCCATCGCCTTCACATTGCAGATCTATTTTGATTTCTCCGGGTACAGCGACATGGCGATAGGTCTTGGAAGAATATTCGGCTTCCGCTTCCTGGAGAATTTCAACTATCCCTATATCTCCAGAAGCATTACAGAGTTCTGGCGAAGATGGCATATATCCCTAGGACAGTGGTTCAAGCGCTATCTCTACATCCCCCTGGGGGGAAACCGGGTCGACCTCAAACGATTCCTCTTCAACATCACCATTGTGTGGTTCGCTACGGGACTCTGGCACGGAGCGGCCTGGAACTTCATCATATGGGGCCTCTACTATGGCGCACTACTGCTTCTTGAAAAGCTGGTGCTGAGACGCTATCTGGAAAAAACACCGAATGTGCTGCGGCATACCTATGTCATATTGATCACTATATTCGGCATGACGATGTTCAACGCCGGAAGTCTGAGTGAAGGGTTTCGAAACATAGGCGGCATGTTATTGCTGTCGGACGCTGCTTTCATCAATGCAGAAACAGTATATGTCCTGAGGAATTATGCCGTCATCCTCCTGCTCGCCGCTATAACCGCAACCCCCGTCTTCAGACTGTTGAAGGAGAGGCTTGAACATATGACGATTGTGCGACGTGGTTTCGCAGCCATCGAACCGGCGCTTTTGGTCCTTTTGCTCTTATTAGTATCCGGCACGCTGATAGACGGATCGTTCAACCCTTTCATCTATTTCCGCTTCTAGGAGTGATACTGCATGAAAGCACTGCTCACACCTTTATTACTGCTTGTCGTACTGCTCTTCGGCATGACGCTTTCCATCGTCACCCCGGAGAAGGATATATCAGAATACGAAAGACGCTCGCTCAAATCCTTCCCTGAACCAACGATCGAGAAGATCTTTGACAGCGATTACTATCAGGAGATAGAAGCGTATCTTCTCGATCAGTTCGTAGGACGTCAGAAACTCAGGGAGATCAACACTTTGACACGTTACTATCTATTCAATCAACTCGATGTCAACGACACCTTTGTCATCGATGACATCCTTTTTCAAAAGAACAACCCTCTCGATGAATCATCAGTCAAGCATGCTGCAGACCTCATCCAAAGCTATCAACAGCAGTATTTTTCAGAAAATGACGTCTACTACGGGGTCCTCCCGGACAAGAACTACTTCATCCCCGAGGATGGATATTACCCTAGAAAAGACTACGAGGAGCTTAAAGACATTTTGGAAGAAAGACTTCAAGGGATCACTAACGTTCCATTGTCTGAACAGATTGATCTGGATCATTTCTATCGGACCGACCATCATCTCGACCAGAGCCGCCTCACCGGATTAGAAACTTATCTCTATGACTCCTTGGGCGTCGAGGTAAATCCTCCTAATGATTATGATACAACATGCCATTCCCCGTTTTATGGTTCCTACTACGGACACGCCGCCCTGCCTTTAGAAGCGGACACTCTGTGCTATGTGGAAAATGGCACAATCGAGAGCGCTTATGTCACACGACCGGGCAGTGAGGAACAATATCCCATCTACGAGGAGTCCTCACTAGAAGGTATCGATGCTTATGAGGTGTTCCTCGGCGGCCTCGACCCCATAAGGCACGTGCATAGTCCAGAGGCGCAGACTGAAAAAGAATTGATAATTTTCGGCGATTCTTTCGCCAACAGCATTGTTCCGCTCCTTTTGGACGGCTATGAAACCATTACAATGATAGATCTGCGTTATGCCTCGGAGACAGCTTTTGAAACACATGTGGATGTCGAGGACCAGGATGTCATGTTCCTCTATTCCACTATGATTCTGAACGACGCCTGGGCGCTAGATTGAACTGCCCTATATAGCTTCCATGAACACCTCTTTGATAAAAGGGGCTGTAAAGAGATGGAATCTTAAATGATTTCATTCTTACAGCCCCTTATCTTTGACTTAAACCATGACAATTGTCTCCGCAGTGAATGCCAACATATTAATCTGCTTAAAAAAGACCACAAGACGTGCTAACATATAAGCAACACATGCTTCTATCGTGTTTTAGTTCTGCTTATTTATTCATATACTGGATCGGAAACTGAAAGCGGAGGTCACCAAGATGTTGAAAAAAACCAGCGACAAACCTCAATCGCATAATTACAAGCAGCTGACGAAATCGCACCGCAGACAACTGCTCATTACAACCTTCATCCTGCTCCTCGCCGGGCTGAGCACAGGGCTTGTCGCGAATATCATACTGACCGGGAACATGCCTGCCATTATACTATTTATCGTAGCTATAGCGCTCTCAATCGGTATCATAGCGTTCTATGGGATGACGAGACATTTCCATGCGACAGCCTTCGCGGTTGCAGCGCTTCTCATGGCGGTTTATATCTTGTACCTGGACATCGCCCAGCATCCCGCCTTCGTCCTTTATCTCTTCCCTTCTGTCGTTGTAGTGGCATTCTATCTTACTGGACGTTTCAAGGGCGCTTTATTCTCATTCGTCCCTTTTATAATCAGTATCGTCTATCTTCTCTTCAACCAGCAGACCTGGGAGGCGGCGACATTCGGCGTCGGCTCCTTGATCAATTTCGTTGCCGCGACACTGGCATTCATCGCCTTCATGATGTTCTATGAAATCACCCTCCATAATGTACAGACAGAGCTGGAAAAGACTAATCAGCGCTTGCATGTATTATCCATCACTGATGCGCTGACCGGTATCTACAACCGTGCATGGCTTGATAGGGAAATGGAAAGGCGTCTGGAAGAAGCCGAGAAAGGCAAAGGTTTCTCCATTATTGTCGCAGACCTTGATAACTTCAAACGCATCAACGATAACTACGGGCATGTCCAAGGCGACAGGTTCCTTCAAGAATGCGCAACCCTCCTGCAGAACACCGTTGAAGATAAATGCAGCGTCGGAAGGTGGGGCGGTGAAGAATTCCTCATCATCTGCGACGCCGCTTCCGTCGCTGAAGTGAAGGATTGTGCGGAGACAATCCGGCGAGCGATCCAGAACCATCCGACATTCAAGGAGGCCTGTCTGACAATCAGCCTCGGTGTCGCCATCTATAGAGAACATGACAATGAAATCACCATGATTCAAAGAGGGGATCAAGGACTCTATCAAGCCAAAGCGGATGGCAAGAACTCTATCTGCATCTGGGAGGACGAAAAACAAACCTGTCTCGATATCTGACCATCCACAAGAGACATTATCCCAATGCGGTGCCAAACTTTTAAATCCTAACTTCTCATCTAAAAACAACACATTGTAAAAAGATGTCAGGAAGCATTCACTTCCTGACATCTTTTATATCATGACAATCACGCTGAATCGAAGCCTTCCACTCGAATTCAGAGCCATTACAGCAACTCTGAATCGCGTTTGAAATGCTGCATGCACAAAGCTTGAGCGCAACCTATCTTGCGGATTCGCGCCCTGGACTGTCAAAACACCATCACTTTGATTAAATAAGCGCTCACCAATCACTAAAACGTAATTAAATTCAAAAAAAGCTACTTCCTATACATGCTTTTGCGGACTAATAGTAGGTTGACTGCATCCTCCGTCCGCTCGACCTCCATATAATCAATCAAGAGACTGAGTATTTCAAATTCACTCCTGGAATCGTGATCACCGACCAGCTCAAAGCCATAGGTCTCAACTTCTATCTCTCGCTGCCGGTTCAGCTTTTCCTTCATTCGATTCAGCAATTCATCCTTGATATGGTCCATTTTCAATAAGAAATGCGTTTCTTCCTGATTATTTTCTACTGTGATAGAGAACGACGTATACCCATATGTCATCATGAAGTAGCTCAATTCATGGATGATTCTCGTCTGGATGCGGATTTCCTGTTTCGTCATGCCTTTTCCTCCTCTTTATTGTTTTTCAGCACCGCTTCAAGGAACGGAATCATCAACGCTGCCACAAAGCCGGCGGCGAACCCGTTGTTATAGAGGTTGAAGCCACCCTCCTGAAACACAAGGGCCAGCGGCGTGATGACCACATGGATGATGTAGATATACAATACATGTGAGACCTTCGCTTGAATAAATAAAAGGTGGTCCGTATCCTATGAGTGTAACGACCAAACCACACTAAGGGAGGATAC
>Ga0207421_10000317_pt1 | contig 61144 bp, 49 predicted proteins | sample SodLakKL_010_SED_4_FD_187542 | JGI IMG/M metagenome (GOLD analysis project Ga0207421, IMG submission 187542) | Alkaline sediment microbial communities from Lake Tanatar, Kulunda Steppe, Russia - 8KL_010_SED (SPAdes) (version 2) | ecosystem: Environmental > Aquatic > Non-marine Saline and...
TGCCCAACAAATCGCCGAGTATTATAAAAGCCGCTGGCAGATTGAATTGTTTTTTAAATGGATCAAACAGAACTTGCGAATCAAGGCGTTTTACGGACAAAGCATCAATGCCGTCAAAACCCAGATCTGGACGGCTGTTTGTACTTATATGATCTTGATAATCATCCATAAAAGATATGATTTTAACGTCAATTTACGCACGATGATGCAAGTGCTCAGTGTCTCGTTATTGGAGCGTATGACGTTTAAAGAGCTATTTTTGAACCCTAAACTCACAGAACCAATAGAGTCAAACCCTAACCAATTGGGGCTCTTCGACTTTTAATTGGACACTACTGTTATTGAATTGTAAATTTTTGAAATTCATAAGAGATTGTCATGGCATCTTGTGTTTTTTTTGTTTAATCAAGAGATAAGTTGCGCTAATAGGTGACTCTTTTATTATTTAAAGGTGGTAAACTCTTATAACTTCTAGTTTCGAGAAATAAGGAGGAGGGTACCATGCTTGGAGAACTTTTTGAAATCTTGCTGGCCGTAGTGGTACTCTGGCTTGTCTATAAATTTATCAGAAGATATCTGATGCTGTAGGCTGGTGGTACCGCCAACCTTATTCGCCTATGGCTTTCCTGATCCGGTTAAGCAGTGCCTCGGCTTCTTCGGGATAGCTGGAAAACGGTTCTATGGCCACTTCTTCAAAGCCTTGCAGGTCCGCCATCCGGAAACGGTCGTACAGGTCGCGCGCCATCTCTTGATAGTCGCCGTCATAGCGTATGATAACTCCGGGCGTTGCTCCGTTTTGCATGCTTCCGAAGTCCGCGGAACCGGAATCGCCGGAAACAGGGATGTCACGATCTGCTGATACGGAAGAAGTATTTTCGCCTTTGTTTTCTTCAGGACGGATCTGATGCAGCAGGTAAAGGGTGTTTTCGGCAGGGAAGGCGGGTTCCGGAAGTTCTTCGGGATGCATCCATCGCACCAGCGCATCAGGTGCATAATGCGTGTATTTCATTCCCGGGCTGCGGGGTGCCGAAGCATGGCCGCCGAATGCTTTGTTGTCGTCACCGGATGAGGATCTATCGCGCTCCCGGACCGAGCCTACGCGTCCGCGAATTCCGCTCTCAGGGCCGGATTGTTCCGTAAATCCGCCCATCCGGACTGGCTGAAGCAGCACCTGCTCCAGCTCAGACTGGGTGATGTGTCCCGGCCGCAACACCGTGTAGGGCCGCTCTGACAGATCAAGAACCGTCGACTCAAGCCCGAACTGACACGATCCGCCGTCGATGACCGGCACATCTTTCCCAAAATCCTGACGCACGTGTTCGCCCCGGGTCGGACTAGGCCGGCCGGATGTATTTGCACTGGGCGCGGCAATCGGGCCCGCCTCGGATATCAGACGCAGCGGGATGGGATGGTCCGGCATGCGGATGGCCACCGTCGGCAGACCTGCCGTGACGATATCCAGAACTTCCGGGCGTTTCGGCAGGATAAGGGCAAGCGGGCCGGGCCAGAACCGGTCCATCAGCCGCCGGGCATCTTCGGAAATTTCGGTTACAAGCGTAGCAGCCATTTCCAGGGAACTGACATGCACAATCAGCGGATTGTCTGGCGGGCGGCCTTTCAGAGCAAATATTTGTGCTACGGCATCTGCATTCCACGCATCGGCGCCAAGGCCGTAGACCGTTTCGGTGGGAAAAGCCACCACGTTTCCGCTTCGGATTTGCCCGGCGTATCGGGAAAGTGATATTTCAGGATGTGTTTCTACCATGACTGCTTTTTTATGATCAATCCAATAATATAGTATTCAGAATGGACGGAGTATAATGAAAATGACAAAATGGAGATATTTTTTAACAACGGGTAGTCTCTCTTAATATGTACACATCATAAGTGACAAAATAACTATCCGGCTAAAGCAGATTCTCCAAAAGATCAGCAGTATTTCTCATTCTCAATACAGATTCAGATCCTGCGCTTGTTGTGTTAATTCTTTCAACTTCTGATCCGCTATCTTTTGTTGTTGGGCTTCATATTTTTTAAGATCAGAAAACCTCACTCGCCGGTGACGCCCCACTTTGGAAAACGGAATTTTTCCCGACTCCATTAGTTTTACGACAAATGGCCGGGAAACATTCAGATAGTCGGCCGCCTCTTGACTGGTCAACATCTGGTCCTCACTTAATACCTCAATACTATTCCCTTGTGAAAGGTTCTTCAAGAGCTTTTCCAGATCGTCAATAGCGGACAACGGAATTTGAAGTTCAGAACCATCATCAGTTACTTTTAGTTCTAAAGGCTTTGATTGTTCCTTGTGAACCTTTGCGATTCTTCTCAGTACTTTTAAAGAATGCCTGGCCAAGGTTCTATCATCGGCTGATATCGTCTTGTCTTTTTGCTTCATGGTCTAGTAAATTTAACGTGGATTTATCGAAATATACAAAATACACGAAATATTCGAAACAATATTCGGATAGTGAACCGGCTTCGCCCTGCTACAAAACATGTATATTAGACTGACAGTGGTTTTGATATTGCTTAAGTCAATGCAGTAGTGAATGCTTACTGCATTGTTTTAACCAGTATGATGGCTGCAGTTTAAGTCCGGGCCGTAAATTTCCAGAATTCCGTTTGCCGGACTCAAACCGTCTGCGGTTCTTTTGCTGTTTTCTCCGGCTGAAGTTGCTCAAGAACCGAAAGGGCCGTTTCCGGATCAGAAATCTGCTGAACCACAAATCGCACGGCCTGATCTTTTTGTGCCAGCTGAAACGCATCGGGCCGCAACTGCTCCAGCCGGTGCATCAGATGCTGCATCACTCCCTGGTCGTAAAACCGGGATCCTGCCTCGCTGGCATGGTCCGGACACTGAAGCCACATCCGCCCGGCACGGATCGTTACTTTGGTCAGCCAGAGCCGCGATGTCAGAATTTTGATTTTTGTTGCGGTGACCAGATTCCTGGTCGCTTCCGGAAGCGGGCCGAACCGGTCAGCCACTTCATCCTGCCAGTCTGATACTTCTTTGAGCTCTGCAGATCCGGATAACCGCCGGTACAGATTCAGCCTTTCCACATTGTCGGAGACATAATCTGAGGGCAACAGCGCCGAATAGTCAAATTCCACGGTAGTCTCGGGCCGTTCGGGAATGTGCTCTGTCTCTTCAAACAGACCGGCGAACTCGGTCTCCTTGAGCTCGCGCACCGCATCGTTGAGAATTTTGTTGTACATCTCGAAACCGACTTCATTGACGAAACCGCTCTGCTCGGCGCCCAGGATATCCCCGGCTCCGCGGATGTCGAGGTCCCGCATGGCAATGTTGAATCCCGAACCAAGGTCGGAGTACTCCTCGAGTGCCAGCAGTCGTCGCCGTGACTCCAGCGTCAGGGATTCCATCGGCGGTGTGATCAGGTAGCAGTAGGCTTTGCGGTTTGAACGCCCGACCCGTCCGCGCAGCTGGTGCAGCTCCGAAAGTCCGAAATGATTGGCCTGATTGATGATAATCGTGTTGGCATTGGCAATGTCGATTCCGTTCTCCACGATGTTGGTTGAAACCAGCACGTCAAATTTGTGATCGTAGAAGTCCAGAATGATTTTTTCAAGCTTGCTGCCGGTCATCTGTCCGTGCGCAAAACGCACCCGGATGTTCGGTACGAGTGACCGGACCATCCCGGCAATTTCTTCAATATTCTGCACCCTGTTGTGGATGAAGAACACTTGTCCGCCGCGGCTGACCTCCTGCATGATGGCATCACGGATCAACCGCTTGTCAAAGCTGTGTATTTCGGTCAGGACAGGCTGCCGGTTGGGCGGCGGCGTGTTGATCACACTCAGGTCCCGTGCGCCCATCAGTGAAAACTGCAGCGTACGCGGAATGGGGGTTGCCGTAAGCGTCAGTACATCCACACTGGCCCGCAGCTCTTTGAGTTTTTCCTTCACGCTCACCCCGAACCGCTGCTCTTCATCCACGATCAGCAGTCCAAGATCCCGGAAAGATACATCTTTCGATGCAATACGATGCGTTCCGATGAGGATGTCGACCTCGCCCGACCTGGTGCGTTTGATGATATCGGTCTGCTCTGCTTTGCTGCGAAAACGCGAGATGACCTCAATGTTTACGGCAAAGTCTTTCATCCGCTCCCGGAAGGTTTTGGCGTGCTGGTCGGCCAGGATCGTTGTGGGCACCATCAGGGCAACCTGCTTTCCGTCGAGTACCGCCTTAAACGCGGCGCGCACAGCCACCTCGGTCTTGCCGAAGCCCACATCGCCGCATACCAGCCGGTCCATCGGCATTTCCTTCTGCATATCCGATTTTACATCCCGGATTACCGAGTCCTGATCCGGCGTCTCCTCATACATGAAGGACGCTTCAAGTTCGGTCTGCATGGACGAATCCCCCGAAAAGGACCACGCTTTTTGTGCTTTGCGCTTAGCATAGAGCGTAATCAGCTCCCGGGCGATGTCCTTGACACGCTTGCGGGTTTTGGCCTTTTTCCTGGCCCATTCGCCCGATCCGAGTTTGGTGACCTTGGGTGCAGTGCCGTCCTTGCCGGAGTATTTCTGAAGCTTGTGCAGACTGGATACGTTGACGTAAAGCGTCGAATCGTCCTGGTACCGCAGTACAACGGACTCCTGGTCAGCCCCGCGGACGGTGATTTTCCGGAACCCGGCAAATTTCCCGATGCCGTGATCAACGTGCACGACATAATCGCCGATGTTCAGGTCTTTCAGTTCTTTGAAAGAGATGCCGCCGCGGCGAACTTTTGAACGCGTTTTGGGACGATGGTAGCGGTTGAAAATCTGATGATCGGTGTAAACGGCGATGTCCATCTCCGGCAGGATGAAACCGCGGTGCAGCGTTTCCACTGTAAGCCGGTAACGAAGTTCCGGTCCGGGTTCACCGAGCAGCTCCTCAAACCGGTTTCGCTGCCCCTCGTTGTCACACAAAATCCAGGTTTCGATATTCTGCAGACTGAGGTCGGCCAGGTCTTTCCGGAGCAGCTTGACCGAAGAGTTGAAGTCCGGCTGCGGGCGCGCCTGGAGGGTAAACTCGGCATCAGGTGTCAGATCAGGCGGGATGGCACCGAAAAGCAGGCGGGGATGGCGCTGCAGTTCACCGGCCAGCTCGTCTGCGGTCATGTACCGGTGCTCCGGAGGTTTTGGAGCGGCTTTTTTATTTTCACTCACTACTTCGCGATACCGCTGAGCCGCTTCTTCACTGAGCCTGTGGATCTCCGACACAATGCCCGGATAATCCACGGCGGCAATCACCGCATGTTCATCAAAAAAGGAGATCAGCGACTGCCGCGCTGCGTCCGAAAAAGACTCCAGATTGGGCAGCAGCCGTATCTGATCCAGAAATGCAACGGACCGCTGTGAATCAGGATCAAACTCCCGGATGGATTCGATTTCGTTGCCGAAAAATTCCAGCCGTACCGGATATTCACCGGAAAACGGGAAAATGTCGATGATGCCGCCACGCCGGGCATATTCACCGGGTTCATTGACAAACGATACCGTCTGATACTGCTGGTCGGCAAGCTTCTCCGCGAGCGCGTCCGGATCCATTTCACTCTGTTTCTTCAACGAAATGGATGCTTTGTCGAAATGATCGGCCGATGCCATTTTTTCAAAGACTGCCTCTGCGGATGTCACCACGACGACCTCTCTGGTTTCCCGGATCTGGTCAATGACATCCGAACGCTGCGCGGTAACGGTCGTATCGCTTACTCGTCCGGACTGATAGGGCCGGGCGCCGGAAGGCGGAAAGTAAAGCGAGTTTCCGTTTCCGAGTGCGTCAATATCTGACTTCAGGAACTGCGCCCGTTCCGCGTCGGGTGTTATTACGATAAGAGGGAGGTGCTTCTTTGCCAGCCCGGACATAAGCAGGGCGGGGGTGGACCCCACGAAGTGCTGTAGCCGCACGCTTTTTCCGGGGGCTATGTTGCCGGAAAGCTCGTCAACAGGAAAATGTTTGGAAAATATCTCAGCAATGTTCTTCAGAGACATGAAAACAATAGTAATATGCAGTTGAAAAAAAATGGTAACATCTGAAACAGTTGCAGCAAGAAGCAGTTGCGGCAGCGTTAGTTGAGCTCGATGCGGAACAGCCACCTGTCGCATGCAAACGACAGAAGAAGGAGTATCATTCCCCAGGCCAGGTAACCCTGATAGGCGTCAGCAAGTTCATGGTAAACCGACTCCTCAAACTCGGTTCTTTCAAGTTCATCAATTTCATTGTAGACCTGTTCGAGGGACTCATTGTCTGTTGCCCGGAAATAGCGTCCGCCGGTCCGTTCCGCAATATCCCGCATCATGTCCTCGTCGATTTGAACTACAATTTCATGATAGCGCGTGCCGCGTATGGGATCATCAACCGGGTAGGGGGCGGTTCGAGCATCCGTACTGGCGCCGATCGTGTAGACCCTGATGCCGAACGTAGCTGCCAGCTCCCCTGCGGTGATGGGATCGATTTCCCCGGCATTGTTTTCGCCGTCCGTAAGAAGTACAATTACCCGGTTTTCAGCATCGCTGTTGCGAAGCCGGTTTACGGCTGTAGCCAGTCCCATGCCGATTGCCGTGCCGTCGCGCACCATGCCCAGGTCGACATGCTCAAGCTGGGATTGAAGCAGCTGATAATCGAGTGTCGGCGGGACCAGCGTAAAGCTCTCCCTGGCAAAGACTACCAGCCCGATGCGGTCAGACTCCCTCCGGTCTATAAAACCGGAAGCCACATCTTTCACGGCAAGGAGCCTGTTGGGCTGCATATCCTCGGCAAGCATGGATGAGGAGATATCCAGCACCAGCATGATATCGATGCCTTCTACCGTACGCTCGGTATATACCTGTTCGTGCTGAGGACGCGCAAGTGCGGTGATGATCAGAATGACAGCGATGATCTGAAGACCGAACCCCGCAAAAATCCCGTAGGTACGCCAATTGCCGGGCAGGTGATCCAGATCGGAGGTATCCGAATAGGTCAGCCAGGCAATCTGCCGCCGCTTGAAATAGCGATACTGTACCCATACCATCACGGGAATGATCAGCAATGCCCAAAACCATGCGGGATTATCCCAAATCATCTTTTTTTTCTTCCTGTAATTTGGCTTGTTGTTCTTCTTCGTGTTTTCGTCGCAGCTCTTCGAGCCTCTCCTTGTCTGTAAGGGAAATGCGGTCGACGAGTGCCGAACCGTATTTCATAACGTCGGAACAGTCGGATTCATTGGGCTCAAATCGGGCAAATTTCACCAGGTCGGCTGTTTCCAGGATCAACCTCAGGAAACGGATCACCTCGCCGTCAAATCCCCGGCTCTTCAGATAGGTGAGCAGTTCGGATGTGGTGGACTCCAGTGCCGGAAATCCGTGAACCTCTTCGATGTAGGTCCGGAAGGCATCTCCGAGCTCGGTGAAATAGGGCACCGGGTTTTTTACAGGCTCTTTGTGAGTTTCTTCAATGCGTTTGAGCTCAATGCGCAGGCGCCAAAGCGGACTGCGGAAGGGTTCGGCCTTTGGCTGGCGGGGCTTTGGCTCCGGTTTCTTTTGCTGACCAAAAATCCGCTCGCGGTACAGGTATAATACCCAGGCGGCTGCCAGCGCCAGAATGACAGCTGCAATGATCCAGGGCAGCCAGTTGCGGAAAAACGGGAAAATCGGTTTCAGCGGACGAAGTGCTGTTTCTGCGTCATCGACCCGGGATTCGTAAACAAATGGCTGAGCGGGAATGGTCGCATCAAGAGTATCGGTGCCGTCAACCAGCCGTACCGGTATTTCCGGAACATAATCGACATCAACGCCGAAAAAATGCAGGGTGTACGTGCGTCTTTCACCGGCATTGTCAGGCACGGTTTGAGTGTCCCGGATGATGAAATCCGGTCCGAATGACGCGCTGTCAGGATAGATAACCGCGTCATATGCCGCCCGGTTGGCTAATGTGACATGATACTCGAACATATCGCCGGTTCGCAGCGTGTCCCTGTCCATTTCTGATTCCACGGTTTGGGCAGGGGTCAGGCCCGGTGTAGCTGCCATAACTGCCAATGCCGCACATCCTGCAGCAGTAATACGCACAGCAAACGCACTTGAAGCAATGTACTCAGCCGCATGCCGGGACAGGCTTTCTGCAACCGTGGCAATGATTTTATCTAAAATAACGGATAAGATTTTCTGCACGCTGAATGTGAATTGTCGGCGTCACGGAACCTGAGCACCTGCGATTCCGGACGTTTTGTTGCAGGGATTCTGACAGATCACCGGCGCCGCAGCCGGAGTTTGAAAAAGGATATCAGCGGGTCAATATACGACTCATTGGTTTGCAATGTAATGGAATCTATCTGATATCGGATAAACAGTTTTCTGAGCCGATCCAGGCGGTTCTTCCGGCGCTTCCGATAGTGGATGCGGACCTGTTCGCTGGAGGTATCAACGATGCGAATCCGCCCGGTTTCCGCATCATGCAGCGGCAGAAGGCCCAGCTCGGGCAGTTCCCGCTCAAGCGGATCATCGATCACTATGGCAGCAAAATCGTGTTTGCGGTTGGCAATGCGCAGCTGCTTTTCGAAGCCCGATGCCTGAAAATCACTGATGAGGATGAAAATGGAGCGACGTTTGAGAATTTTTGTCAGATATCCGGCCGCGCCGGCAATATCGGTGCCGGTACCGGCAGGATTGGTTGTCAGCAGTTCCCGGATCAGACGCAGCACGTGTCCGCGGCCTTTGCGTGGCATAACCACCTTTTCGATACGGTCGGTGAACAGGAGCAGGCCCACCTTGTCATTATTTTTGATGGCGCTGAAGGCCAGAACGGCTGACAGCTCGGTGACCAGATCCAGCTTACGCCTGTCTCCGCTTCCGAACTGGCCGCTCGGAGAGATATCGACGCACAGCATCAGCGTCTGCTCACGCTCCTCTTCGAAAATTTTGATATACGGCTCCTGGCTGCGTGCCGTGACATTCCAGTCGATCTGACGCACATCATCGCCGAACTGATAAGGCCGCACTTCGGAAAATGTCATGCCGCGTCCCTTGAAGGCCGACTGGTACTCCCCACCGAAAATCTCGTTGACAAGACCTTTTGTGTGGATTTCGATGCGTCGTATTTTTTTAAAAAGCTCTTTGGAGATCATGGCATCAGCAGAATTAGGTACCGCTCATAATACGGAAGTCCGGCATGTGATTTCAAATGCGATGTCATCTGCTTTAATGAATCCCTCAGAAAGAAGCTGATTTGCATACTTTCAGGTGTCGTAACATAGCGGTATTTTTTTACTGCCATTTCATTATTTTCTCAGAAGCCATTAACCATCATTAACGGGGATAGTATTATGCTTATCGGAGTACCCAAAGAAATTAAATCACATGAAAGCAGAGTGGCGCTGCTGCCATCCGGTGCACTCGGATTGATTCGCCATGGTCATGAAGTCATTGTAGAAGCCGGCGCGGGTGCCGGAAGCGGATTTCCAGATGAAGCCTACGAAAAAAACGGAGCCAGAATTGTTTCGGATGTCGAGAAGCTCTGGGCAGATGCCGAAATGATCATGAAAGTGAAGGAGCCGGTCGGACCCGAGTACAAGCGCATGCGCGAAGGGCAGATCGTCTTCACCTTTTTCCATTTTGCCGCCAGTGAAGAGCTTACAAAGGCCGTCATGGATTCCGGCTGCATCGCTATCGCCTACGAAACCGTAGAAAATCCTGATCGTTCGCTGCCGCTGCTGGTTCCCATGAGTGAGGTGGCCGGACGGATGTCCGTACAGCAGGGTGCGAAGTATCTTGAAAAAGCCCAGGGCGGACGCGGAGTGCTGCTCAGTGGTATCCCCGGTGTGAAACCCGGCAACGTCCTTGTCCTTGGCGGCGGTATTGTGGGTGTAAACGCCGCAAAAATGGCTGCAGGAATGGGGGCCAATGTCACTATCATGGATATCAGCCTGCCCAGGCTGCGCTATCTTGATGATATCATGCCGCGAAATGTAACCACCATATACTCCTCGGAAGCCAATATCCGTGAAATGCTTCCCAATCTGGATCTGGTGATCGGCGGTGTGCTTATTCCCGGCGCCAAAGCGCCCAAACTGATAACCCGCGACATGCTCAAGACCATGCGTCCGGGCTCAGTCCTGGTCGATGTCGCCATCGACCAGGGAGGCTGCATCGAAACGGCCAAACCGACAACACATGACAATCCCATTTATACGGTGGATGATGTCATCCATTACTGTGTCGCCAACATGCCGGGTGCGGTTCCCTACACCTCGACGGTCGGACTGACCAACGCGACTACCCCGTATGCGGTCGAGATTGCCAACCACGGCTGGAAGAAAGCGCTGAGGAAATATCCAGAGCTCATACCCGGGCTGAATGTCGCTTACGGCGATATCACACATAAAGATGTTGCCGGCGCATTTGATCTGGATTGGAAGCCTGTTGAGGAGTTCATCAACTGAACCGGCGCAGCGTAATCCGGTACTGAGAGCAAAATAAGATAATGATACGTTTTGCCGGGGGGACGAAATCACGCCCCCGGCAGATGTATCAACAGCGGTTGTTCAGCAAGTGGCTTCCTGGCCAACAGCAGCTTCTCAGCGCCCGTATGATATCACAGAGAGGGGGTTCAGTCTGGCGGCAACCCGTGCCGGAAGCCAGGATGCAAGAGCGCACAGAATCAGTGTGATGGTGCTGACTAACACAAAGTCGAACCATCGCGGCTGCACTGGTGCTGCAGTCATGTAGTAACTCTCCTCAGGCAGTGGAATGACCTGCCATGTATCCTGGATCACATAGAACGCCAGTGACAGAAAAATTCCGATCAGCAGTCCGGCAATACCCACGATAATCCCCTCAATCAGGAAGATCGAACGGACACTTTTGTCGTTTGCCCCCATGGTCTTAAGAATGCCTATGTCCCGCGTCCGTTCCAGCACCATGATAAGCACGGTTCCGATGAGGTTGAATGCCGCCACAATAATCATCACGGCAATGACAAAAGGAATCGTTTGCTCCTGAAGGTTGATCCAGGCAAAAATGCTCCTGTAGCGTTCGTAAATGGTTTCGGTATAATAGGGAAACGGCAGCCTGTCACTGAGCAGAGCGCTGACTTTCTCAATTTCGTCCAGATCAGCAACACGCAGGTCCACCTGGGTCGCTCTTGGCGGGGGCATTTCGAACAGCCCGCGGGCATAGTCAACGTCAACCAGCATCAGCACATCATCAAACTGATCTATGCCGGTATGATAGATACCCGATACATGAAACTGCTGTATTTGCGGAAGGTTGAGCGGCGTCGGCATGCCTCTGATGGCATAGGCGGTTATTACGCTGCCGGGTGAGGCATCGAGGTTGCGGGCCAGCCGGGCGCCGATCACGGCGCCGGGCAGACCTTCCTCATTCGGCCCCAGATTGTACTCTCCGTCGCGTATGTATTGACGGATATTGGACAAGTCACCGTCACGGTCAACGCCTTTGATAAAGGTGCCCTCGGCGAAGTCGCGGGTTTGCACCATCCCCTGGGAGTAGATTACCGCCTGACTGTCATCGACGCCCGGAATATCTTGCAGATAAACCGCAAGAGTATCGCTGCGGTAGAGCGGGTCATCGGCATAGGTCGATATGGAAATATGTGTTCCGTAACCGAGGATTTTTTCCTGGATCACCGAACTGAATCCGTGCACGATTGACAGTGCAATGAGCAGTCCGGCCGATCCGATAGCAACGCCTGCAACAGCCATGATCTTGATAAATGAAAGAAAGGCGCTGCCAGTGGTGCGGCCGCGAAAGTAACGGTATGCAAGAAACCATTTAAAATTCATAGGAGACTAACGTATCACTCCGGCCGCATATGCGGGAAAAAGAGCACATCCCGGATCGACTCCTGATTGGTCAGGATCATCGCAAGCCGGTCAATGCCGATTCCCAGTCCGGCCGTCGGCGGCATGCCGTATTCAAGCGCCTTGAGAAAGTCTTCATCCACCACCATCGCTTCATCATCACCTTCAGACCGCAGTCTGGCCTGTTCTTCAAGACGCTGCCGCTGATCCACGGGGTCATTGAGCTCGGTGAAGGCATTGCAAAGTTCCTTGCCGTTGCAGATCAGCTCAAACCGCTCCACCAGCCCTTCTTTTGAGCGGTGCTTTTTCGCGAGCGGACTCATTTCGATCGGGTAGTCGGTTATGAATGTAGGCTGAACAAGTTTGGCCTCCACTTTTTCGCCGAAAATTTCGTCAATCAGCTTGCCTTTGCCCATCGTCTCATCCACCGGAACGCCGAGTTCACGTGCGGTTTTACGGATGGCATCCTCATCCATCCCGGAGAGGTCCTTCCCGGTTTCCTGAGCGATGGCATCCAGCATCGGGATGCGGGCCCAGGGAGCCTTGAAGTCAATTTCATTCTTCCCGACGGTGATTTTGGTGGTTCCGTGCAGGGCTTTGACCACATGCTCGATCATCTGCTCCACGAAGCCCATCATCCAGTCATAGTCCTTGTAGGCAACATACAGCTCCACCTGTGTGAATTCCGGATTGTGGAAGCGGCTCATTCCCTCATTGCGGAAGTCCTTCGCAAACTCAAAGACACCCTCGTAGCCGCCGATGATGAGCCGTTTGAGGTACAGCTCGTTTGCTATCCGCAGAAACAGGGTCATGTCCAGCGCGTTGTGATGCGTCTCAAACGGGCGCGCGGCGGCACCGCCGTAAACCGGCTGCAGGATGGGCGTTTCCACCTCCAGATAACCCATGTCTGCCATGTAGTTGCGCATTTCACGGATCATTCTGGACCGCTTTTCGAATACGCCGCGAACCTCCGGGTTGACAATAAGATCAAGGTAGCGCTGACGGTAGCGGTGCTCTTTGTCCGCAAAAGCGTCGTAGGTGACCTTGTTGCCCTGCTCATCCTCAACTTCCTTGGCCACCGGAAGGGGGCGAAGTGTTTTGGTCAGCAGCTCAAAGGACTCGGCGTGAACCGTAAGTTCACCGGTCCGGGTCTTGAAAACAAATCCGCTCACACCGACAATATCACCGATGTCAATCAGCTTTTTGAAAAGGGTATTATAGATATCTGTACCCACATCATCCCGGCGAATATAGACCTGAATGGTTCCGGACTCGTCCTGCAGATTGAAAAAAGCCGCTTTGCCCATGATGCGGCGGGTCATGATGCGTCCGGCAATGCGTACCCGTTTCCGCTCAGCCTCTTCGCCGTCAAGAAGTTCCGGGGTATTCCGGATTTCTTCGGCATGATGATCCGTTTCAAAATCATGGGGATAGGGATCCAGACCCATTTTGCGGATTTCATCCAGTTTTTCCCGGCGGATGCGTGCCTGTTCGGTCAGACTGAGCTCGGTTTCTTGCATGTATAATGTGTTTTGTTACGGATAATTTTGAAGTGCCAAAATTACGGAAATGATTGCAAAAAAACGGTATAAATTCCGCTTTTTATCTATATTTGAGAGGACGGACAGGATGCCGCTCTGACCGTAATGTCGGGCTTTTTCTGTTGCCTGCCGGTTTTCCGGCGTAACTGATATCATTCGATTAATTGAGAGGTACTCGTGGAGTGGTTAGTTCATACCCATGTGCCGGTTGCTTTTCCGCCCGGATGCATCCTGATGGCTGTGGGTGGCGAACCCGGAAAAGACCGGCCTGCCGGTGCCGACCCCGTTCAGGTGCTGTCCCGGCTCATTGACAGGCAGGGACTCGATTCCGGCTCGTTTAAGCTCAGGAAAATGGATACGGGCAAACCATTCGGTCTTGTGAACGGAGAGAATATCGGCATCGGGATTTCACACTGCAGCTCGCTGCTGGTTTGCGGCATTCACACCAGCGGCGAGATCGGACTGGATGTGGAACCTGCCGGGCGAACACTCCATCCGCGCCTGCGCGAGCGCATATGCCATCCGGAGGAAGAGGAAATGCTGCCTGATGATCTGTGCTGCATTCGCATGTGGACCATCAAAGAGGCGGCCCTGAAATTCCTGGGAACGGGCCTTCGTCTGGCCATGAGCAAAATCAGACTCGATATGCTGGATGAGAACAGGTTCCGGGCTGAAACCGGGGTGGATACCCTCGAAATCTTTTCGTTTCTTTTCAGGGAGCACTGGATTGCAGTGGCACTGAAGGAAAAGGAAAATCAGGAGGTATGATACACGATCATTTTGTCTGCGAACGCAAGCTCCCCTTCACAAATGAAGAGTTGAAGGAGCGGATGGCGTCAATGCCTTACTGCGGTCAGGACGGCCTGCGCATGCTTTTTCTCCCGCCACGCATGACCACTCAGAATGCGGATGAGTTCTGCTTTGTCTACCGTCAGATCATGGATACGGATTACGATACCATAGTGATTATCGAGCCGGACTCATGGCATGCAAAGCGAAAAATTCAGCTTCTTGCAGGGAGAAGTGTTGAGACGCCGTCCGGGCCGGTTCCGCTGGATGAGCGGCTGAGAGACGATTTTTGCGATGAAGAAGATGATTTTTATATCCGTGAAGATGCGGATGTGACCCATCTGGGATTCTTCGATCATCTGCAGATGCTTCAGCTGACGCAAAATGACTTTAGTGTGGTTGGCATGCAGCTCATGGATGAATCGCCGCCGATTGTTCAGGAACTGACCTTTGTCCTGAAGGAGATCATGCCATTTAAAAACGGATTGATCGTATTCTGTTGTGAAATGCCGGCACAGTATCAGGATACCTTCGATAAGCTGACCAGGGCCATATCCGAAGAAAATGACACACGACTGAATAATCTGATATACAGCGGCGAGTCCCACATACACGGAGCCGGCGTTTTTCTCTCCGGAGTGATGGCGGCACGATATCGCGAACGGGAAATCCGATTTTACCGGACATCATCCGGCAATCCGGATGACAACCTGCTTTCCGCCCATGCCGGTTTCCCAGACAGATAAGATATGACACCACTTGAATCCAGCAAACAGCGCTTTCCCGGAGGCATATCCATCATAGGCACAGGACGTCTCGGGTCGTCTCTTGCCCTGCGGCTCCACAGCAAGGGATACACCATTAAAAGTCTCTACAGCCGGAACCCCGAATCATGTGAACGTATTGCAGATAAGGTTGATGCCGGGATATGCAACACCTTTCCGCTGAAACGGTCGGATCTGGGAGATCTGGTTTTTTTGTGTCTGCCGGATAATCAGATATCACGTTTTGCGTATGACGTTGCACAGCAAATCTACGGGGATCAGGATCCCGGCGAATATAACCCGGACAAGCGCAAGGGGGCGGGCGGAAACGGAAACTATCTGCATCCCGCCTGGATACACACTTCAGGTGCTCTGCCGGCTGAGGTACTGAAGCCTCTTTCGGATAAAGGGGCGGGAACCGCATCATTTCACCCGATTCAAACATTTACCTCCGGAAACCAGGAAGCGGCTTTTGAACAGTGTTTTATTACGCTGCAGGGTAATGCCGGACTGTGTGCTGACTTGAAGCTGTTGGTCCGTGCCATCGGTGCACGGCCACTACCCGTTGATCGTGATCAGAAATCTGCAGTCCATCTTGGTGCGGTATTCGTCTGCAATTTCTTGGCGCCGCTTTTTGATGCATCACAGCAGGTGCTTACTGCAAGCGGAAACAATGTCCGGGCCCGGGAGATTTTCCGTCCGCTGGTTGAGCAGACGGTCAAGGGGCTGCTTGAGAATCCGCCCGAAGAGGTTCTGACCGGACCTGTTATGCGTGGTGATACCAAAACCATCGAAAAGCATATTGAACTGCTCGCCGGCAACCCGGAGGCGCTGCGTTTGTACCGCGAACTGGGACAGGCTGCCCTGAGGGTCGCAAAGCGGGTAGACGGCAGGGATGATTCCCGCGACAGTGAACTTGAAAGCTGGCTGAACGAAGAAGAATGACTGCAGGCGGAAATAAAAAAAATGGTTCCGGGAAGGATTTTTACGAGCGCGTTTTTGAAGTGGTAGCGCGCATACCCGAAGGCAAAGTAACGACATACGGCGCCATTGCCCGGCATCTGGGTACGGGTGGCAGTGCCCGGCTGGTGGGATGGGCATTGAACAGCACCCTGTCGGAAGAAAAAGCCGGAACAAATGAAGGGCAAACCATGCTGCCTTGTCACAGGGTTGTGAACCGCAACGGTGAACTGACCGGCAAAGCCTGGTTTGGCGGTGATGTAATGGAGGATCTGCTCAGATCTGAGGGGGTGCGCTTTGATCCGGACGGCAGCGTTGATATGTCACGGCATTACTGGGAACCTTGAATTGCAGCTACGGGTTGGCTCCGAAGCATCCGGTTCTGACGGACGGGTACTGCATATTATGCACAATCTTCTGCCTGTTTTTCGTTACCTTTGCATGCTGTACTCAAATCAAAAGCAACACATCATAATGCAATGCCTGCATCATTGAGCACGACCTCATCCCGCAATACCGGAAACAAGGAGCGGTCAGACTGGAAGCTGACGGCTTATCCCGTCATGGAGCACTTTTATACGATTCAGGGCGAAGGAGCCCATGCAGGTCAGGCCGCGTATTTCATTCGCCTGGCCGGATGTGATGTCGGATGCTGGTGGTGCGATGTACAGGAAAGCTGGGATGCATCGGTTCACCCGGAAATTGCTGCGGAAGAGCTGGTTGATGCCGCCTGTGAATCAGGCAGTTCAATTGTCGTCATAACCGGAGGAGAACCGCTGATGCACGACCTGACGGCTTTGACTGAAGGCCTTCACGAGGCGGGACTGCAGATTCACCTTGAAACCAGCGGCTCCTCGCCGCTGACGGGCCATATCGACTGGGTTACATTGTCACCCAAAAGGTTCAAGGAACCGCTCGTGGAGATTTTTCCGCACGTAGATGAATTGAAAGTGGTGGTGCTCACGCGTAAAGATCTCATTTATGCAGAAAAAAACGCGGCTGAATGTCCTGCCGGCACCCTGAAAATGCTTCAGCCGGAGTGGGACACCCCGGAGTCGGTTCCGCTTATCGTCAAATACGTCAAGGAAAATCCTGACTGGCGGATCAGCCTGCAAACACACAAACTCCTGAATGTACCCTGATTCTGCAAGGATCCGTCACTTGCGGTCATACCATGCCAGCAGATCCGCGAGAAAGGCATTGAAACCGGGAGTAGGGGTCGGTTCAAACGATGTGCCGGTCAGTTTTTCATAGAGCTCGCGATACCGCTCATAGATCGAAATCCGCAAATCATCCGGCAGCCGGGGCAGTTGATTGTCAAGATTCTCGTGGTGCCTGTTCTCAATCAGCCACTCCCTGAGAAACTCTTTTGAAAGCTGTTTCTGGGGTGCATCTTCAGCCAGCCGTTTTTCATATTCATCCGCATAGAAATAGCGCGATGAATCCGGAGTGTGTACCTCATCGATAAGTACAAGCTCGTTGTTGCTGATACCGAATTCATATTTGGTATCAACCAGGATCAGTCCCTTTTGTGCTGCCATTTCTGAACCCTGATCAAACAGGGAAAGTGATACACGTCTGATCTCTTCCCACCGGTCGGGATGCACGAGTCCTCCGGAAATGATCTCATCTTCGGAAATATCTTCATCATGTCCGCGGGTTGCTTTTGTTGTGGGCGTGATCAGCGGTTCCGGAAGTGCCTCATTCCTGCGAAGCCCCTCCGGAAGTTTTTTTCCGCAAAGTGTTCTGCCGCCTTGATCGTAGACCCGCCATGCGTGTCCGGCCAGGTATCCCCTGACGACAACCTCCACCGGCAGGGGATCGCATCTGCGTGCAATAGTGACGTTGGGATGGGGGACATCCAGCACATGATGGGGACAGACAGGCTGTATTGCCTTGAAGTTATGCCATGCGATCAGATTCAGCAACTGCCCTTTGAAAGGTATGGCTTCCGGAAAAATGTGATCAAAAGCAGATATGCGGTCGGTAACCACGATCGCCATCTGATTATCCGGGAGATTGTAAATATCCCGGACTTTGCCGCGGTAATCCGGGAGGCGTCCGGAGGCATCGGTTTCGTTAATGCAGTGGTCAAGCAGGTTCTGGCTGTACTCGGTCTGGCTCACGGTTTGCGGGTTGATTTTCGGACAATTAGTTTGGGCTCGATCTCTTTCTGAACGAGCGACCGGTCTTTGTCCTTGATCATTTTTGTTATTCGGGAGATGGCCTCGGTGCCTACTTCATACATCTGCTGATCTATGGTGGAAAGGCCAAGATATTGGGCAGTTTTTATATTGTCATATCCCATTACGGCGATATCATCGGGAATGCGCAGGTTCAGCTCATCCAGCGCGTGGATGACCCCGATCGCCTGGGCATCGTTGGTGCAAAAGATAGCTTCCGGTAACCCGCCGCGCTCACGCATGATCTGAACCGATTCGTAGCCGGCTTCCTCGCTGTAACCGGAGTGCTTTTTGGTGATACCCTTTACAAAAAAGTTCTCATCCAGAGGGAGGTTGTATTTGACCAGCACATCGCGGAATCCGTTTTCCCTGGAGTCGGCAACAGGAGATTTGCTGTGCGACCGGACCATTCCGATTTTCTGATACCCTTCCTTGATCAGATGCTCCCCGGCCAGATAACCGCCCTTGTAATTGTTCCAGTACAGGTAATTGAAATCTTCGTGCTTGAATCCAACAAGCACCACCGGGATGCCGGCATTCAGCAGGCGTTTTCTGGTATCTTCATCCAGATTGATTGAAAAGATGATGAGTGCATCCGGAATGCCCCGGTCAAGAAATGTCTTCAGTGTCTCTTCGGGATTGTCAGAGCCGGTGTTGTAGATGATAAAATCAAGGTCGGTGTCCTTTATCTTATCCTTGACCCCTTTGAGGACCTCATTGAAAAAAGGCGTTGTAAACGTAGGCAATGCTACTGCAATGATCTGGGCTTCCTGCCGGGCTAATTTGCGGGCATTGACCTGCGGTCTGAAATCCAGCTGGTCAATTGCCTTCTGGACACGCTCTTTGGTGTCATTGGAAACGTAGGGCGATCCGTTCAAAACCCGCGATACGGTGGAAATAGCCACATTGGCTATGCGAGCCACATCATAGATTGTATGTTTTTTTGCCATTGATCTGTAAAATTAACCTGTAAGCCTGATAAAAATATTTGCAGCAGGTGGATGTAACATATACATGACCCTCAGTCCCGTATATTTACTGTGTTTGTCAGCCGGTTTTTCATTGACATCAGAAGCAGTACAAACTTCAGCTCATTCCGTAAACTGATCAACCGGAATGACATCAAACCGGCCGGAATAAAAATATTTCTGCTGATTAAAATTATTATTACATAATAGTAAAATTTAAGGAAAAATTATATCGGCATTTGCATGCGGCGTTTGCAGTATACGGTTCATCGGGGTTAGTTTGGCTGATAAGCAGGCAGATGTGATTGTCCCGAAGCTAAAGGATGTTACGACAGCGGGTTGAAAGCAATATTGCGTTTGCTTCCGGGAACGATTTTTTTTCTGAATCACTTTTGGCTTTTACGGTCTCCAAAACGGTCTTGCAGAGACAATTCAACAGACATGCATAGTTTTCTATTTATAACCATTTATTAATGAGCAAGCGAACCGGCATATCAGCTTTCCAGGCGTTACGGCCGATGTATGAACGAACATCAATGCACAGGAATGTTATCGAGGAGGTGGATGACTCCTGTGTCCGTGATGCCTATGCCCATTGCCGATCGGTCACACGTGAACACGCGAAAACATTTTATCTTGCCACCCGGTTTCTGCCAAATCACAAGCAAAGAAGCATTTTTGCCATTTACGCACTTTGCCGCCATCTGGACAATATCGTAGATGAAGCCGAGGATCTCTCAGGGGCAAACCCTGTTGCCATCCGGGACGCCGGGACGGCTTTGAACGAATGGAAGTTCAAGCTTGAGCAGACTTATGAGGAAAAGCAGGCGGATAATTACGTGCTGGTTGCATTTTCCGATGTGCTGAAGCGTCACGCCATCCCCATATCGCTCCCCTTCGAACTGATCGATGGAGTGCAGAGCGACCTTGTGAAAAACAGGTATGAGAATTTTGAAGAGCTGTACGACTATTCGTACAAGGTGGCTTCGGTGGTCGGGCTCATGACATCCGAAGTTTTCGGTTACGATGATGAGAAGGCCCTTGACCGGGCAGTTGATCTTGGGATAGCAATGCAGCTGACCAATATCCTGCGGGATATAGGAGAAGATCTGCAGCGAGACCGGATATATCTCCCGCTGGATGAGCTTCACAGTTTTGGTCTGACAGAGAATGATATTCAGCAAAAGCAGGTGACTCCGGACTTCAAGAGTTTTATGCGTTTTCAGATTGATCGTGCCCGCAGATATTACGCCAGTTCCGATGAAGGCATCCCGCTGCTGTCACCAGACAGCAGGATTCCGGTATTGCTTGCGCGCCATAATTATGCGCGTATTCTCGATTGCATCGAAAAAAACAACTATCAGGTATTTGATTCGCGTGCCCATCTCACCTGGATGCAGAAAATGACCATTCTGCCGAAAGCATGGTGGCTTTCTAACCGTTTTTGACGGAAATTGTTTTAAAATTCATTCCGATGCATTAGCTTGCTGGTGATTCGGATCATTCACTATCAGCTGCTAAAAGAGAACAAAAGATGCAAAAGAAAGAGCACCACTGGCAGAGTCCCAGTCTTGGAAGGAAAACATCGGTGACGGTCTATGGTTTTGAGGGTACTCCCTTGCTGGCTTTTCCCGGAGATGCAGGCAACCGGAATGACTGGGAAGAGCATGGGCTTATCGAAGCACTGTCTTATCAGATCGATAACGGGCACAATATGATTTTCTGCGTTGATTCCGTCGATCAGGAAAGCTTTTTCAACAGTGATATCGATCCTGCTTCACGGATCAGACGCTACAGGAAATATGAAAAATATATCATTGATGAGGTACTGCCCTTTATACGCAAACAGTCAGATGACCTGTTTGTCATGGCATCCGGAATTCACATGGGCGGATACCATGCACTCAATCTCCTGTTCAAATATCCAAGCCAGATCCAGAAAGTCATCTCCATTGGCGGACGCGTTCAGATACGTCCGTTCATGGACGATTACTTTGATGACAATGTGTATTATAACAATCCGCTTGAGTATCTGCCCAATCTCGAGGAACAGTCTCTTCTTGATGACATAAAAAATGCCGACATCCGTCTGGTCATCACCCCGGATGACCCTTACTCCGATATCAACTACATGCTGAGTGATATTCTGCGCTCAAAAGCCATAGACCATGTATTTGACTACTGGATTGAAACGGGGGAAGATCTTTGGGAAATATGGGGTGATATACTGCGGCGCCACGTACCCTGAATCTTTCTGCGGCATCTTTCTTCGGCCGGATGTGCCTTTTTGATTCTGCCTGCCGGCGCAAGGATGCCAATGCGATGGGCAAACGGCAAATGGAAAACCGCGGACCGGCATCCCGATTTTTCAAAACACCTTCATACAACTTCCGTATATTTGCAGTTATTGCAGATGGGTGCTTTGCCTGAGGTTATCAAACGGACTTATCTGCATATGTATGAACAGGGACATTACAATTCAACCAATTAAGAAATACGGAGTACTGATTTGTCTGATAGCCAAAAACTTTACGACCAGCTCAAGAAACTCGAAACAGAACAGCGGAACCCTGAAACCCTGCATATTGACCTTGCTGATCCGGGCGAAATAGTAAGGCTCATGAACGAACAGGACAAAAAGGTTGCCGAGTATGTAAGCGCGCGAAAAGATCAGATTGCCATGGCCGTTGATTTTGCTCACAAGGCACTGGCAAAGGGCGGACGCCTTATTTATACAGGCGCCGGGACAAGCGGCAGGCTTGGTGTGCTTGATGCCGCAGAATGCCCGCCTACTTTCGGGACCCATCCCGACCAGGTGATCGGTCTCATTGCCGGTGGCAGAGAAGCCATGTTTGTGGCTCAGGAGGGATCTGAAGATCTTCCCGAACACGGAGAAAGGGACATCGCCGAGCTGAATGTCTCCGACAAGGATGTGGTCTGCGGACTTGCCGCCAGCGGACGGACCCCCTATGTGCTTGGAACGCTGGATGAAGCCAAGAGAAGGGGAGCCAGAACCGTGATGGTCTGCTGTGTGGTTGCAGACCGGGTAAAACTGGAAAAAGAACCCGATGTCATGATTGACGTGCCGGTCGGGCCGGAGGTCATCATGGGAAGCACGCGGCTGAAAAGTGCCACCGCTCAAAAAATGGTTTGCAACATGATTTCTACCGGAGCGATGATCAGACTTGGAAAAGTTTACGAGAATGTCATGGTAGACCTGATGCTTACCAATAAGAAACTTGTAGAGCGCTCACGGCGTATCATAAGCATGTTTACCGATGCCGGTTACGAAGAGTCATCACGCCTGTTAAAAGAGTCTGGAGGAAAGGTGAAAATTGCCTTGCTGATGGGCCTGGCAAAGGTGAGCAGGGAAGAGGCCGAAAAAAAGCTCGAAGACCACAACGGTTTTATCCGTGCTGCGTTACAGTCCTACGAAAAGGATTAATTGCGTTGGTCGTTGGATCTGACAGCTTTCGCCTCCGGCTGACAAAACAAGCGTAATTGTGAGGCTTATTCATTCCATAGACAGGCGAGACCAGGTTTATTATTTCCGAATTCAGATAGCCGTAATCACATCATTGATTGTGTTTATTATGCTGTTCCGGTTCTGGCCTGATTTTGAACAATCGGATCAGGATTTGTCGGAGCGCTTTTCAAATGAAGAGCTGATTGACCAGGATTTTGTCATCGCACGGCAAGAAGTGACCGTGCAGCGTGATGCTCCCCCGGTTCCGCGGCCTGATGTTACCGTTCCCGATGATGAAGTGGTCGATGTGGAATATGATCTCGACTTGAATGGTATGGATGACGGCGACCTGGCCCCGTTTGCTGAAGATCCCGGTCCCGCTGAAATTGTCGGACAACCTGACCAGCCTCCCAGTGTCCGCAGGATTGTCGAACCGGTTACTCCTTCGGCTGCGCGACGGGACGGTTTGCGTGTGGAGGTTATTGTTTCTTACGTGGTATCGGAAACCGGAGAGGTTGAAGAGGCAGAAATCGAGGATCTCCGGGTTTTTAATGAAGAAACCGGGCAGTTTGAGTCGGTTAGCGAGACAGGATACGGCTTCAGGGAAATTACGCTTCGGGCCGCCAGGCAGTGGCGGTTTAACCCCGCCATGTATCAGGGCGAACCGGTAAGGTCCACGACCAGCCATCGCTTTACATTTGGCAGCTGAACATGCCCGATGCCTGACTGCCGGTGTATTTCTTGCCGTGGTGTTATTTTGGAGCCGGCAAAATACCATTGAAAATATCCTTGCTCTGTTGCCCCGCGATGGTATTTGTCATATATTGGCATCCTCGATTACCGGGGCTGACAGAAATGGAGAGATGCCGGAGTGGTCGAACGGGCTCGCCTGGAAAGCGAGTGTACCCTAACCGGGTACCGAGGGTTCGAATCCCTCTCTCTCCGCTCCTTTTTTATCGCCCCTCCTCTGGCAGTCCGTTATTTAGACAAATCCCTGAAAATTGTTGGCGGAAAGGTGTCGCTTTTGTAATATTAAAATATTATAATAAAACTGTTTGTTAATGTTGTATCCGGAATCTTCCGGTAACCTTGTTGTAAGACAGCTTATTTTTTCTGAACGGTTTCACTAAGCATTGGGAGCAAAAACTCCTTTTTCCCAAAAATAATATTCTGACTGTGTAATTCATTATCCATTCCTGCGGGGTTGTTAGTGGGGTTTTACCATTTTTCCATGAAAAAAGTATTTGCGATAGCATTTCTGACTGCTGCATTGCTGGTGGCATGTGAACGTCCGTCAAGTCCCGATTTTCAGGTGAATCAGGAAATGGAGATACCGGTATTCAGTGATCTGAGCTACCGCTTTGTGGGTGAGGGCAGCAGAGCGATCATAGACACTACCCGTACCGATTTTCGGGAACTGTTTTCTGCCGGTGACGGGGGGCTGGTTTACTTTTCCTCTGAATTTGATTTCGAAACGGGTGATCTTGATAATATTATCCCCGCCCTGAATGTTGATCCGCAAAGCATGGATGCCGAACTGGGACTGATAGAAGTTGACGATTTTTCGTCATCTTTTGAGTCGGATATCGGCAAAATTCAGAATGAACCGGAAGCTGTTGATGATCAGAATAACAGGGTGGGCACTTTTGAGCTGGAGTATGAAGCACAGGGGTCTGCCGCTTTCAGTGATGTTGTTGATCAGCCGGGTGTATCACCAGGACCGGGCGATCCGCTGCCAGGATCCGATCCCGATCAGCCTCCGACTACGGTTATCATTCTGGACGATGATGATCTCATCTCAGCCGAAATTCAGCAAGGCAGCATGCAGGTGGAAATTGCCAATGATCTCGGGTTTGATTTATCCGAAGTTGAAGTGACACTCTTGTCAGACTATTCAGAAGAGAACGGAACAGGAAGCCCTGTGGGAACGCCGCTTCTCTTTGAAAACCTGCAGCACGGTTCACAGGATAGTGGTTCCATCGCTTTTTCAGACGGGGATCTCCTCGAAGCATCTCTGGCATTAGAGGTAACAACGGAATGGGATGACCAGAACATGAGTTCAGACCAGGGTGAGCTTCATTTCCGGATATCAGATCAGCGGTTGCGGGCAAGAAACGCTGTTGGGAATGTCAGACAACAGGGACTGGAACCGGAAAAGGATGATCTGAAGGTTTCTGATCCTGATTTTGATTACGCTGTTGTCTCTGATGATCCGGAGCCGGGCAGCCCTTACGAACTTATCGTAACGATCGTGAATGAAACCGAGCTGCCTGTGGCGGACAGCTTGATTTCAGGCATGCCGGTGATCACAATATTCAACTCCGACGGAGAGCAGCTGGATGGCCCGGGGCGGTTTGAAAATGAAAGCACGCCCGGGGCAGACAGGCTGAATCAGGACGAAACGGCAACGGCTGTTTTTGATTTGTCTGGACAAAAACTGACCCGGGACCTTACCTACGAGATCGATATAGGCACAACCGGAGGCAGAAACCTGACTGTGGATGAAAACGACCTGATTGTAATCACCGCTGAAACTACCGAGCTTGAATTCGAGGAAGTCCGTTCAGCCATTGATCCTCAATCCGACATCATCCTTGAAGATGTAAAAGATGTTGACGGCGATTTTGTGGAAGCAGAGGTTGAAGAGGGGCAGATCGAAGTGACTTTTATCAATGAAAGCGAGCTCCCGCTGACCATTGATTACCTGCAGTTTTACAATGACCAGGCGTTCCGGGCGAAAAATACAGGCGCCTTTTTCGACCGCGGATCACAAATCGGTGAAATCGAGGGAGTTGAAATTCCTCCGATGTCCGAGATAACGGAAATTATACCACTTGAAAACACCGGAATTTCCAATCGCATTGCATACGAGGGCACGGCTTCTTCTCAGGGAACAGCAGAACCGGCAACCGTACTTTCCGGCGACGTTATTCGAACTGAAATGGAAGGTTCCGTGCTGCTGACCTCAGCCTCATCTGTGTTGCGCCCTCAGGAGTTTACAAAAAGTGACGCATCAGACATTTCAGATGAAGAGCTGCTGTTCACATCCCCTGATCATTATGTGGAAATTGCCTCCGGCGTGCTCGTAATACGTGATATCGAGAATCAGATAGATCTGGATGTTGACACGCTTATTGTCTCATTTCCAACCATCATCAAAGACCGCAACGGGGCTTACGATCCGGCTGACTCCCTGTGGATAGAACTTTCGGGACCGGATCGCATCAGGCGATCATCAGATGCCGGGGCCGGACAGCCCGGGATCAGACATGATCTGGACAATTATCGCATATATGCTCCGGACAACAAGATACCGTACCACCTTTCTGCGGTCACCGAAGATACGCGTACTGCTGCCGGAAATGATACTGTGCGCACGGTTGAATCACATCATGCGGTTTCAAGTTTGTTTGAAGTTGAGAATCTGGAGCTTCGCAGGGCGTTCGGGAAAGTGACACCGCGCACCGAGCTGATCAACGAGGATGAAGGGGATGACGGAATAATCGATATATTCAACGACAATGAGGCGGAAATCACCAATATAGAAGATCTTGAAGGGTTTTCAGAAAGAGTATCCGGAATATCAGTCACCGATCCCGTTATCAATCTGTTTTATGATACCAATATCGGAGTGGAAGGTGAGGTGATTGCTGCCATAGTGGGTGTCAATGAGGAAGGAGAGAAGGTGTTTTTGTCCGGAAAACCGGGAACCGACAGGGAAGCACCGCCCGTTGATGATCCCCCCGCTTTATACGCGGACGGCAATCCGATAGACAGGAGCAATCTCATATCGTTTGAACTGGAACCTGCATCCGGTCCGGGTGAAAAGTCGCGTGATAATGTAGTCAGATTTGATGCCGGCACTACAAATGTGGATGAGTTTCTCAGCAATTTCCCCGTTGAGGTACGGTTTATCGGGATGGTTGCCGCCAATCCGGACAATAAGCCGGGATTCATAGAAGATCCGGTAATTTTCAATACTTCCATGGGCATTGATATTCCCGTTTCCTTCTCGACCAGCGATGGTGACCGTGCCACTATCAGCGACACCATTGATGCCGACCTTTCCGACCTTCCTGACAGTCAGGATGACCTGAGCCTGACGGAAGCCGAGTTCATTATCACCTATGTGAACGGGTTCCCCTTTGACAGCGAATTTACTTTCGAGTTTCTGGATGCATCCGATAATGTCATAACAACATCACGCGGTGAACCTGTTGAAAGTCTCAGTTTCACTGTGGACGGGGCCACTGTCAATCCGGAAACCCGTTTTACTGAACGGCCGAAAGATGGTCTTACGAAAATTACTGTGAGCGGTGAACAGGCTGATTATTTGTACAGGACACGGAAAATTCGACTTACGGGCGATCTTGCCACAAGCAGGGATGATATTTCCGGTGAGGTTAAAGTGCGTGCCCGCGATACCATAACCCTGAGCGTCAATGTCAATATTTCAACAAATCTGAAAGTTAACTGATCCATTTTTGATCACACTAACATACTGCGTGGCAAAGCATGAGCTCTGCAACGCAGGAATATCATTAAACACTGTTACTGAAGAACAGGTGGTCCGATAAACCGGTCATTTTAAACACATGAATCTGCGAAAAGGCATATTGCTCCCGGTGTTGCTGACGATTGCCGGGCTGATATTTCAGCCCGGGTACTGTGCTTTTGCGCAGGGAATGCATACCACTGCCACAAGTATGGCCCTTGGCGGGGGCGGCTCGGCTTATGTGCCGGGTTACCATGCTGCCTTTGTAAATCCGGCCAATCTCATGCTCCCGGAGCGCGACACACGCATTACACTGGGTGTGCTGGGTGGTGTTCGTTCCTCTGCCGGCGGCAGCCTCGTCAATATATCACTCTACAACAAGCATTTCACAAAAGGCCATGTCCTGGATTCCGACCGGGTTATGGATATTTCAGATGACTGGTTCGGTACATCGCGCAATGCCATGGGATATGCGGGAGCCGATGTCAGCGTTGTGCCGCTTGGTGCAAGTTATCGCCGGGATCGTATGGCCTTCAGTTCTGCCATACGTGCCCGGACTCTCAGCAGCGCCCGCATGAGCAAAGGCTTCTTTGAACTGGCGCTGACCGGACTCAGCTCAAAGGTATTCAAAGATCCCAAAAATGTTGATCTGTCAGGTGAGTTCCTTGGAATGTGGGAGTGGTCTTTCGGATATGCCATGGAGGTATGGAGAAATTCGGAACGTTTTGAGCCCGGTGCACAGCGCATTTATGCCGGGATTGCACCCAAACTCCTTTTCGGAATGGGTTATGCCCGTATCGGACTGGAATCGTCCCTGCAAGTCACCGGTCAGAATCAGGGTCAGGCCAGGGTGCATCATGAATTTGATTACAAGCTGCTGACCGTGGGAAATCTTACGGATGACCTGGAGGCCTATTACCAGGAAAGGCGTGTCAGGGGGAATGAAGACGCCCTGCTCTCCGACTTTGTCGATGACGATTCGTTCTCGGATCTGGGCGGTGTGTTTGGCACCGGATTGGGACTGGATCTGGGTGCTACCTGGGAATGGTACCGGGGAGACATCGACCTGCCGGTCATAGGCTCGGGTCCGCAAATTATCAGAGCCTCTTTTTCAATCACGGATATCGGAGCTATCTCCTTTGATGATAATGCCGGTGAGTTTCGTGCCGCTGATACCTTCGACTGGGAAGGAGTGACCGTTGACTTTGACTATATCGACAGGGAGCATGACGGTGACGTGCTGGATTATCTCGAATATGTCGTCAAAGACAGTATCGGCAGTGATATTTATGGCAACTTTTCATCCAGGGAAACAAGCAGTCACCGGATTGGGTTGACGCCTGCATTCACCTTCGGGGGAGCAGTAACCATGGGGAAGCTGGGTGTGATGCTCGATATCGGGAAGGGAATCAACAACCGGGGTGTAAACAGCCGGAGATTTTATACGGCACTGGGCAGTCAATATATGCTGATCAATGCCATTCCGCTGCGTTTTGGAATCAGGGCCGGAGGCGGTTCAAGCGTCAATCTGTCCTTCGGAACCGGGGTTGATGTAAGAAATTTTGAATTCAGCTTCAGTGTAATGACAACCCCGGGGTCGGAGCGCAGAGGAGGCAATATCGGTGCGGCCCTGAGCGGATTCGTCGTCCGGTTCTGAAGTGTACAATTTCCCGGAACACGGCGTGACTGATTGAACAGATTCAAATGTTACTCTTCAGCCGCTTGTTCCCTGAGGTCCCGCAGTTTGGAAAACCTGAAAAGGGATAACTCTTTAGGCAGCTTTTCTCCGCGGATCAGGTGCTCGGCCAGCCCGGCGGCAATGCATTCGGAGTAAAGCAGGCCCTTGGAACCCAGTCCGGCGAAAATGTAAAGGCCTTTCTCGGAATAGTGCTCTCCGACCAGAGGAATACGATCGGGTGTCGTGGCGCGGATGCCGGACCACTGACCAATTCTGCGGCATTTGGTGTATAAATCGGGCAGAAGCTCATTGAGTTTTTGATCGAGCAGGCCGGCACCCTGATCATCCGGGTTTTCGTCATGGAAATGGTGTTCATAGGTACTTCCAACGACCAGACGGTTGCGGGAGATCGGTGCGATATAACCGTAGGCAGATATCGCCGGCAGGTCGCTCACATTTTCCTGGCATTCATAAATGGCGAGCTGGCCTTTGACGGAATTCAGCGGCAGTTCATTCCAGTATTTGTTTTCACGGCTTTTGTAGCCGGCGGTTAGGATGACAGTCGGAGCCGTTGCCTGTTTTTTGAAGCTGGTAAGGGTCCAGTTACGTTCACGCTCCAGCTGGTAGGGTCCGCCGTATTGAAACTGAACTCCCTGTTCTTGCAAATATCTGACGCAGGCATTGAGATATTCCGGAGTCTGCACTACCATGCCCTTTCGTATGAAGAGCCCTCCCGATTGATCTTTCAGGCGGGGGACGAGACCGGAAACGGCATCCGGCTGGAGCCACTCTACCCAGCCTTTCGGCCAGCGGGAGCGCTTCAGCGCATTACGAAAATTTTCACTCAAAGCCTCATCTATGGCAGGACGCAATACACCGTTCCTGGTCCACAGCTTTTCATCTGTGTATGCTGAAACACGCTTCAGCCGCTCCTCGAGCATATGCATGCAGCTCTCTGCATTCCAGGCAATCCGGGCCCTCTGTCCGGTAGCGGGATTTACCATTGCCCCGGGTACTCCGGACGCTCCCTGACCAACTTCCCTGGCTTCGTGTACCAGTATCCGGAGTTTTTTGTTTTTCTCAATAAGCTGTGCTGCCGTTGCAAGTCCGGCCAATCCACCGCCGATGACGATGACATCAAATTTTTCCATGCTTCACATTACTTTTTTCAAATTCAGGACACGACATCCGTTTGCCGGTAGTTGTCATCGTGACTGCGGTACTTACGCAAGAAGTTGTTTGGATTCAATGAAATGAGCCCCTGACGCGGACATCTCGTGCCAGGCCTGATCCAGCGACCCGTTCACATCAAGGCCCTGTACCGCATCTTTTACAACATGTACCTGAAAGCCCAGTTTCCGGGCATCCAGGACAGTCCATTTTACGCAAAAATCTGCTGCTAATCCAGCGATATAAAGTGTTTCAACATCTCTTTCTTTGAGATATCCTGCAAGTCCGGTTGCCGTCTGATGATCGTTTTCAAAAAACCCGGAGTAGGAATCAATTTCTTTGCGAAACCCCTTGCGGATAATAAGCTGGGCGGATTCGACATTCAGATCGGGGTGAAATTCGGCGCCTTTGGTCCCCTGGATGCAATGATCCGGCCAGAGTACCTGTCTGCCGTAGTCCATGGTCACTTCATCAAAAGGTTCTTTGGCGCTGTGAGATGAGGCAAAGGAGTGATGTCCGGCAGGATGCCAGTCCTGGGTAAGAATGATATTCCGGAATTTTCCGGTGAGCTGATTGATAACCGGTACGACCCGGTCTCCCTCAGGCACAGCCAGTGCGCCGCCGGGGCAGAAATCATTTTGAGTATCAACTATCAAAAGAGCTGAATTCATAAAAACTGTGAAATTGTTTTGCTGAGATGTATGTCCTGTTATGGATTACACTTTCTGCTTCAGTTTATCTATAAGGTTTGCAATGCTTTGATTGATTCTGATGTCATAACAAGCCGGATTGCTTAATCGTTTTACAGGTTCCGGAACCCTGTCTGTTCTTTCTGAGCTGAAACCTGCGATAGCGGAAAGGTCGGTGGTGGTTTTTGTGATTTTGCCGTTCTGCATCACGAGCTTTCGGATAAACTGCTGCGTATTGACGGAATCCCGTCCGTCAGGACCATCGCTGTCTGCTTCGGGATCACTGCTGCCGGTTTTTTTCAGTGATATGATATCGTGGCGGAAAGTACCGTCTTCATCAGACACGCGGGACAGGCTTTTGATACCGGGAAGGCTTCGTTTCGATGGCTCATCAGTATACTTCATCGTTGGGCGGTCTCCGAACCAGCTCATCTTGTACACCCCGCTCAGAGCCCCGTCAGGGTGGCCGGTAATAAGCCGGGTACCAACTCCGAAATAATCTATCGGGGCTTTATCACGCATCAATGATACAATCCGGCCTTCATCCAGCTGGTCAGAAACAGCAATGGCCACATAATCGAGACCGGCATCGTCCAGCATCGCCCGGGCCTTGCGGGACAGCTCAAGAGGGTTGCCGCTGTCCAGACGGATCGCCAGCAGCCGGTTGCCGCGTTCCTCCAGTTCCTTTGCGACCGTGATCGCATTCGGAATGCCTGAGCCGACCGAGTCGTATGTATCTACAAGCAGGATGGACGTATCCGGATACATATCGGCGTACTTTTGGAAAGCGTTGAGCTCGCTGTCAAAACACTGGATCCAGGAGTGTGCCATGGTTCCCGAAACAGGGATGTTGTGACGATAGCCGGCAAGCACGTTGGAAGTGGCGCTGACGCCTCCGATGGCGGCCGCGCGCGATGCGGCAATTGCTCCGGTCCCCTGTCCACGCCGAAGGCCGAAATCGATCAGCTTCCGGTCACCGCAGGCAAGTTTGAGTCTGCGGGCTTTTGTGGCAATAAGCGATTGAAAGTTGAGGATGTTGAGCAGCAGGGTTTCTATCAGCTGACAGGAAAGCATCGAGCCCGAAACAGTGAGTACGGGTTCAGCCGGAAAAACGATTTCTCCTTCCCTGACACTGATGACGGTTCCGTCGAAACGATAACCGGAAAGATAATCACAGAACTCGCGGTCAAATCCTTTGTCCAGCAGCCAGTTGCACTCATCTTTGCTGAACCGGTAGGATTCCAGCACTTCCAGCAGGTCAGCCAGGCCTGCGAATACGACAAACTGCCCCCCGAATGGAGCCTGCCGGAAAAAGTAGTCAAAACAGGCCGGCTTTTTATGCATTCCCGTCCTGAAGTATCCCTGACTCATTGTCAGTTGATACAGATCGGTATACAAGCCGGGGTGCGATATGTCCCTTATTCCCATGTACAGATAATTAAATTCAGGTGATATACAGAGAAGTAACAAGCTATCCCGGCAATCAGTTTGCTCTGAATGTAACGGTACAAACTTAGTGTTACCAATTCGTAATTCAAAACAAGTTAGGTATATTGCCTTGGAAAACGGCATTTCCACAATCAGGTATTTGCTGTTGCAACAAATTTGGTCATCTCATTCTGAAAAATGCGTTAAAAATGATGTCGTGTCCCAGGTTGAAATATTTACCGGTAAGCATATTCATTTCATTTTTATTCATGGCGGTCTTGCTGCAACCCGGCCGGGCAATGTCCCCGGAAGCAGGTGACCCCGCCGGTGACTCCGGCTCCGATAGCGACGATACGGTAGCTTCTAATGCTTCCGTCGTTGCCGGGGAGACCGTCAGGATCATACTGGATCATGTCGATTCGGACAACAACCTGCTGGCCGGAGACGACAGAATCATCCCGCAGCCGGTTTATCTTGATATGGATGTGCCGGCTTCGGTGCGTGACCAGATGTACCGGAGCCTGCTTGAGGAAGGCATCAGGCTGGCCGATTCTTCCGGTGAACGGCATGTGATTCGTATCGAGTGGGAACCTGAAAATACCGTTATCATTGAACGTGGCGGATCCAGCCGCAGGATCCTGAGCTCCGATCTGTTTTTTACCTGGCTGGATCCGGATCAGGAGATACAAATTGCATGGAGCAGCTCGTTTCATGTGGAGGACGAGATACCTTCCGGTCAGGTTTCGGATCTGGCGGGCACTTGGAACCCGGCAAGGTTTCATCACAGGGAAGAGTCCCGGCGATTCTCCGTGCTCAGCCGGCTGGCTGAACCAGCAATTATTACCGGAGCAGTAGCTGTCACCATTTACCTTCTCTATAACGTAAGAAGTTGATGCAACCCGGAATGCACCGATTTTTATTCTTTCTTCTGATTGTCAGCACAGCATTTTTATTGGTGGAGTGCGCCACGCCCACGCAGCCTTCCGGTGGACCTGCCGACCGCACTCCTCCGGAAGTAGTGGAAACCGACCCGCCGTCCGGCACCACTATGTTTGACGGTGACCGGATCACCTTTCAGTTTTCAAAGTATGTTGACCGTGACAGTTTCCGGGAGGCCTTTCAGATGGAACCGGATGTCGACATAGAATATGATATCAGTTTCCGGCGCAGGTCGGTCAGGGTTACATTTGAAGATCCGTTGCCGGATACAACCACCATCATTTTCACTTTGGGAACCGATCTTTCCGATACCCGCAACAACAGAATCAATTCCCCTTACCAGCTTGCCATTTCCACCGGACCTGATATCGACGAAGGGAAGATAACGGCCAGGGTCAGGGATGCCGGCACCGGTGAGGGCAAGAGGGGCGAGCGGGTGGTGCTCTACCGCTATCCTGTCGATCTTGAAACCGGCGCCGATTATGTAGCCCAGGCTGATTCTGCCGGTGTGGTCAGCTTCAATTATCTTCGTGAAGGCAAGTACAAGGCGTTCTGGCTCGATGACCGGAACAGAAACCGCAGATGGGATCGTGACCGCGAAGACGCCCAGCCGTTTCGCACAGATACCATCGGGCTTGGGAGAGCAGATGAGCTGGATATCGGCACGGTTTTCGTAACCCGTGAGGACACCATCCCCCCGAGACTCCAGGGAGTGGGAATGCTTTCTGAAGTGCGCTTGAGGCTGCGGTTCAGCGAAGAGGTGATGATCGAAGATGATGCACTGCTGGAAATTACAGATACCGGCGGGCAGTTCATAACCGATGCCATCCCGCTTTATGTAGATGAACAGGATCAGGGCATCATACTTGCCCAGTCACCTGAGCCGCTTCCCGACGGCGTGTCATACAAACTGCAGATGCAGGGTATAACCGACCTGGCCGGAAACACGGCTGAATCGGATGTTGAAGAGTTTCCGGGGTCGGATGAAGCCGACACGACGTTTGCACGCTATATTGGCAACGATACCAGGCATGGAATTACTCCGGATGAACCCCTCGTCTTTCGGTATGCAAGACTCCTGGATGATTCTCCGGATGTGCTGGACTCACTTATTGTGGTGGAAAGCCAGACGACCCACAGCCCGTGGCCGCACGCCGAAATAAGGGATAATCTGCTGTTTGTGTATCCTGACGGGGAGTGGAGCAGCAGCGAATCATATGAGATACGCGTCTGGGATGAAGCGGATATGAGCCGCAGAACGATTCAGCCTCAGATTCATTACGAAGACGACATGGGCGGGATGAATGTGATCATTGAAGAGGATGAAAACGGTGAAATCGAAAAGGATACCCTCACCTATCGCGTCCGCATTATCGATGAACGGGGCCATGTTGTGCGTGATGAGGAAATGACCGGGGAACGGGAGTTCGAAAAGCTGCCGCCGGGAAATTATGTGGTGAAGGTATTCGAAATAAGGGATGATTCACGAAACTGGGATCCCGGACGGGTTGATCCGTTCCGGAAGCCGGCTCTGTATTTTATACAGGAAGATGTGCCGGTGGAGCGCGGGCTGACCGGCCAGGTATATGTTGAATTTTAGAGAACGGCTGCACATGCATTTTCCGGGTGACATAAAAAAGGCTGTTTTTGGCGGAATGGTAGTTTTGCTCGTTTGTTTCGCACAGAAAGCAGAGGGTTTTGCGGATAAGGAACATGATGAACGGTCAGATACCCTGCGGCTCAATGAAATCGAGATGGTCGGCGGGCTGGAGGAGGCGAAATCCATGGTTGTCCGCGAAAACAGCGAGCTGATTATCGCCGAAGCCGGAGCAGACAGGATCTCCGTTTACCAGGTATCATTTGATGAAGAGGACGCGGATGCATCCGGAGAAACGGATAGCTCCACAGATGACACAGAAGCTGCAGAAGCTGCTGAAGATGACCATGCAGCGCCTGCCGATGCTGTCAGCGAAGAACGCATCCTGCCGGATCTGGACAAGCCGGAGTCACTCTCACTGATCCTGGATACCGAAATTCTGGTAGTGAGCTCAGGTTCACAGCAGGTTCATTGGCTGGATCACGACTTTGGATATGTCCGGTCGTTTACAGTGCCTTCGTGGGCACTTGAAGACACAGAATTTTCACCAGCAGATGTGACCACCAATGAAATCGGGGAGGTATATGTGCTGGACCGCCGGAACAGACGGGTGTTTCATTTCAATGCCAACGGCAGCTATTTGCAGCATTTCCGGCTTGATGACCTCGAAGACCCGACGCGCCTGATCTATTTTGATGAATCACTGTTTATCACCGATTACAAAAGCGGAACGATTTACATCATGACCGATACGGGCAGGGAGCTGGCCAGCATCGGCACCTTCGCTGATCTGGAGCGCGTCCGTGTGGCTGACCGCCGGATATGGGTCCTGTCCGGAAGCGTGCTGCACCTGTTTGATTTGTCCGGGCAGCATCTCGGCAACTGGCGGGTTGATGAGCCCTGGAAAAAACTTCGGGATATCGCCGTTATTGAGCAAAGAGTATTTCTATTGACATCCGGTTCTTTGTATTATTCAGAGTTCTCAGAAACCAAACAGGAGAATTAAAAATTGGCTGTGCAGATACATTTTATGATGAATTCCAATACAGGTAAGCGCCGTGTATTTCACGCACTGCTGGCCATCGTGACAGGCGTGCTTGTCATGCTCTGGCCGGATGCGCTGTACTACATCATTGGCAGTTACCTGATTGCAACCGGTCTTGTTTTTCTGGTGTTCAAGGCTCCCGCTGTGATTGTTGCGGCATCCGTGGTGACCGGTATATTCATTTTTGTTTTTCCCTCGTTTATACCTTATTTCTTTGCTTTTTTTCTTCTGGTTATAGGAATCGGTTCCCTGCTTAGTGGCGGATTTACCCTGTTTGCTGTTATTCCGCTGCTGGCGGCAGTATTGCTCATTTCGTTTCCGGATATCATATCCATCATTGTTGCGGCATTTCTGCTGCTTTACGGGATAACAACCATCATTGCGATGATCCGGTCCAGGCGAAATGAAAAAGAGATCATTGAAGTTTATTAGTTACAGAGATGCTTTCAAGAAATAAGGTGATGATGTTTATATCAGGTTTCAACCATTTGCAACTCAGGGAATGGGCTGCCGGTGTGCTGGTTCTCTTACTGGCTTTTGTTTTGGTTTTCTCTTCACGGACATACCGTCTCAACTCTGATTCAGCCATTCAGGCGCCGCCCGCTACCGTGCTGCTCATCGATGAGAGAATACAATTGGATGAGTTGATTTCCCTTTTGGAAGAAAGCGGCATTTCCTTTGATGCAGATGAATTGCGGTGGGCCTCAGGCATTGTGGGGTTGCGGAATTTCAGCACCGGCCGGTATGAATTTGACGGAGGCATTAGCTACCCTGAGTTCCTCAACAAACTTGCCATGGGCCTGCAGGATCCCATGACGCTTCGCATACCTCCCGGCGCTGACAAGGAGAGACTGAAAGAGCGCATAGCCTCTCAGATGCAGTTTGAAGCCGATGATCTTGCAGCAGCCATGTCCGACACAAGCATACTGAACCGGTATGGCATTGAGGCGCATGAACTTTACGGGCGGATTATAGGTGATTCCTATGAAGTCTACTGGACCACCTCGCCTGAGCGTCTTGTCAACAGACTGCTTTCGGAGTTTGAAAGGCGGATTATGGAAAGTTACGCTGACCGGATGGATGAGCTTGGCCTTAGTGCCGATGAAGTTACAACACTGGCATCCATCATAGAGTGGGAAGCTAAATATGACGATGAGAAACCGGCTATCAGCGGCCTTTACTGGAACCGGCTGGACAGTAGATGGCGTCTGCAGGCTGATCCGACAGTCAATTACGCGAAAGGGACAAGAAGCAGGCTGGTGTATGCCGACTACAGAATCGATCACCCGTATAACACCTATCGCATTCACGGTCTTCCGCCCGGACCAATTACTAATCCTTCGTACTCATCACTGCGTGCCGCACTATATCCGGAAGATCACGATTACATGTTCATGGTGGCACGGCCCGACGGTTACCATGCGTTCTCAAGAACATATGCCGAACATCGGCGGAAGAGCAGGGAGTGGACCGACTGGCTCCGGGAGCAGCGTATGAAGCAGGCAGAGATGGAGAGGGAAGAAGCAGCACGGCAGGGAGCAGCGGCAGACTGAACGTATTATTACAAAATCGTTTTATGAATCGCTGACAGAGGGTCAGTTGATCACAAAGAGGGAAGGGAAATGGAAATACTGGATATTTTTACGTTCGAATTCAGCTGGTTCGGCTGGGTCATTTTGCCCCTGCTGATACTCATTGCGAGAGTTGTCGATGTGACCCTTGGAACACTCCGGATTATATTTGTATCCCGGGGAATGAGGAAAATTGCCCCGCTGATCGGTTTTTTTGAATCGCTGATCTGGCTGGTGGCCATAGGGCAGATCATGCAAAGCCTGACCAATGCCGGACTCTATCTGGCATATGCAACCGGATTTGCACTTGGCAATTATGTCGGAATATATCTGGAAGAAAAAATCGCCATGGGACTGATATGCGTCCGCACGATTACCAACGAAGATGCTACCGAACTGATCGACTATCTGAAGGAAAAAGAGTTCGGGGTGACATCAATATCGGCAAGTGGTGTCAGCGGTCAGGTACGTCTTATACTGAGCGTAATAAAGCGTCGGGACCTGCAGGAAATGATCGGAATTATCAATGAAAAAATGCCGAAAGCCTTCATTTCAGTAGAGGATGTCCGCTCTGCCAGCGAAGGGTACTTCCCGCAGAAAAAAATCAGCCTGTTTTCCAGGCTTCCGATAATGCGAAAATAAGTCGTCCCAACTGGTAACAATCCGGCAACTCTGCTGATAAACCCGGTCCGGAATTCTCTCAGCATCTCAGGGCGATCTTTTTCTCTGAGAAAAAAACATCATTTCATGATGGCACGATCATCTCAGGATGGTATCATCATCCCGGGACGGCATCATTCATCCCGGGACGGCATCATTCATCCGTATTCCCGTCATTATCACCGTTATCTTCGTCTTCATCATCCTCATCCTCATCTTTTTCAGGGACATAAAGAATGGTTTCATCTCTGGTGACATGCAGAAAATGGAGATAATTATTGATGTGAGAGCCCTGGAAGTCGATGTTTGTAATCACTCCTTCGTATTCAGGCAAATGACGCAGGCGCGGCTTGATTCTTCCGGGATTCTGCAATTCAGTCAGGCTCTTGAAAAGATATGTGGCCACATCATAGCCAAGGTGCGCAAAGTTGTCGGCGCCGGAGCCGGTGAGTGACTGGTAGTTGTCCTGAAATCTGCGGGTTGCCCGTTTATCTTCATCGGTGTGGAAAAAATCACTGTAATATATGTCAAAATAGCGGCGTCTATCATCGCTCAGGTCGACATGTGACATCTCCTCGTTTCCAAGTATCGTAACCTCGCTCCGGTTCGCCTGAAGGTCTGTCAATATGATATCAATGAGCTGATCCGACCCTGATCCGGTTACCGAAAGATAGAGTCCTTTTATCGGTACAAGAGGATAGTCATCAGGGTCTACACCTCTTCCCAGATGCCGCTCGCTCCGTGCAAACCAGGGAGTGATATGATCGACATCAAAAGCGGTCTCTTCAAAATTTTCACTGAAGTAATGCACCACCTTGGCTCCCAGTTTTTCGGCTTCATTTCTGAAAGCCTGGGCTTCGCGGACCACAGGCTGGTTGCTCTGGGTGATCACGGCCAGTGTATCCAGCTCCAGTTTGTTTACGGCAAAGCGCGCCATGGCCTTGCCTCTGACTTCGAATGTCGGGTTAATTTGGTAGATGTAGGGATTTTCGATGTTCAGGGTATCCGCATTGGCAAGTGGCGGGATGACGGGTATTTGATAATATTCGGCAAGGTCCCGGATTTCATAAGCCGCCTCGGAAAACAGCGGCCCGATTACCGCGTCAGCATGATATTTCCAGGCCATTTTTGCCATCGCCGCCTTGTTTGTGAGTGCCGTATCGGAAGTTGTTACATGATGCAGACGGATATGCTTGTCGTCATTCTCTCTGTTGAATTCTTCGGCTGCAAGCAGGTATCCGTTATACAGAGACCGCGCCACACGCCACTCTCTTGATTCGCTTTCCGTTTCAGGAAGCAGCACTCCGATATTGTAGACGATGCCTTCAGGAGCGGGCCCGTATCTGGCCGATGCACTTCTCTGCTCCGGCAACCGGTCGATCCGTCTTTTCAGAGCGGCTACCATATTGGTATCGATGGTGTCATGGAAATAATTCTCAAGTGTACTGTACAGCTCTGATGCTTCCGGTCTGGCCATGTAGTCCAGCCCGTAACGCAGCAGATCAAACTGCACCCTCGGATACTCACTCTGCATAAATGCCTTGCGGCGTTGTCCGGTTGTGAGGTACCCTATGATCTGATCATAGAGAATTTCGGCATCTTCATGCAGATCCTGGTAGGCAGGACGGGATTTGAGATTGTACAGCTTATCAAGACTTTTTCCGTACTGGCGGGTCTGAAAATCGGCAAGTGACAGTGTATAGCGGGCCTCATCATGCAGCCGGGGATCATCATCCCGTGTCAGCTGGCGAAGCTTGTTTTTGGCTTTCGGGTACTCGCTGAGGGCAAAGTAGCTTTTGCCCAGGAAAAGCTTTGCTTCAGGAGTCTCCAGGCCGGAGAAAAAATATGCCGCTGAGTCAAACTGAGCATTCCGGTAATGATCCATTCCTTTCTCGAAGCGGTCATCGGTATCGGTTGCTTCTGTGCCGCCGGACATGCCGGTAATCCCCGCAGAACCATTTGCAGTCAGACCTGAAAAAAGCAGCAATCCGCCGAAAAAAATGATGGAAAAGAGACCGGACAAATAACGGTGGTTGTTCATAAAGGATAATTTAAATAGAATGATTTACCAGTTAACGTATAACTCATTGAAGGAAATACATCTGCTGTTGCCGATATGCCTATTCCCACTCGATCGTTGCCGGGGGCTTGGAGCTGATATCGTAGACAACCCTGTTGATACCTTTGACCTCGTTGATGATCCGGTTGGATACCTTTGCAAGAAAATCGTATGGGAGGTGGGCCCAGTCGGCCGTCATTCCGTCTACACTTGTAACAGCCCGCAGGCCGACCACAAACTCATAGGTGCGCTCGTCTCCCATTACTCCCACACTCTGAACCGGGAGCAGGACCACAAAGGCCTGCCAGACCGAATCATACAGGTTATGTGAGCGCAGTTCTTCGATGTAGATGGCATCGGCTTCCTGAAGCAGGCGGACTTTCTCGCGGGTGACGTCGGAAAGAATTCTGATCGATAGTCCGGGACCGGGAAAGGGGTGGCGTCCAAGAAAATCGAAAGGAATATCGAGGGCGGCGCCGACTTTGCGAACCTCATCTTTAAACAGTTCCCGGAGCGGCTCCAGAAGCTTCAGGTTCATTTTTTCAGGCAGCCCGCCAACATTGTGATGCGATTTGATGGTAACGGAAGGACCGCGAAATGAAACGCTCTCGATAACATCGGGGTAAAGTGTGCCCTGTGCCAGATGGGTAAATCCATTTTCCTCGCTGACGGCATTGTCGAATACTTCAATAAAGGTATTGCCGATGATCTTCCGTTTTTTTTCCGGATCGCTTACTCCTTTCAGACGGTCGAGAAACAGGTCGGACGCATCCACAGCCTTGACCGGGAGTTTCAGCTTTTCGGTATAAAGATGCTGTACATCGGAAAATTCATTTTTTCGCAGTACGCCGTTGTTTACAAAAACGCATAACAGTCGGTCGCCGATAGCGCGGTGCAAAAGCGTTGCGGCTACGGTAGAGTCCACCCCGCCGGACAATCCGCATATGACTTTGCCGTCGCCGGCCTGCTCACGGATCCGTTTAATGGTGCTGTCGACAAAAGATTCCGGCGTCCAGTAACCCTTCAGGCCGCAAATTTTGCGCACAAAATTGTGGAGTATGTCACGGCCGTGTTCGGTATGCACCACCTCCGGATGAAACTGTACGCCGTAAACTGGCCGGGTATGATCTTTAACGGCGGCTACCGGAGCATTGTCTGTCCGGGCGATGACATCAAAGCTGTCCGGCAGGTGGATGATGTGGTCACCATGACTCATCCAGACGGTATTTTCATCGGGAATTCCTGCAAACAGGGCATTCCTTTTGATTACGCTGATTTTTGCCCTGCCATATTCCCGCTTTTCTGCATTGCTGACGGAGCCGGGCTTCAGGTGGTGAGCCATTGCCTGCAATCCGTAGCAGATACCCAGGACCGGCACGTTCAGATCCAGTACTTCCTTGTTGAATGCCGGTGCATCGGGATCATTGACACTCATTGGTCCGCCTGAAAGGATGATTCCGCCGGGCGGCCGGGCGGAAAACTGCTTCAGATCGGTGTCAAAGGGGTGTATTTCACAGTACACCTGGTTTTCCCGTATGCGACGGGCAATCAGCTGATTATACTGGGAACCGTAATCCAGTATAAGTATCCATTCTTGCTCCGGACTGGTAATTCCTGTCATCTGTCAGGCAATGATCTCGTTGTAATCATCTACAGAGAGCAGCGAATCCAGCTGTGAGGTATCACTCATTTTGATTTTGATCAGCCAGCCCTCGCCGTAAGGATCGTTGTTGATAAGCTCGGGGTCATCCTCCAGTCCTTCATTCCATTCGAGAATTTCGCCGGAGACAGGCATGTAGAGTTCGGAAACGGTTTTGACCGCTTCCACGGTGCCGAAAGTGTCATCCTTGTCGACGGATTCGCCGACTTTGTCAATTTCCACGAAAACAATGTCGCCGAGCTCACTTTGGGCAAAATCGGTGATACCGACTGTGGCGGTTCCATCCCCGTTGTCACGTACCCATTCATGCTCTTTGGTGTATTTCAATTCTTTCGGATGGTTCATAATAGCTTTGTTATGTTGGATCGGGATTGAACTTGAATTGATTCTCAAGATACTTTGTATCGAATTTGCCGGCAATGAAATTCGGGTCATCCATCAGCTGAAGCTGATATGGAATGTTGGTTTGAATACCTTCAATGACGAACTCGTTCAGGGCGCGCTTCATGCGGTGTATGGCCTGCTTGCGGTCCGGCGCACTGACAATCAGTTTGGCGATCATGGAGTCATAAAACGGAGGCACATCATATCCGGCATAAACGTGCGTATCGACACGGACACTGTGACCGCCCGGCAGATGAAACGCCTTTACCTTGCCGGCTGAAGGACGGAAATTGAACTTCGGATCCTCTGCATTGATCCTGCATTCAATGGCATGGCCACGCATTTTGAGCTTTTTCTTCTGGATGGGCAGCCCTGCGGCCACTTCAATCTGACGCTGAATAAGATCTTCATTGGTGACTTCCTCTGTAACCGGATGCTCCACCTGTATCCGGGTGTTCATCTCCATGAAATAGAAATTTTTGTCCCGGTCCAGCAGAAATTCGATGGTCCCCGCGCCTTCATAATGAATGGTTTCAGCGGCATTTACGGCTGCCTGTCCCATTTTTTCACGCAGTTCCGGAGTCATGCCGGGTGAGGGGGACTCTTCAAGCATCTTCTGATGACGGCGCTGCATGGAACAGTCTCGTTCACCAAAATGGACCACCTGGCCGTGGCGGTCACCAAGTATCTGAATTTCGACATGCCGTGGTTCGACAATGAATTTTTCGAGATAGATTTCGGCGCTTCCAAAGCAAGCCTCTGATTCATTTCTTGCGGCAACAAGCTGCTTTTCAATTTCACTTTCATCGGAGCAGATACGCATCCCCCGTCCGCCACCACCGGCGGAAGCTTTGAAAATTACGGGATAGCCGATTTCGGCGGCAATTTTTTTCGCCTGTTCCGGCGATGTAATGATGCCGGTACTTCCCGGAATTGTAGGCACGCCGTATTTCTGCATATTTTCCCGCGCCATGGATTTGTTGCCCATGGTGTCGATCATTTTCGGGGAAGGACCGATAAACTTGATGTTGTGCTCTTCGCAAATCCTGGAAAACTCAGCGTTTTCGGCAAGAAATCCGTATCCGGGGTGGATGGCTTTGGCATCGGTGATTTCCGCTGCAGCAATAATTCTGGGAATTTTCAGGTAGCTGTCCTTCGCAGCAGGCGGACCAATGCAGACAGCCTCGTCAGCGAACTTGACATGCAGGCTTTTTTCATCCGCCGTGGAGTAAACGGCAACGGTCTTGATGCCCATTTCCCGGCAAGTGCGGATGATTCGCAGTGCAATTTCGCCACGGTTGGCGATCAGAATTTTGTCAAACATAGCGTGATTCAGGTATGATCAGGAGGGATCAATGAGAAATAGCGGCTGGTCGTACTCAACCGGCTGGGAATTATCCGCCAGAATCTGTACGATCTTTCCGGAGTGCTCCGACTCAATCTCATTCATGATTTTCATGGCCTCCACTATGCAAAGGACATCTCCCTTGGAAACGGAATCGCCAATTTCAACGAATGCATCTGATTCGGGTGAAGGCGACCGGTAGAAGGTTCCTACTATGGGTGATTTTATGGTGATGTATTTGTCATCTTCAGAGGTACTCTCAGCTGTCGGCTGCGGCTGATTTGCAACCGGCTGCTGCGGAGGAGCATTTTCAGGAGACGGCTGCGGGGCCTGCTGAGTCATCTGATACCCGGCACCGGCCTGGCTTCCCGCGTAAACGGGTGCAGATTCGCTCTTGTATATGGTATCAGCCTGTTTTTTGACTTTGATTTTAAAGTCTCCCTCCTCAATTTCCACCTCATTGACATCACTCTCGGAAATCAGGTTAAGCAGGTTTTTTACGGTTTTTAAATCCATAAGAGATAGTTAGACAGGATAAATGACAGTTATATTTTCACACGTTCCAGATACGAACCTTCCTTGGTGTTCACTTTCAGCATATCGCCTTCGTTGATGAACAATGGTACCTGAATGGTTGCCCCGGTCTCGAGTTTGGCTGATTTGGATCCACCCTGGGCCGTGTCACCCTTGACTCCGGGTTCGGTTTCAGCAACCTTGAGCACAACCTGGTCCGGTATTTCGGCAAACAGGATTTCCTCGTTTTCTGCATGTACAACGACCTGAACATCCTGATTTTCTTTCAGAAATACAGACCGGTCGATCTTTTCTTCAGGAACGGGTATCTGTTCAAAAGTTTCCTTGTGCATAAAGTGGTAAATATCACCTTCCCTGTACAGGAACTGGTAGGGGCGACGCTCAACGCGCACGGCTTCTACGGATTCACCGGCGCGGAAGGTCTTGTCCAGAACTTTGCCGTTGACCACTCCTTTCAATTTGGTCCGGACAAAGGCGCCGCCTTTTCCGGGTTTGACATGCAGAAACTCAAGTATGCTGTAAATCTCACCATTAAGCATAATGGTGAGGCCGTTGCGAAAATCGGATGTTGAAACTTTTGCCATAAATAAAAAGATAATGATAATATTCTATATAGAAACCAAAAATACCACTGTTAGCGCTTGGAGACAAATTCTGAGTTGTTTTTGTATAGCCCCGGCTTACTGTGTGATACCAAAAGCGGGGTGCGGTCGATATGGGCACTCAGTAACTGCTGAAATGTCAGAAGATCAGATTGTAAAGGGTTGTAATCAGAACCAGTGCAATCAGTACCGGGCAAATGTATTTGATGAAAACTCCCCAGATAAGCGGGAACTTGCCGTTGTCGACATCACTGTAGCCATGCCTGAGCTCGGCAACAGCATTTTCGGTTTTCCAGAAGTAGGCAAGAAAAATACTGAGCATCAATCCGCCCAGGGGAAGCCCGACATTGTTGAAGATGGTGGCGAACACGTCAATCAGGTCAATGTTGAATGAAATTACGAGAGATACGGTTACGACAATGCTGCCGACGATCAGTGACGCCTTTTTCCTGGCAATTTTGTGTTCATCAATGATATAGGAGACAGGCACTTCCAGAAGGGATATGGTTGAAGTGAGAGCAGCCATGCTCAGCAGTATGAAAAAAGCCATGCCGAAGATCAGGCCAAACATGCCGCCCATGGCTTTGAACATGTCCGGAAGTACGTCAAAAACAAGTGTTGCACTGGAAAACAGCCTGCCGTCTTCACCCATAATGGTGATTCCGGCACTCTGGGCAACAAACATGGCAGGAATGATCAACAGTCCGGCCAGGAAGGCAATACTCATGTCAGCAACAGTCACATACGTTGCTGATTCCACTATGTTCTGATTTCTTTTCAGATAGGACCCGTAAGTCAGCAAAGCGCCCATCCCCAGGGAAAGGGAGAAAAACGCCTGGCCGAGAGCAGAAAATACAAGCCCGGTGTCAACGAGTGAGAAGTCGGGCAGGAGGTACATTTTCAGCCCTTCGGAGCTTCCTTCCAGGGTCATCACATAGCCGATCATGATAATCAGGACAAGAATCAGAATGGGCATCATGGTCTTGGTGGCACGTTCAATGCCGTTGCTGACGCCGCCGTTGATGATCGCCACGGTTCCGGTCATGAACAAGATGGTGAATATGGCATTTTTAACTCCGTTCTGAAGATCGCCGAACCACTCGGAAAGAGCTGTGAGACCGGTAAAATAAAACAGTTCTTCAAAAATGTAGCTGAATGTCCAGCCGGCTATGACCATGTAAAAGGTGAGAATCATCACACCGCAGATCACACCCCAGATACCGATTAATGGCGGAAACCAGCCGTTGCCAAGTTTTTTGAACGCACCCACAGGGTTTCTGCGGGTATGACGCCCGATTGCGAACTCAGCAATCATGACCGGCAGGCCAACTGCAAGGCAGCAAATGATGTAAATCAGAATGAATGAAGCCCCGCCGTTGTCAGCAACCTGCGTGGGAAATCCCCAGATATTTCCAAGCCCCACTGCAGAACCGGCTGCCGCCAGTACAAATCCCAGTTTTGTATTCCATCTACCCCGATCCTTATGTTCTGACAAGATAATTCTCCGTTTTGTCCTGCTCAGTCCTATAATTATTCTGCCTCGAAGGCACAAAATATTTCATTTGTGCTATTCAATTCAACTTAAAAAAGAAGTTGGCTCAACCGTCAGGCGGATGTGCGGCGCAGTATGATTCCGGATGTCCGGGGAACGTCAATTTTTTTGCCGCGGACCGGAACCGGTTTGTCCGCATATATCCCGCTATGATCGGCAATTAAGTCCCACTTTCCTTCAGGCAGGTGCACAGCGTGATCCGAGTCCGGATTTCCGTTCAGACTTACCAGGTAAACGGTTTCCGGAGTATGCTTTGCAGAAACTTCAAATGTGATATGGCGTGCATCTTCGTACGGGTGGAAGTTGATATCACGTGCTTTTGCCAGCCGGAAAGCTTCGGTGTTTTTACGGAGCCGGATAAGTCCCCTGTAATAATCGAACAGCTCCGGATTGTAACCAATTTCCGAAAAATCGAGATAATTGGTGGCGTTGTCTTTTTCGTAACTGTTGTGATCCAGTTTCTGAGCGTCCGGATCGTTATTGTTTTCCGGCACGATCCATTTTGAGCGGGCCCACTCCTGGCCCTGGTGAATCATCGGAATTCCCTGAGAGGTGAACAGGAAGAGAGCGGCCAGTTTGGCACAGCGCATCTCCTGTTCGTCAAGAGCAATAGTTGACAGTTTATGATCAAACTGTTTGTCTTTCTTTTGATGATCCAGAGCAATGCGGATGAAATCGCCAAGCGTATACCCGTCGTGTGACTCCAGGTAATTCAGGGCATGTTCCTGACGGTGAAAGCGGCCGTTGGATTCATGAATCAATGTGCCCCGTATGTAGTTTTCAAGTGCTTCGCGGTTGGTCTCGTAATGCCACCGGCCGAATATGAATCCGGGTGTGAATATGGGGTCATAGCCCTTCACCCCGTTCCGGATCTGGTCATTCCAGGAGCTCCATCCGTGTCCGGAAAACCCGGTGGGGTCATATCCGCCGCCCCATGGCTCGGCGATGAGCAGCGCATTCGGATTGATTTTATCTGTTTCCTTGCGGATTTCGGCGATGGTCTGCCGGTCAATCAGGTTGGCAAGGTCGAACCGGAATCCGTCAATGTGGTACTCTTTCATCCACCAGACTACCGAAGATACAATCAAATCCCGGATATACGGATCTTCGGTCCGCAAATCATTACCGCACCCGCTTTCAGAAGTGAGGTTGCCGTCATGGTCTGTCCGGAAAAAGTCCTGCTGGTCAGTGTATTTCAAAGGGCTCAGGTCATATTGTGAGACATGGTTATAAACCACATCCATGATCACAGCTATACCTGCCTTGTGCAGTTCCTTGATAACCTGCTTGAGTTCCCTGGCCGCAACTTCCGGACTGCCTCCGTACTCTCCGGGATGTGAACCGGCATCGGACGCATAGAGGGTTTCGGGTGCAAAAAAGAAGCTTGTCATGTAACCCCAGTAATTCCGGCTGTACGGATTCCATGTATTCAGAAAGCCCTCTGGTGTATTTTTGTTAAAGGGAGGCTCGAAGCCGGCTGCCTTCTGCAGCGGAAGAAATTCTACTGCATTGACGCCGAGTCGCTTGAGGTGTTCAATGCCCCCGGTTATTCCCGGCTCGATGAAGCCGTTGTAGGTTCCCGGGGCACTTGACCCGGCGGAAGGATGGGCTGTCAGGTCCTTGACATGAGCTTCATATATGACAAGATCCCGTTGTTCCTCGGGGATGACGAAGGTATCACCTTCCCAGTCAAACGGTTCTGATGATACGATGCGTGTTCTGGCGTGCTGCTGATAATGGTTTAAGGTTTTTACCTGTAGGGACCATGGATCTGCGATCAGGTGATCGGTGTGCAGAAGCGCGTGGTTGTCTTTCGGATGCGATATGCGGTAAGCATAGTAGAACCCGGTATAGTCGCCGGGCAGTTTGAGATGCCAGGAGCCGTCATCCAGCTTGTTCATGCTGTGGGATTCGCCTTCCTGCTGCTCATAAGTTTCGAAAATTACAAGCTCTATGAGTTCGGCTTTTGGACAATAGAGCCGGAAAAGGCAAAATGTGTCCATTTGCCGGGCACCCCAGCGAATAGCTGATTCTGCAATTTTACTTCCTGTAAATCGATCTCCGTTACGAAACACTATATGTAAATACTCCTGGGTATGATAAATTATCAGCAGATCAGCAGATCAGCAGATCAGCTGATGATGCTGCCGTTCTGCGCGTCTGAGGTGAGAAATTTGAGTTTGCCGTCCGGTGTCTCAGCCATCAGAATCATTCCTTCACTGGGAATGCCCATCATTTTTCTTGGTTTGAGATTGGCAACTACAGTGACCTTTTTCCCCGTAAGTTCATCCGGGTCAACCTGTCCGGCGATGCCGGCCATGATTGTACGTTTCTCAATGCCAATATCAACGATTACCTTTATCAATTTATTGGATTTGGGGACCGGCTCAGCAGTGATAATCTCACCGACACGCAAATCCAGCTTGCCGAAATCTTCAAATGTGATGGTGTTTTTCAGCGGTTCAAGCTTGGGTTCATCGGCTTCGCTTTCCTTGCTCTGCTCCTCGAGCTTTTTCCACTGCGCATCGATGACATCATCTTCAATTTTTTTGAACAGAATTTCGCCCTTTTCTATAGGGTGTCCTGCCGGGATAGTCTGTTCGCCAATATCGGCCCAGCCGGCTTTTTCAATATTCATGTAAGATCTGAGTTTCGCGCTGGCATCGGGGATGACCGGATCAAAAAGAACGGATAATGCTGCCGATACCTGACAGCACACGTTCAATACCGTGGCACATCTTTCCGGATCGTTTTTCCGAAGATGCCAGGGCTCCATTTCGGTAAAATATTTATTGCCAAGCCGGGCAAGCTGCATGCTTTTCTGGATGGCTTCACGGAAGCGGAACGTCTCATAAAGCCCGGCGATTTCATCCCTGAGCCGGCTGATATCACTAAGCATGGTTTTGTCCTTATCCGACAGGGGGCCGGCTTCCGGGACGTTGCCCTCATGGTACCGGTTAGTGAAAGAGAGCGTCCTGAAAATAAAATTGCCCAGGATGTCGGCAAGTTCTCCGTTGATATGCTCCTGAAAATACTTCCAGGAGAAGTCAGAGTCTTTTGTTTCCGGAAGGCCTATGCCGAGTACGTAGCGAAGCAGGTCCGGCTCAAAATCTTTGAGGTATTCGTGGAGCCAGACGGCCCATCCCCGGGATGTTGACAGTTTCTTGCCTTCCAGGTTGAGAAACTCATTAGCCGGGACATTTTTGGGAAGAATGTAGCCGTCATACGACATCAGTACGGCCGGAAACATGATGCAGTGGAAGACGATATTGTCTTTGCCGATAAAATGGATGAGATCGGTATCCTCGTCACACCAGTACTTTTTCCACAAATCAGGCTGCCCGGAATTTTCCGCCCATTCTTTGGTAGCCGAGATGTAACCGATAGGGGCATCGAACCACACATAGAGCACTTTGCCCTCTGCTTCTTCCAGGGGTACCGGGACGCCCCAGGTCAGATCACGGGTGACCGCCCGGTCTCCCAGGCCAAGATCAAGCCAGCTTTTGACCTGTCCCATGACATTGGGTTTCCAGTTTTCGGTGCTGTCAAGCCATTTTTTCAGATCGTCCTGGAAATCACCCAAAGGCAGGAACCAGTGTTCGGTCTCTTTCCGGACCGGCTGCTCATCGGTGACCATGCTTCTCGGTTCAATGAGGTCGGTCGGGGAGAGTGAGGTGCCGCATTTTTCGCACTGATCGCCGAATGCTTCGGCATATCCGCAGTGCGGACACGTACCTTTTACGTATCGGTCAGGAAGAAACATCCCGGCACGTTCATCATAAAACTGGATTTCTTTTTTCTTCTTGAACACCCCTTTTTCATTGAGTTTCCTGAAAAAATCCCGGGATGTTTCATGATGGACTTTCGAGCTGGTTCTGCCGAAATAATCAAATGTTATACCGAACTCTTCGAAGGTTTTTTTATTCATCTCGTGAAACCGGTCCACAATTTCCTGTGGAGTGACCCCTTCTTTGTCGGCTGCAATGGTTATAGGTACACCGTGTTCATCAGATCCGCAAATAAAAACGACATCTTCACCGCGCATTCGTTTGTAGCGCACATAGAAATCGGCAGGTAAATAGGCTCCGGCCATATGGCCAAGGTGTATGGGGCCGTTGGCGTACGGAAGTGCGGAGGTTACCAGCGTTCGTTTACCCATAAAGATATGAAGTTGATGCTATGAAAATTAATAATTTGCGGACGGGACGAGTCCAATATTTGGTATCCTTTAAATATACGGCAAGAACAATCAAGATGAAATGCCCATGGCGGCTTACCGTCACAAAGGAGCATGATTATAGCCAACATGGGTATTTCACTTCGTGACCTTCGGTTCATGTGACGTCAGAATCATAAATTATTAACAGATGAATTATTAACAGATGAAATGCCAATGACCGGATATGATTCCTGAAATTCAGGCTTATGTTAAACAAGTCATGGAATCGGAACTGATGTTATGAAGCCTGATTTTTGATAAAGCAATGAAAGTGGCAGTTAATATGACAGCCACAGCTGCAGCCAGAACCACAGCCACAACCGCAACCATATGTTCAAAACAGGATAATCCCAATGCGCATTCAAAATCTTCTTCAATTATGCTGGTATCTTTCTTTGCAACTTGGGATATTTAAGTTTGAATGAATTCACAAATTATCATGAGTTGCGACGCGCTATGAATACCCGATGGTATGTCCTTTACACCAGGCCCAGATTTGAGAAAAAAGTCGAGGAGAGACTCAAGGAGGCGGGGTTTGAAGCCTGGCTGCCCGTTCAGACGGTGGTCAGGCAATGGAGCGATCGGAAAAAGAAGGTTGTAGTGCCTCTGTTTAATGGATATGTATTTGTCCGGACCGAAAGAAAACAGCTTTATCATGCTGTTACGGTCGACGGCGTTGCTTGCGCTGTGACGTTCAACGGGGAGCCGGCTCCCATTCGGGATGAACAAATTGATATGATAAAAAAGATTCTCATCGGTCCGGATGCTTTCGAAGTTACAGAACGAAACTTCAAAAAAGGAGAACCGGTGGAGATTGTGGACGGACCACTTAAAGGAAACCAGGGAAAATGGATGGACTGGAGGGGCAGCAAGCGGGTTTGTCTTGAAGTTGAACAGCTGAATCATGTAATCCTGGTCGAGGTTCCTGCTCCGTATATTCAGAAGCTCAAGTCGGACCCGGTATAATTGCTTCTTCCACGGGGTTCAAGTTCCTGAGCGGACACTTCCCGGCATTTTGTCAATATTGAAAAATCAGCTGAACGCCTGCCGCAGAACGCACCGGACCGGCAGTCATGTCATGGCCCGTTCCAACATGCGCCCGGTCAAAATGATGTGTCCGGCTGTATTTTATTTCTGCCAGAATGGAATCAAAGGGACGATAGCGCACGACCAGGTAGCTGCGCCGCCCGGTTCCGTAAACCATGCCCGATGCCATGGAATGTGTCAGATCATGCTGGTAGACATGCAGCCGGGACGAGAAACCAGTGGTCTGGAATGCCGTCAGTCCCATGTCAACCCGCCAGCGCTTCCGGAACGCAGTTCGAATCACTTTGGTCAGTGACATCCCGTTGTTTGTTTCCTGATGCAGACCACCGGTTCTGACCATATCATACTGCGATCTTAAAAAAAGACTGCCGGTAACATGCCAGTCAATCTGAAACCGGCCGGCCAGACGTGTGTCATAACTGCTGATTCTGATATTCCTGAGATAATCATCCTGAACCTCCGCCTCTGTGTCGCGTTTTTTGTATCGCAGCCGAACGTTGATGCTCATTCCTGTCGACGGCCGGTACTGAAGCGCGATCATCGGTTCATATCCAGCCGATGGCCGGATGTTACTTCTGACGGGAGCAGGAAAGTGGAATCTGTCGAGAAATCCGTGTATATGAAACCTGCTGTGGGGACGAACACGAAAACCCGCATACCAGCCCGACTGATTCCCGGGCGGAGCACTGCCCTCGCCAAATGCACTGCCGGATTCCGACCAGTAGCCGGGCCCATAGTTTCGCAGGGATAAAATCCAGTCTGAGATGCCGATTGTTCCGGATATCCCCGCGATCCATGCATTCCGGGATGCTGTATTCCCGGTTGTTGAATTCCCGGTTGTTGAATTCCCGTTTACCGAACTCCCCGTTGAAAAAGGATGTAAAGCCTGACTGTATCCGGATGCGTCATCTCCAGATTCACTGAGTTTCAGCGCATATTCTGCAAACAGGCGAAACCTGTTGTGTGTAACCACAATGTCTGAACTGATGTTGCGGGTATCACGTCCCCTGAATGGTGACGATCCGGATGCGGGAACAACCGGCCGGTTCAACCGGAATGAAGCATATGTGACCCCGGCAGACCATCGCTGACTTCGGACCGATATATTGCCGCCGGTAACAAATTCTTTCGTGTTGTTTTTTCTGGACAGTTCGTTTTCAGTGCGATGGAACGGGCTTTGGGAGGGAGGTCTTATGGTATCTCCCTGCAGTTCAACAGCAGTGCGGTTGCGGGAGGAATGGAATCCGGAAATCACCAAAGCCGGGTCTCCGGATTTTGTTCGGTTGCCTGAACTGTTTATGGGGCTTCGGGTCACAAAGGGCACTGGAAGCCTTGTTTCTGCAGCCACTCCACGCAGGAACCCCGCCTGCCCGGAGGATCCGTATGGCATAATCCCATGGGCTCTGCGGTATGGCGCGGTGTGCGAAACCCCGCCTTTGCCAAAAGAGGCACTGCTCCACATCACAAGTCCCTGACCAAAACGTGCCGAATAATCTCCCAAAACAAACCTGCTGACCGGCCCGGTGTCACTGATGGAGATGTTGGCAGAGGTGAAATCAAATCCGGCCGGCGCCTCGAATGGCTCACCCGGCAGCTTTACTTGGGTCAGATTGGCTGCAACCCGGCTTCCGGATACCTGTTGTCTGTGCTGAAGCCGGAAGGGCGGGCCGAGATAGTGGGGTTCTGTCCCATCTTGTGCTGAATACCCCGATGCTTTCTCAAGCACCTGCTGAAACCGGAACATTTGCCTTACAGTGACATCTTGCCGGACTGAATGCAGTCCCGATCTTTTGTGACCGGCGGAAAGCCATGGGCGCAGAGAAGCAACTTTGGCAGTTCCGATTCCACGGATCTCCTGAAGATCTTCGATTGATGAAATGTGGTTATGACTTCTGTGTTCATCAATCATATGTACTATGCGCTCGGGGATGCCCGGGATCATCAACAACTTTTCGATAGCAGCACGGTTAACATCCAGAGGAAAAATTTCGGACAGGTCTTCAAGGTAAGCCTCCATCGCTTCCTGACTCTCGAATTCATCGTAGTCTGCATACTCAAGAAAGAGTTCCAAAGGAGGGTCCGGCTCAGCTCCGGAGATTGCGGAATCATATGCTTCCGCTTTGCCGGCATAAAAAATATAAGCGAGCGCAGACACAGCAGCGATGAAACCGGTCATGAAATTGCTAGAGGCGTATTCAGAGAGCATGATTACGAATCCATTGGCTGCATTTCAGATTGTTACCAGCAAATCTATCCCGGGACTCATCCCCAAAACATGGTGATGCTGGACCGCCATGCTGACCCGGAAACGGGAAAGTACCAGCCCCGTCCCGGCTGTCCAGGTAAAAGGACTCGATATCCAGCCGCCCCGAAGAAAAAATCCATCCATCGGTTCCGCTTCAAATCCGGTGCGCAGGGATATTGGAAACAACACATCCTTGACGAGGTCAGCCGACAAGACCAGGCGGTGCGCAGTGTCCCATGACAATCCACCGGCAATTTCGGCCGGATAAACGCCGGATTGGGTGTTTCCTGACTGCGTAAGCATCAGATTGGTTACACGAACCCCTGCCGTTATCTGGCCTGTGGCTCTGACAGCGAGACCTGCATCAATCAGCGGCGAACCGCCGGACCCGTATCCTTCAATTCTGAGATGAGTGTAATTGATGACAGCTCCCAGTTGTATACGCTGCCGGCGCACGGCCCATCCCAGACGCAGGTTTGTTTCCCGGTAGAGTTCAAATCCATAGGTATGGATGCCGGCCGAAATGGCGTTTTGAAACTTTTGCGATGAAAACAGACTGCCGGCCGGGATTGTGATAAATGCCGCCTGATCCTGGATCTCACTCAGGCCAAAATATCGTATGGCAAACACTCCGAAGGCTCTCTCTTTGGAATTGATCATTGCCGGATTGTGAAAAACAGCCCATTCGTCCCCGGTCAGAGCTGTATGTGCCTCGCCCATGGCGATGCTTCTGCTGCCCATCGTCCACTGACCAAAGCTGTCGCCTGCAAATGCAGCTGAAAACACCAGAAACAGCAGCAGGTGCGGGCACAGGAGTGCACGGCACCGGAGCCGTAACCACGAAAGGGTGGTTTCTTTGCCATCGCGCCCGGCTTCACGGAGGGAACGGATATTTTTAAAATGTTTATCCACGCTAAACTCAGGGTATTGGCGTTATTTTTAATGATCCCTCAGGCTGCCTGACGGTTGATTGCCTGACGGATCTGCAGCGTTTTCTTCTTAATTCGCAAAAACCTGTTGCAAATTCGTTATCCATAAAACTCTCCGTTATCTTGCATTGCCTTTGAAATGCAGATAACTTTACAGCAGCAACCTTACCAGCGACAGCACAAACAGACGATAATTGATGCGGCTACTTCTCGCCTTTTTTTCTGCAATACTGTTGATGATGCCAGCACAGGCCCTGGCTCAGCAGGTTTTCAATGTATCGGTTGATCTCAACACGAGCCAGATCAGCACCACAGATCATGAGTACATTTATGATCTGGAGCCGATGATCAAAGAGTATCTGGAAAACAACCGCTGGACCGAAGACCGGTTTGAAGATGTGGAGCGCATCAACGTGAATATCCAGGTTGTGATTAATTCGGTCGAAGACCGGAATTTCAGTGCCACGCTGCTTGTATCCACCGAAAGGCCCATTTTCAATACCCTCCAGGTCACCCCGGTTCTGGTCATCACCGACAACAACTGGTCATTTGAGTTCGGAAGCAGCACCAATCTGCTGCACGACACCTACCAGTACGATCCCATCGCATCCGTCCTTGACTTCTACGCCAACATTATTCTCGGCTTCGACTACGATACATTTTCGGAGTTGGGGGGACAGGATTACTTCCGCAATGCCCGCCGTATATCAGACCTCGGTGAGTCTTCCGGATCGGGATGGACGGCAAGCGGATCCCGCCGCAGCCGCAGCGACCTGGTCGCTCAAATGCTTAATCCCAATTACGAGGATTTCCGGACTGCGCTCTACCTGTATCATCGCAAAGGCCTTGACCTGTTTACGCAGTCTCCGGACGAATCACGCGACAATATCCTCGAGGCGTTTGATCTTATCCAGCAATCCCAGCGCAGAACCAGTGCCCGCCATGTCTTTGAACTGCTTTTTGCTGCCAAGCACCGTGAGTTCAGGGCTATATTTATGGAAGCAGACACCGAGCGCCGGCTTGAAGCCTACAACATTCTGACGACCATAGACGACAGCCGCATCTCTGAGTACGAGCGGCTTCAGAGATGACCTGACCGTTCACCTGACCTTTTACCTGACTGTTTTCTTCTCTGACGGATTTCGTGTATCCCGAGAACGGTAATGGCCGCCGCAAAGGGGATGATGAAATAGAACAGGCGATATACCAGCACGGCGCTCAGGATTTGTGAAGACTCCACAAAAGCCCCGAGCATAAGCACGAGTATGGTTTCAATCACGCCGAGTCCGCCGGGAACCTGACTCAGTATTCCCCCCATGAAACCGATAAGGTAGATGGCCAGAAACAGAGGATAGGAAAGCTCATCGATAGGAGGGAGCAGCAAATACAGGATCAGCGATGATGTAACCAGATCCGTCGAGGAGACCACGATCTGACCGAAAGCCACATGCACCTCAGGCAGTTTGAAAATTTTCCCCCGGAAAACGATGGAAGCACGGATAAACCGGCAGAGAATCAGATACAGCACCGTGAGTGCGATGAATATCCATCCGAGTATCTGCAGATTGGGCAGGGGCCAGTCCACCGACGCCGGTATGCGGACCGATGTTCCGGCGAAAATCACCCCGCCAAGTGCCATAAAGCCGACCCACAATGTGAAAGCGCAGAATCCGACCACCTTGGTCACATTGAATCCGCTGATTCCCATGGATGAATAGATGCGGTACCGCATGGTTCCGCCCACCAGCAGCGAAGGCGTGATATTGTGGCTGAAGGCAAATCCCAGGAAGGATGCCTTGGCCACTTTTTTCCACTTCAGCCTGATTCCGAAATTGTACAGCGCCAGTTTGTCATAAAACGTCAGGATCAGATAACCGGCAATCGTGACCCCGAAAGCCAGCATCAGCTGATGGTCCGGTATCAGCCGGACATGCTCCCTGAACGTGCTCCAGCTGAATTGCTGAACCTCATTCTGCAGAATCCAGATAGCGATGATAAACAGGCTCAGCCCGATCAGCGGCAGGATGTTGCGTCGTCGGAAGATTCTTTTGAAAAGGGATGTGCTCACTCGGGTGTTGCGCTTTTTCTAAAGATTCCAGCCTTGTTTGCCTATGAGCGGAACAAATTTGAAAATGGAAAACTTTTCTTCTTCGAAATGACCGTCAGCATGCCGTGTGATGCGGTACATGGCCTGTTTTTCTTCATCGCCGACGGGCACAACCAGCCGCCCGCAGGTATCCAGCTGACTTTTCAGCGATTCCGGGATGACGGGAGCGCCGGCTGTGACAACGATGCTCATATATGGTGCGTATGCCGACCAGCCCATCGTGCCGTCACCGCATTTGAGATTCGGCCTGTAGCCAAGTTCTTCGAGAATCTCCCTTGACCGGTTGTAAAGCATCTGATGGCGTTCAACGCTGTAAACTTTCGCTCCGAGTTCACACAGGATGGCCGCCTGGTAACCCGATCCCGTACCGATTTCAAGTACCTTGTCGCCTTCGCTGACCTCCATAAGTTCGGTCTGCTTGGCTACGGTAAACGGCTGGGAAATGGTCTGACCCATTTCGATGGGAAGTGCTGTGTCTTCATAGGCGCGATGTGCAAGTGCCGAATCCACAAATTTGTGCCGGGCTACATTTTCGAAAGCCGCCAGGACACGCTTGTCGCGGATACCTTTCGATTCCAGCTCCTCCACCAGAGCCATCCTTCGTTTTTTAAATACCCGTTCATTCGGTTTCAGTGGATTCTGCATCATCTAAACAGCAGTTTTAAAATGTAAAGTGACTGAAATTTCTCTTTCCCGCAACGTTATACAGCTATGCCGCAATGCGTGCCGTACATGCGGCACCGGCTTCACCGGGCCATAATCCCGATGAGCTGTACTTACCGCATATGTAATATAGGCACTTCCTGAAGTGCAGCCCAAATTTACCTTGCCGGAAGAGAGTCATAATTTGTGTGAAGCCGCGATGTGCGGCATCTGCGGCTGCGTCTGTTTCATCTGCGGCATTGTCTATTTATAGATGTGCCACATACTTTCGACAATCTGGCTCACATCCGAGTGCCGGGCCTTCCAGCCGATGGTTTCCAGGGCGCGGGTGGATGCAGCCACCAGCTCGGCCGGATCGCCGGGGCGCCGGTCCGTGATTTTGTAAGGAACTGTCCGCCCGCTGACCTTTTCTGCCTCTTTTATGACTTCCAGAACGGTATATCCCTTTCCGGTCGCCAGGTTCAGGCACAGATCCTCGTCTTTTTCTTTGAGATATTCCATGGAACGCACATGGGCAGTGGCCAGATCATTGACATGAATATAATCGCGGATGCAGGTGCCGTCACGCGTGGGATAATCATTGCCGAATACCTGCATGCTTTTACGCTGACCGGAAGCAGCCTCCATTACGATGGGCAGAAGATTGGCCGGATTCTGTTCCTTGCCTGTAATGCGGCCCTGCGTGTCGTAACCCGCGGCATTGAAATAGCGCAGCGCGGCATAGCGAAGTCCTCTCAGGCGGCTGTACCAGCTCAGTGTCTGCTCAATAACCAGTTTGGTGTATCCGTAATAATTGATGGGATTCTGCGGGTGGTTCTCATCAATCGGAAGATATTCAGGCTCTCCGTACGTAGCTGCAGAAGAAGAGAATACAAAATTCTTAACATTGTGGCGGACCATCATGTTAAGCAGCTCCATCGTGGCCACGAGATTTGAACTGGTATAAATCTCCGGATCGGTCATCGATTCGCCGGCAGCCTTGAGCGCAGCAAAGTGAAACACGGAGTCAAAAGGCGAGCCGTCGCTGCCGCCATTTCCTGCGAGGATGCGGGAGAGCAGCGTCAGGTCCTGCACATCACCTTCCACCAGTTCGGCCCGGGCATCCACATTTTCACGAAGACCGGTTGAGAAGTTGTCAAGTATGGTAACCTGATGTCCGGCATCGTTAAGTTCATAGACGGCGTGCGAGCCAATGTAACCGGCTCCGCCGATGACAAGAATATTCATGTGCAGTAAGGTTTTGTGGAAAAAATCCGGCAATGAGTTGGTTGCGCCAAAAATAGAAAAGTTTGTCACCAAATACCTGCCGGAAAGAAAAACGGCCGGTTATTTTATTTCGGTATCGTTTTCATCGTATATTTGAGCGCAATTAATAACGCACCATATCAGACCAGAGTTGGATTCAGGGCATACCCCGCTTCAAAGTTGTCTTATGCATTTTCCAGGAAAGAGTGACGAACACAAAAAGAGTCAGAACCAGCAACCGGACGAGGAGTCTCCGGCATCATCCGGTTCGGCAAACAAAGATGAGCGCGATCAGCATGATCTGGTCATACCCGAAAATGACCTTACCCAGCCCCGGGAAATGCCGTTTCTCTATCTGAAAGGATTCGCCATGGGATCGGCTGATGTGGTTCCGGGTGTCAGCGGCGGCACGATGTCGCTCATCCTCGGAATCTACACACGACTCATATTTGCTATCAAAAGCGTGGATTTGAAGGCCGTCGGCCAGCTGTTTACGCTGCAATGGGCTGAATTATTTGAGCGGGTGCACTGGAAGTTCCTGATTTCCGTCTTCCTGGGCGGCGTCTCCGCCGTCTTCTTTTTCACAACTATCGTGGCCCTGCCGGTACTCATGCATACCCGTCCGGAAGTTATTTACGGACTCTTTTTCGGTTTGATATCCGGATCCATTCTGCTGCTGCTGAAGGCGATCGGTGATGTGGGATGGAAAGAGCTGCTCATTGTGTTTGCCGGTGTGGGCATCGGGTTCCGCATCGTCACCCTGGTTCCCACCGATACCCCGGAAACCAGCCTTTTTGTGTTTCTGAGCGGGTCACTCTCTATCACGGCCATGGTGCTGCCGGGAATATCAGGCTCTTTTATTCTTCTCATACTCCGGAAATATGAATATATCCTGAGTCACATAGCACTGCTGCCCACCGACCGCTTTCTTGAGGCGCTTTCGGTGTTGTTTCCTTTCGGGCTGGGGATGGTCGTGGGACTGGTACTGTTCGTCCGGCTTCTGTCATGGCTGCTTAAGCGATTCCATATCCTCACACTTTGCCTGCTGGTCGGATTTATGGCCGGTTCCCTTTACGTGATCTGGCCTTTCCAGGAAAGAGATTACAGGGAAATTGTTGAATCGCGCGTGCTTCCGGCAGATGATCCGCTTGTGCAGGAACTGAAGGAGGATGAGCCATCCAGAAGACGACCGGAATACTCGGAACTCGGCCATGTGATCAATCCCGATGCGCCTGACGATGAGCAAAAAATCGAAGTCAGAAATGTGCGCAGGGTGCTGGTTTCCAGCAGTCCGTACTGGCCTGACTGGCTTGATCCGGGCGAAGATCCCCGGCTTTCCGTAGGCGGATGGTCACTCTATGGCAGTGTCGGGACGATGCTGGTCGGGTTTTTGCTGGTGGGATATCTCGGACGTGTTATGAATAAAAAAGGACTTGTCGGAAAAGGGCCCTGACCGGTGCATTAAACTATTCCCAACTCTCCGGGGAAATGCTATATTGCTTCAGAGATAATGCAATGATCACAACCTGATACAGAGACGAGGTATGCTATGAAAAAACTCAACCGGATACTTGTTCCGACCGATTTTTCGGAGGGATCGCGCAAAGCATATGCCTATGCTGAGTCGCTGCTTAAAGTGTTTGGCGGTACGGTGGATATGGTAAATGTCGTGCCCACCATCAAATATCTTCACGAAAGCATGAAAAAAGTCGGGTACCCGTTTTCGCTGGATCAGGATGTTTATCCCCAGATTCTTGAGCAGACCGAAGAGAAAATTCAGGCTGAGCTGGATAAACACATTACCGAAGAGCACCGCGGCAAGGCTGTCGTCAAGATCGGCCGGAAGGCATACGAAATCATCCTGGAGCACGCCCATAAGCAAAAATACGACCTGATTGTCATGGGTGCACAGGGAACTCATGCAGATCACATCATACGCGGACATGTAACCGAAAAGGTGATTCGGTTCAGCCGGATACCTGTTCTGTCAGTATCCGGAACCGTGCTTCCCCAAAGTACGGAAAACATTGTTGTGCCGACCGATTTCTCCGATCTGTCCCTGCGCGCAATCCTTCCGGCAGCCATAATGGCGGGAAGGCTGAAGTCTGAAATTACATTGCTGAATGTGAAGGAGCTTCACGGATCGGAACCCGATGAAAACGATGATCCCGATGAGCAAATATTGCGCAAATTCCGGAACAAGTCTTTCAAGAAAGTAGAGGCTTTCTTTGCCGGGAAACCCAAAGCCCGAATTGAGCTGGAGAGGAGGGATGATGACAATTTCTTTCTGCAGCTTCAGCGGGGTGATGACAATTACCGGATCCCGATGAAATTTGAGCAGGTGAGGGGCATATCGGCACACTATGAAATTGTGGATTATGCCGAAGAGAATGCGGATATGATCGTGATCGCCACGCATGGCCGCAGCGGGTTGTCACATATGTTTATGGGCTCGACCGCCGAGAAAGTGGTACAGTGGGCCAAAATTCCGGTGCTGACGACCAGGCCGAAAGAGATGATCAAAAAGAAGTAATACGGATCAGCGGAGCGGCCGCAGCACACAGGTGACCAGTGGAGCAGAAATTGCCTTTCGGGTCAGAAATTGCTTTTAGGGGTAGTTCCGTTCTGACCCGGGCTGTTTTCACCTGGGAATGCCGCGGCGAAGCTGGCGTTCAGTGAACAGATCTGCGGATATCGGCTCATCGAACGTGCGGTCTTCCCAGCGCAGCTCGGTTTTGCGGTCATTTTCGAGATCATGCATAACCATGTAATCCGCACGCCAGATATCATCCCGGATGTTCTGATA
>Ga0207421_10000318_pt1 | contig 61140 bp, 29 predicted proteins | sample SodLakKL_010_SED_4_FD_187542 | JGI IMG/M metagenome (GOLD analysis project Ga0207421, IMG submission 187542) | Alkaline sediment microbial communities from Lake Tanatar, Kulunda Steppe, Russia - 8KL_010_SED (SPAdes) (version 2) | ecosystem: Environmental > Aquatic > Non-marine Saline and...
TCAGAGCAATCACTAATTTCAAGGAGGTACCTATCTATAGCCTCATTTTCAGAGTGATCTAACGCGTTATTCCAGTCAAAACTTCTCAACTCCTCGTTATTATACTGGCCGGCTTCAGGATAATTTATAGAGTTGTTTCCCCACCAAGGACCGTCAAGATCTACAAAGAACTCCACTGAATCCACACCAGAGCCTCCAACTTGATTAATTGTCTCTACTTTAAGGAGATATTTTCCATTAGGAGTATCAGTGGCCTCTTCAAGGTCGATGACAGTCATATCACCCTCGATTTTCCACGTGGTATCTCCTACCGTTATTTCAGTGTATTCCACACCTTCACCTTCAATGTCTAGTTCTACTAAGATGTTAGTAGTGTTGAATACATACTCATATGGATTTGCTCCAGATTCATCATATTGAACTGGGTGGGTTATGTCAACAGAGGGATCAGTCAATATAACACTGAAGGTGACGTTTTTTCTTCTCTGGTTCCCGGCTTCATCGTATGCTCTTACATATACTGTATGTGAGCCTTCATCCAAATCTTCAATAGTGTAATAGGATAAAGTACTTCTACTAATCCATTCCTCATCTTCAGGATGATATATTTCGTAGTAATCCAACCCAGAAGGACCATGATAGTAAGAGTCCCATTCGATCTCAACATTAGTTTCATCAAAAGCATCACTTTCCTTTGGTTCCAGTATCTCTAAGACAGGAACTGTGTTATCTGCCTTGAACTGAATATGATCTTGGCCAACATTACCGGCAACATCATACGCATGAACAGACAAATCAACATCTTCACCTTCCCACAGTAAATCTTCTTTATAACTGGTATTATCAATGTTTTTAATCACCTTTTCCAGTTCTCCTTCAATATATATTTTATATTTTTCAAGTTCGGAATCACCTTCATCAACTTCCCATTCAATAGTGAAATCATCACCAGTTTGCCACTCATCACTAGGTGAAATTATGTCAACTTCAGGGGTTTCAGTATCTATGGTGAATGTAAATTCTGTTTGATTCTCATTTCCAGCTTCATCGACACCTCTTATGATGACGTGATATGTACCATCTCTGAGATTGCTGTATTCATAGTAGGAATCCTCTGTTTTTTCAAAACTCCATCCTTTATCTATTCGTATTTCATAATAATCTATGCCACCAAAAACAGTGGTTTCGTCTACTGTCCAATTAACAATTAAATCACTATCATTTATTGTGTCGTTGTTCTCAGGGTAGATCGGATTTATTTCGGGTAATACGTTATCAACGTAGATAATCACACTCGTTGTTTCTTCGTTTCCAACGTTATCGTATGCTTTAACTTCAATAGCATGTTCGCCTGAGTCTAAGCCATCAAAAACATAAGATGTATTATCACCTACATCAATCCATTCACCGGTGTCAGGATGTTTGATTTCAAAATGGCTAACCCCTGAGTTATCACAAGAACCATCCCATTTCACTTCGATAGATTCATTGCCAAAAACATCTTCATGTTCAGGATCCAAAATATAGACATCAGGCGGTGTGTGATCTATTCCAAAGCTATCATGGCCTTCTTCTGTGTCGTTATCTCCTGGAACTGCTGGAACCATCTTCAAATCGACACTATATTCGTCTTCAGTCAAACCTTCGAATACGTAATGACTTTTGGTAGTGTCGTCATCATCACCAGCATACATATAATCTACAACTATCCATTCTCCCGGTCCGTCAGAGTCGTTCAAGCGGACTTCAAAATAGTCTATCATATCAGGAGATAAATCATATTCCCAAGTTGCATTATAGGTATCAGAAGATTGCCAATACGACTCGTCATCATCATTTTCCATTACTGCATTCATCACCGAAAGGGACAGGCTATTAAATCCAGATGAAGTGACTTCGAAGTGGTGTATGGTAGAGTTGGAATAACCCACATTATCTGTTACAGCAATTTCAACAGAATGATACCCTTCTGAAAACAAGTACTTCATGTAATTTTTTTCAGTGGTTTCTGTGTAGTTGCCATCATTAATGTCAATTTCGTAGTAGTCTACTCCACTTGGAGCTCCTTCTACTACTTCCCATGTGATGTTCACATAATTTTCATCAACCTCCGATCCATCTTCAGGATAGGTTATCTCGATAACAGGTATATCTACATCAACTGCAAATGTGACTTCAGCAAGATATTCATTGCCTGCAACGTCAGTTGCTCGTATTTGTACAGTATACGAATCTGTATCCAGATCTTCTAATGTTTTTGAGGTATTTTCACCAACAGGGATCCATTCCTCGTCAGGGTTTTCTCTTATTTCGTACTCCTTAAGACCCGATATACCCGGTTCTACTAAATACCATTCAATCATGACGTCCTGGTTTTCAAAAACCTCTCCATTTTCAGGACTTGTTATATTGACTACAGGATCAGTTGCATCAACATCAAACGTTACATCTCTGACATCCACGTTTCCAGCATTATCTTTTGTTATCAGTGTAAGAGTATAATTGGTTCCATCGTCGAGAGTTATAGTGGTTGATATGCTTGTACCATAGTATAGGACTTCATCATCATATACAAGCTCATATGACTTTAAACCCGATGGACCCGAATCAGACGTTTCCCAGATGACTTCTATATCATTTTCTGTCACCCATGAGGAATCAGAAGGATTGATGAATTCTGAGTCAGGTACTGTAGTATCAATACTTATAGTGACGTTTTCGCTACCATCATTACCAGCTTTATCAAATAACTCAACAGTTAATACTTGTTCAGCACCATCTTCAAGAGATATAGTTATCGACTTTTCTTGATAAACACCGTATTCATCATCGTTGTGATATAACACATATTCATCAAGACCTGATGGACCAAAATCATCTTCAGTCCAATCTAACTCTAATTCTATATCGGATTCCGTGTACCATTCATAAGATTCAGGATTAATGATAGTGAAGTCAGGAACAGTTTTATCTACACCAAACTGAATATCTTCAACTACTGTGTTGCCTGCAGTGTCATGAGCTCTTATTTCCACGGTGTATCCCTGTTCGGCAAGATCTTTATAGACCTCATAGGTTTTTTCTCCTATGTTTGTCCATTCACCTTCATTTATTCTTTCTTCATAATGAGACAGATCTGATATACCCACTTCTTGTAATTCCCATTCAACTTCAACATTCGTATCTGTAAACCACGTTTCATTTTCTGGGCTGGTTATTTCTATAACAGGATCTACGCTATCAACACCAAAAGAAACAAACTCTGTAGCTGAATTACCTGCATTATCGTAGGCTGTTACAGACACATCTATATTTTCTGCATCATTAAGTTCAATAGTGAATGAAGTTTCTTTAGTAGTATATACCTCTCCATCAATCGAGAGTTCGTAATAATCCAAACCCGACGGCCCGATTTCTGAAACATCCCATGATATATTTACTAAAGAATCGGTCGCCCATGAATTATTTTCAGGATTTGTGATTTCAAAATCAGGAATTGTATCATCAACGGCAAACCAAACTAAATCTGAATCATTATTCCCCGCACTGTTATATACTTCTACTACCAGTATATATGAACCAGTATCCAATGCTTTATTGTATTCTGTATCCTCTTTGTCTTCGATAACTGAAAGGAGTTCGAGGTCATCCTCGCTCTCACCAAAGTATATCTCATATCTGTCAAATTCTGAACCGCCTTTAAAGTGAAGTTCCCATTCGAAGGTATATACAAATTGATCATCAAAACATTCTCCGTCTTCTGGGGTTGTTATTGAAATATCCGGATCTTCAGTGTCAATTATTACTTCAACAGAATCAAAAGCAGAATTACCAGCATTATCAACGACTTTTACATGAAGTTCATATTCACCATCAATCAGATCTTCAAATAAGTATGATTGGTTGGTTCCCACATCTATCCATTCATCACCGTGTTTAGAAACAGCGAAATAATCAAGACCAGAAAAACCAGTTTCTTCTAATGTCCAGTTCAAGAGCACATCTTGTTTATTCAACCATTCTCCATCTTCCGGCGACAGTATGGATACATCAGGTGTGGTTGCATCAACATAGAAAGTTATAGAGACTTCTCCAACGTTACCCGCTTCGTCATGAGTATATATGGTTAAAACATGTTCTTCATCTTCTTCTAACTCAATCAGGAATTCTTCATTTTCAGTTGTACCTAATAAATCATCGTTCAGATAGAGCTCGTGATATTTTAACCCTGATATTCCTATTTCATCAACAGACCATTCAGCTACTATTTGATACGAGGTTTTCCACTCATCTTCTTCTGGCGAGATGACATCTATTTTAGGTTCAACAGAATCAAGGTTGAAATTTACCCTTTCAACACTGGTATGTCCAACATAATCATGGGCTTCAACACTGATTTGATGATCAAAATCATCTTCACGCACAGTGATGATAACACTATTTTCTGTAGTTGTTGCCTGATGACGGCCATTAAGGTATATATCGAATTCTTCGACACCAAGATGACCAGCATCTATAACATCCCATTCCACTTCTATCTCTCGAGAGGTCTGCCATTCATCTTCTTCGGGCGTGGCAATTTCAATTTCAGGGGGCGTCGTATCCACATGGAACTCAACAATTGTACTGTGATAGTTACCTGCTTGATCAAACACGAAGATCTCAGCTTCATATTTACCATCATCGAGGTCAACGAAATCATAGTATGACTGTGAACCCAACTCAGTTTTGAATTCTCCATCAAGATAAACTTCATGGTAATCTAAATCCGACGGTCCGTCATTAGAGCTGTCCCATGCAACAGTTATGTTGTTTTTATCGAACATTTCTCCATCATCAGGTTGGAGGATACCTACGTGAGGATTTACTGTATCGACTCCAAACGTTACAATATCATCTCCAACATTACCACTGATATCATATCCTTTTACTCTAAAGGTTTGTTCTTCCCCATCCTCAACGGAGACAGTCATATGAGTGTTAGTTGTGCTACCGACTGCATCACCATTCAAATAGACAACATATTCGTCAATTTCTCCTTCACCTACTTCAACCAGATCCCATTCTACTAATACACTAGAATCATTTACCCACATTTCTTCTTCAGGAGTTGTAATGTTTATATCGATATCACTCGTCTCAATATTGAAGGTTGTAGAACATTTACCAAAATTACCTGCAAGGTCGTAAGCAACGACTTCTACCACTTGATCTGTTCCATCTTCTACTTCAATATATTCTTCTCTTTCCTCAGTAGTCATCTCTAATTCATCGTTGAGGTAAATATGATATTCGTCAATTTCTCCGAATCCTATTTCTAACAATTCCCATTCAACTAATATTGTGGTCGTGTTTTTCCAAGCATCTTCTTCAGGAGCAGTAATCTCTATAACTGGATCTTGTGTGTCTACATTGAAAGTAACTTCAGTTTCACCCATATTACCTGCTTCATCATACGTTCGTACCATCGTAGTATGTTCTCCATCATCAAGTTCAATAAAACTCACATCTGTTGAAGTGCCTACATCTTTCCATTCACCGGAGTTAACATCATAGATTTCATGCCTATCCAACCCAGACACCCCAACCTCTTCACGTATCCATTCTATTGTTATGTAGTCATTGTTTGTCCAATAGTCGTCTTCAGGACTAGTTATATTGGTTAATGGTGTTTGGGAGTCTACATTTATTGTTATGGTTTCTGTTCCTACATTTCCTGCAACATCTTGAGTTTCGAGAGTTAATGTTATATCTTCATCATCTTCGACCTCAACATAGTAGTAGTTTTCAGTTGTATCGCCCCGGGATTCCCCGTTGACCAATATCGAAGATTCGTTAAAACCGGACACACCAGTGGAGAGGACTTCCCATTCCACTTTGATTTCAGATTCTGTCTGCCAAACACCATCTTCTGGATTGACAATATCTACATTTGGTTTCTCTTTGTCCACTCCAAACGAGATGACATCTTCATCATGATTGCCTGCATTATCATATGATCTCACTTGAACTTCGTGTACACCATCAGATAAATCTTTTAATTCATAATACAGTTCTTCTTCGACAACAATCCATTTTTCATGCACAGGATGATAGATTTCATGATGACTCATCCCTGAAACACCAAAATCATCTGCAGACCATTCTACCACTACATCTTCTGAGGTGAACCATTCACCATCATATGGATTAGTTATAGAAACCACAGGCACTTCCGTATCCACTGTGAAATCAATGGTTTCCGACCCTTTATTTCCTGCTGCATCAACTGCTCTTACTTCTAACGAATGTAGACCCTCAGAAAGAGTGGATGTGGTGGTTGATGTATCCGATTCAGTAGATATCCACCCACTCCCAAGATTATATTCATAGTATGCAACAGGTGATAAGCTATCCCCTTCTGTCCAATTAAGATAGATCTCAGTTTCGTTAAGATAAGCTCCATCAATAGGTTCTGTTATTTCGAAGCTAGGTGGCGTATCATCTACAGTTACAATAACTTCTTCAGTTGATGTTAGACCCGCGTTATTTATGACTTTAACAGTAACTATATGTTCTCCTTCTGAAAGAAATGCGTGGGTGATTGTTTCACCCTTCTCTTCGAACTCACCATCGTTATTTAAATCCCATTCAAATCTATCAAGGCCAGATTGTTCGGGCATACCAGAGCCAAAGCCAATATCATCCTCTGATTCAGAAGCATCCAAAACCACATTCTCGCCTGTTTGCGTGTATTCTGGATTCACTTCTAGTTTTGCTATAGGATCCGTGTTATCGACAAGGATAGTGACTTCTTCGTAGTCCGTCAAACCAGCTTCATTCACGACCTCTACTCCAACATCAACCAAACCTTCGCTATCTGTCATCTGGAATTCAACAATAGGTCCATCTTTATCAGGATGATATTCGCCAAATATATACCAATTATACTCAACGATATCACCTTCTTCGTCAAAAGAATCGTCAGCGTAGAAAGTAACGTATTCAAGGGTGGTCACGGCGTCGTCTTCCGGTTCTAAGATCGCCACCGGAGGCCCATCGTCAACTCTTACAGTAAGAGAAGTGGTGTTGGTATTTCCTGCTTGATCTGTTAGTTTCAGAGTAACGATATATTCCCCAACCTCATCATAAGAGTGTTCAGCATATAAATCCTCAGAACTCTGGTAAGAGGATCCTGATTTGAATTTCCACTCGATTTCGTCGATTTCTGAAACAGGATCATAAGAATCAGAACCATCAAAGTAGAATGTATCTTCTGTTGTTTTCACATCATCATCGACCTCAAAGAAGGTATGCGGAGATGTAGTATCTATATAGACTTCGATTTCATCATATCCCGTGTTTCCTGCAACATCACTTGTCCGAACCTCTATCAGGTGCTTTCCATCTTCCATATCCTCTAAATCATATTCGTTCATTTCACCTGTGTTTATCCATTCAGTTTCGTTTATTCTGATCTCATGGTAATCCAACCCAGAGGTGCCTGTACTGTATGACCATTCCACCAATGGGTCTGTATTGCGGGTCCATTGACTATCACTTGGCCGGAATATATCGACGTCAGGTATTGTTGTATCAACATGTATCGTTTTAGATTCAATATCCGTATTACCGGCAACATCCTTAGCTTCAACTTCTATAGTTATATCTTCTCCATCATCCAATTCAATAGTCTTTCTATCATCATCAGTGCGTAATTCTTCTTCTTCGTCCACGTAGATAATATACTCATCCAAACCAGAAGTTCCAATCGATCGGAGGGACCAATCAACAGTTATTTCTGAATCTGTGTACCATGCATTGTTTTCAGGCATATGCAGTTCTATTTCAGGCCCTTCTGTATCTAGGAAGAAGTTAACGTACTCTTCCCCTACATTACCTGCAGCATCATGGGCTTCGATAAGTACTTGATTCTCTCCATCATCGTTAACTTCAATGGTTAATTCTTCTACCCCTTCTTCTTCTATAACTTCTCTTAACATCCCGTTCAAATATACTCGATACTCCTCAATTTCTGATTCACCAGAAGTTATCAAATCCCATTCAACATCTATAGAAGACTGCGTATACCATTCACCTTCATCAGGACTTACAATCTCAAACAAAGGAGCTTCAACATCGACATAGAAAGTGACATCATCAGATGCCTCGTTGCCAGCCCTATCTGTTACCACGACTTCAACATTGTGCTCACCTCTATCCAAATCCTCTAATTCATAATACCATTGCGACCCAAGCTCGGCAATCAATTCACCATCATGATAGACTTCATGAGATGAAATCCCGGAATCACCATCATCCCAGCTATACCAATCAACGATTACATCCTCTTCATTTACATACTCTTCATCATCAGGAGATGTTACGTCTATAGAGGGGGATATAGTGTCATAGTTGAATGTGACAGTATTACTTCCTTCATTACCAGCCTCATCATGGGCAACAATTGTCATATCGTGAGGTCCTTGTTCTTCAATACTGATAGTTGTTGAAGTGCTTTCAGTGGAATGAAGTTTTTCACCGTTTAGAATCACATCATATTCTATAATTTCTGCGAGACCCTCATTAGTACCGCTCCAATCAGCATATATTTCTGGAGGATTATACCATTCATAGGATTCAGGCTCGTATATATTCACTTCGGGCTCTATCGTATCTATATTGAAATTCACAGAGTCACTAGCTTCTAATCCGGTCTGATCAACAGCAACGACTTCAAGGTTATGAATGCCGTCTGTCAAACCATCCTCACTGGTTAATGTATAAGCATTATTCGGACCGATACGTTCTACAAGTGAACCATCAAGATATATACGATGATAATCAACACTAGCTGGTCCATCAACCCATGAACTCCATTTTGAAGTGATAGTAGTTGTATCGAAGAATTCATCTTCTTCAGGATCGTGTATCTCGATTTCAGGACCACCTACATTGATATAGAAAAGCACTTCTGTTTCGCCGATATTTCCAGCCTTATCTTCGCCTATGATCTCAACATAATGTGACCCATCATCTAAGTGAGTTAGCGTGAACTCCTCTTCCTCTGTGAACCCCAAAAATTCTTCGTTATGGTAAACCGTGTATTCTGACATATCCGATGGTCCGCTTTCATGAACGGTCCATTCGACAGTGACTTCTTCGTCAGGCAACCATTCTTCTTCTTCAGGGTGTGTTATTTCTATATCAGGTGTTGTGAGATCAACATCGATGTCAATTTCATCGCTTCCACGGTTTCCAGCTTCATCCACGGCCTCAACTTTTATGGTTTGATCTGTACCTTCCGGTAGCTCGATATCTGCCGACATAGAAGATGTCGTAGCCACCTGTTCCCCATTCATGTATATGATAAACTCATCCATCTCCGCTTCACCCTGACTATTTATAGTCCAATAAACGGTCGTGCTTGGCTCATTAAACCATTCACCTTCCTCAGGTTCAGTGATAGCTATATCTATGTCTTCAGTAGATATGTAAAAACTAATTTCATCAGAGCCCACATTACCTGCTTCATCATATCCTCTCACCTCTACCGTATGCTCTCCATCACTTAACCCTTCAAAGGTGTGCTGAGCAGTAGATGTTTCGTGCCATACTCCTGATTCAGGATGTTGAATTTCAAAATAATCAAGGTCCGAGCTCGAACCACCCATATCAACAGACCATTCGATGGTTACTTCATCATCACCGATCCATTCTCCTTCTTCAGGAGAATATATATCTATACTAGGATCAACCAAATCCACCTTGAAAGGCTGAGAGTCAGTCACTTCGTTGCCAGCTTCATCTATAGCTTTTACTATAACTTCTTCATCTTCATTTGTTTCAAGTGTTGTTATTGTGTATGTAGTTGTAGTTCCTGCACTTCTCCATTCTCCCTCAGGCCATGATCCTAACCGTATTTGGTATTCTTCGATAGGAGCAGTATGTCCAGAGGGGTCGTCCTCCCATTCAACATCGATGGAATCCATATTATACCATTGATTTTCTTCAGGGTAGGTGATTTCCGGGTTTCGACCCTCGTTATCAATATTTACTGTTATAGATGTTGTACCTTCAGCACCCATATCGTCAACAGCTTTAACATTGAACGTATGTTCGCCCGATTCAAGATCTGTAAATGTATGTATAGTCTCCATACCTTTAGATTCCCAATAATTCCAATCATCATGCTGGACTTCGTATCTTTCGATTCTAGTTTCTGGAACATGTTCGTATTCGATGGTCACACTACCTTCATGCCATGAATCTGGCTCAGGCGATTTTATTTGTAGATTGTCTGGTTGTCCGTAAATAGCTACCATCCTTTCGACAGCTGGGACGTAAATAGCACCAGTTGAACCCATAGCAGGTGATGCTTTTCTAGATGTTGAACTTCCATCTACTTCCCATAAGATATTGGGGTCCTCACCATCATCTTCAACAGCAATAAAATCTCTACCACCAACCGACCTAACAGACTCCGTCAAGTAAAGAATACCATTACTATCAACAACAGGACCTTGGTAATTGTAGGAGGTGGTGCCAGGCATATATCCTACATCAAGTTCCCACTTTATTTCATGGGAACCAAGCGTGTTAATCGCGTAGAGTTTATTTTCAGACGAATAAGCATATAAAGTGTTATCGTAGTAAGCAAAAGACCCAACGAAGTGTTCATCATGTCTCATCTCAGGGAAACTAGATTTAAAATAAGAACCTTCACTATCCACACCGTATAACAGACCATGATCATCACCAAAATACGTTCTCCCATCTTCGCTTCCATCAGAATCAGGCACAAATGTGAGCGAGGTTGTGAAGTCACCATCTATGTTGGAAAAAGTCCAATCATGAGAATATGACTCCGATGATGATTTATAAGATTCAACTCTTTTTTCATTTCTATCCGCAAAGATAACACGATCTTGAGCCCCATCATGTTCATGAGCAGGATGAACCACAGGTTGGTCTAAATTATGGGACCATCCATCCTCCGCTCCACTCCAAGAATACATTGTATATCCATAGTCACCACCATCTCCGAATGACTTTATTCCACGACGACGATTCCCATCTCTATCCTCAAACCCGGCTGTGACATATATGAGTTCAGCACCAACAGTAATGCCAGAATTATCAGTCGTGCGAATACTATGACTGAATTCGTATGTCCACACAGGTTCTGGGTTTCTGGTATCAATATCATCCAAACAAAATTTGTATAGAGTATCTTCATCTGGATTTAACGCATACAATTCATTTCCGTGACCCAAAGCAAGTTCCCCCGTCATTTCTCCTTTATCAGGGATATATGACCATTCCTCCTGACCAGTGTGAGGGTCAACAGCGTATAAATAACCATCTTCTGAACCAAAAATCACTAATTCATCTTCACCATCACCAGCTACGACAGGAGAGGTTCTGATTTCATCATTAGCACCGAACTCCCATAATACATGACCATCCGTGTAAGATGCATCTACATCGGATTGTTGTGTCTGTATATTTCTTCTCCCATGAGGCCAAGGATGATCAATTGAACCAACTTGCGGTTCAATATCATCATCTTCCTCTACTTCATCCTCTATCGTTTGACCTGCTGCTGTTGCAACAGGGGTGAACACCATCAGCAGGACCGCAAACACGGCCGTCAAACTTATCAAGATATCTTTTGACATAACCCGATTCTTTTTAACACGCATTATTTCACCTTTCTGTACTTGTTTTTGTTAGAGTCTGAAAAATTATAAAGAAAAATGATCCACATCTACTCACCACCTCCAGGACCAGCAAGAAGGACACCGCACTCTGGGCATTCAGAAGAGTCAACAGGTATTAAAGAATCACAATCTGGGCACGCCCCCATCTGGACATCTTCTTCTATTAACTCATCACCTGCATCCTCTTCACCTTCTTCGTCATTACCAGTTTTACTAAAACCACCCATATTGAAGAACTGTAGTAAGAACAGTAATAACACGAAACCGGCAAGGAGAAGGGAGCCGATGCTTAGTAGTTGAGAAAGGAATATATCATCACTTTGTTCCTCTTGTGTATCTGAAAGTTCTGCATAGGTGGTATATAATTCTAAATCATCTTCTATATCGTCAAATATGGTTGCCCTGAGATCATTAAGAGACTCATTAACTTCATCTTCTCTCATATATTCAGATAATTTATCTTCAAGAGATCCTGTTAAGTTGCCGTCATCCATAGATTCATTTATGAATTCATTGAATTCTTCCTTCGTTAGATATACATCCTCCAAGACATCCCTAAGATATTCTTCTGTTACTCTATCGTAAACAATTTCTTCAATCTCTTCTTCAGTAAGATAGCCATTATTCACAAGATACATTTCGAGAGTCTGGTTTACATCAATGCTGCCATCATCATCAAGCACAAATTCTTTAACAACATTGTTAAATTCATCTAAACTCATGTACTCATCAAATTCATCCCAAAGAGCATCAATGTCTTCAAGATCTTCTTCAATCTTGGTTATATTTGTCCTTATCTCTACCACGCTCTCGTTCAGATCACTAATATTATCTCGAGCATGACTAATAGAAAGCCCAATATCCGATAGTTCACCATCAATCGCTGATATTTCTGAGTTGAGTTTTGTTATATTCTCTTCTAAAGCAAGTTCTACTTCATCGATTTGATTTAACAACTTATTCTGAAGATCTCTTAATTCAAAATCAAGGTCTGAAGTGATATTGTACAATTCTTTAATATCTTCTTCGTTGTTATGAACTAACGAGTCTAGTGCACCAACTGAGGATTGTAATGAACTTATATTAGAATGGATATCATCGAGTTCATCGTTGATCTGGATTATATCCTCTTCAACATCAGTTATATTCTCACTTATAGCATAGATTAATTCCGAACGATTATCTCCGATTGCATTTTCAAGTGCAGATACGTTTTCATCGATGGCCGTCTCTAAATTCTCTATCTCATCTATCAAAGAATCAGAGAGGTTCGATATGTCGGCGTCCAAAACATCAGTGATGTTTTCCAATTCTTGGATGGAAGCAATATTACTTTCAGTTACATTCTCAAGATGACCTACGGACGATGAAATATCCTTCAATTCTGAATAGATTTCATCGATATCTCCTTCTACATCATCCAACCTGTTTTCAAGATACGTCACATTTTCTCCTATCATGTCTACTAAATCTGTTCTATTCTCTTCAATAGCATCCTCTAACGCCGTCATGTTCTCGATGAGAGCATCTTCCAATCTGTTAACCTCATAGTCTAGTTCACCTTCTAAATCCGTTAAATCAGCTTCTAAATCCTCTGTGAAGGATTGCAACCCTGATATATTCTCGTAATTCTCCAAGATATCCTGTTCTAACTCAGCTATACTAGATTCGATTTCAGGGAGTTGAGGCAGGTACAAAGCGGTGCAAGTTTTTTCATTCACGTTACCCGCCTCGTCCGTTGCAACGATTGTAAACTCATTTAGGCCTTCAACAAGTATGGTTTCAAAACTGAACTCTTCATCATCAACCCCAACCTCTTCACCGTCAATAATTAATGTTTCAGCATCGGTGTAACCCTTTATGGTAAATTCTTCTTCATAAGTTAGTTCTTCGACACCATCACTAGGTTCTGTTATCTCTATTTCCGGCGCCGAGTTTTTTACAAAGAATGTAACTTCCGTTGAGTTGGTATTTCCGACTTCATCTTCTATGTAGAATTCGTAAGAATGTTCTCTTTCTCTAAGGATTATCGGCACTTCAACGAAAGCAGTATCACCATCCACACTGGCTTCTAGGGGAGGCCAACCATCGATTAAATCTACTTTACCACTTTCCAATGAATAATCTAAAGGATGATCTATAACAACAATGATATCAAGCTCTTCACCTGAAACAACATCCCCTTCACCAGGGTAAACATCCACTATTGGAACTTCAACACTTTCTGTTTCAAATGTCATGATACTTCCTTCATCTTCGGTCTGGTTTTCTCCAACAGCCTTGAACTCATATTTTGAATTGGCCCACAAATCAGTTACAGATACATTATATTCTCCAGTTTCGTTCATTACCAGTCTAACAGATTCTTGCCACCCCTCTTCACCTTCAACGCGGTAGTAGAAGAAAACTTCTACCTCATCTTCTGTACCCATATCTGTTAGGTTACCATATAGTGTGGCATTTTCTATCTCAACATCACTAGAACCAACAGTTTCAATTGTTATAGGGATGTCTTCAGTTGTGAACTGCATAGTTTCTCCAACAACTGTACTGTTATATGACACGATTGCCCTGAATTCATAAAGTGTGTCTGGTGCTAGAACACCAACATCGTGGTAGAATATACCATCATCATACAGGGATTGAAAACCGACTTCATGCCATTCATCAGCACCGTATTCTCGGAACTCAAAATAACCTTCTACGGCATCGTAATCTCCCATATCTGACACGGCGCCTTCTAGTGTTGCCGAGCTTTCAGTCACATCATCTACTCCTTCGGTTATAACTTCTGGTGGTATTTTTTCCGTGTAGAAATCGTTTATATTTCCTTCTTCGATGTTTCCATCCCAGATGAGATTTGCTCTGAACTCGTAGAGTGTATCACTTTCTAACTCTTCTATCTTATACTCAAACATAGTTTCTTCTGTTATCGTTTGAGCTGGTGTTTGTGACCATTCATCAGTTCCTGCTATTCTGTATTCAAAGTAAACATCAACCTCTTCTTCCAACCCTATGTTGGTGACTTCTCCTTTTAGAGTTGCAGATTCTGTAGTTATATTTTCTGCATCATTTGTGCTAGATTCAGGATAGTTGTGGATGGTTACAACCCCTGACATATCTCCGTCCCCTGCATATAATTCATGATCTCCACTTTCATTTATACTGTAATCTAGAGATGCTATTTCAGTATCTCCTGGTTCAACTGTTATCATATCACTACCTATCAATTCAGAATCATAATAGAATTCTACATCGTATTCGCCTGAAACATCACCTGTGTTTTCAACCACTGCTTCTATAGTGAAAATTTCATCCAAATAAACTTCGTCAGGGACTATATTTACCTCGATAATCACAAAGGTTGCATCTTGCAGTGTTGAAAAATCTTCTATATTACCCTCATCGGTTTGCTCTTCATAATCTAGCAAAGCCTGGAACTCATATAAAGTATTGTCATCGAGTCCTTCCAATTCATAATAGAAAGATCCTTCTTCAGTCATGGTTTGTTCTGAAGTATAGGTCCATTCATCAGTCCCTGCTTCTCGATATCGGAAATAAACGATAACATCATCTTCCAATCCAAGATCCTCTACATAGCCTACAAGAGTAGCTGAGTCAACAGTTATATCTTCGGCATTTTCTGTCAGAACAGATGGAGAGTTATGTACTTCAACAAAGTCTTCCAATGTTTCTTCGTGCATTTCATCATATACATAAATTGTCTTTAGGCCAGATTCTTCAAATTCATGAATATAATTAGCAATCTTGCTCTCACCGGATCCTACATATACTGTGTCTTCTCCTATTACGTCACCATCATACATGAACTCTACCGTGTAGTTCCTTCCAACATCACCGTGGTTGTATACACTAGCTTCAACAGTAAAGTCTTCATTAACGTAAACATCGTCACGGGAAATATTGATATATTCTATTTCAAATTCAGCTTCGCTTAGAGTTTTAAAGAGCAGAGCATCTCCTTCTCTCTTCTCATCTTCATCCCAAGTAACGGTTGCTCTGAACTCATATTCTGTATCTTCAACTAAATCATCAACGTGTTCGTCAAATTCACCACTTTCAGTCAAGACTTGTGATTCTGTTGTTATCCAAGATCCTCCTGTTTCGCGGTATTCAAAGTAAACTTCTACTTCTTCGATATCACCTAATGAAATCAGCTCGCCATGAAGGGAGGCTGAATCTGTATAGATATTATCAGCATCTCTCGTTTCGACTTGTGGGAGGTTTGTGGTGTTAAATGAAACGATTTCACCAACATTCTCTGCATCATCCATCCAAGTAACTACAGCCTTATATTCGTATTCTTGTCCTTCCTGAAGGTTATCTAGTAAATAAGAGTAAAAAGATGGTTCATCTTTGGTTTCGGAGGTGGTTTCACTCCATTCTTCTTCTCCGTCTTTTCTGTATCTGAATAGCACCGTGGTTTCATCTTCCAATGCTAAATCGATCAACTCTCCTTCGAGTTCGGCTGAAGTCGTGTCAACATTAGAAGGCATGTTCGTGATAACTTCAGGATGTTCTGAAACATATATATCATCTTCAAGTGTTTGTTCATTATAGGGGTCGTATACATGTATAGTTCCATCACCGATATGGTCCTCTAAGGGTGTGTAATCGAATTCGGCAGTTTTTGTTTCCCCACCTTCTACTGTTATTGTTTCAGAGCCGAGTGTTTCATCATCAAGCTCAAAAGTTACTGTGTAATCTTCAGACACGCCGCCGTGGTTATGAACATCAGCAGATAAAACGGTTTCTTCAATAGAGTGATATATCTCAGTGTCTTCTATCGTCAAATTACTGACTTCAAAATTAGCATCTTCAAGCGTAGTAAAATTCATGATAGATCCGCGATCAGAACCACCATCGTAGAGGATTAGTGCTCTGAATTCATAAGTAACACCTTCTGCTAAATTAGTTAGATCATCATCATAAGTGCCAGTTGACGACATAATAGAGCCACTACCAGGCTCACTCCATTCAGATTCGCCTTCCTCTCTGTATTCAAAGAGCGCCGTTATGCTGGATTCCAATCCCATCTCAGTTAGTGATCCAACTAGAGTCGCAGAATGGGTGGTAATATCTACAACATCCCACGTGAATACATCAGGTGAAGGAGATACATACACTTCAGTAGACAGATTACTACCAGACATTGGATCAGTAACATTTATCGTATGATATCCTTCCTCACCGGTTTCGTGGGTTAAAACCGCAGTTTCAGACTCACCAGAGGCAACTTCTACTGTATTCTCTCCAATATATTCCTCTTCTTTATCATATTCTACAGTATATTCTCCTTGAACATCACCATGATTATAGACCGTAGCTTCTATGTTAAAAGATTCATTAATATAAACCTCCTCAGGTGATACAGAAAGTTCTTCCACCTCAAATGTAGCATCTTCTAAAGTCGTGAACGTGAGCACATCCCCAACCTTTTCTCCTTCCCACTCCATTATTGATTTGAACTCATATGTAGTATTATCGGTTAGCCCCTCAATCGTTTCATTGAAGGTATATTCCCCATCTACTGTTTGAAGCGGTGTCTCAGACCATTCACTATCACTTTCTTTTCTGTACCTAAAGAATACTTCCACATCATCTTCTAAACCAATTTCGGTCACTTCTCCAACCAAATCACCAGAAGATATGGTCTTATTCTCACACCCTATAGTTTGTACGGAGGGCTCTTCAGACACATAGATCACGGTTTCAACAGTTTCACCAGAGTAAGGATCTTCTACAGATAATGTATAATCTCCAGGACCAGAAATACCATGAGACAATTCTGCATCCTCACTTTCTCCAGAATCCACATATACCGTATCTTCACCTATATCGTTATCTTCTTCATAGAATATAACAGTATGCTCGCCACTTACATCCCCATGATTGTGAACTGTTGCGGAGATAACAAAAGATTCGTCTGGATATACTTCAGACACATCCGTATTTAAATCCGTTATTTCAAAATTGGCGTCTTCATCAGTAGTGAATGTTACATTACTACCTGTCACGACATTATCATCCCATTCAATCAATGCACGGTACTTATATTCTGAATTATCTTCTAAATCATCAATCTCTCTTGTGAAGGAACCTAATTCACTCACTATTTGTTTGTTAGTTTCTATCCATTCATCCTCACCAACTTCTTTATACTGGAAGTATCCGTCAAAGTTAGATTCGTGACCCATTTCCTCCAAATATCCTATAAGATCTGCAGAATCTATTGTGATGTCCTCAGCGTTTTGAGTTTCGACACTAGGATATTCAGCGACATCAACCTCTTCAATTAAATTTTCTTCATTATAAGGATCATACACAGATACTTCATAAGACCCCGCGCTATCAAAAGAATGTGTTATGGAAGCTTCTTCTGTTTCACCGGAATCCACAGTAACAGTATCTTCACCAATTAAGCTTCCATCTTCAAAGAATTCAACAGTGTGATCTCCAGTAACATCACCATGGTTCATGACATTGGCATTTATATCGATCACATCATCGACGTATACTTCAGTAGATGACACACCGAGATATGTAACTTCAAAAGTAGCTTCCTGCTTTGTGGTGAAAGACATCAAATCTCCTTCATCCTCCTCACCATCCCATTCAAGGACCGCCCTAAATTCATATTCAGTGTTGCTTTCTAAACCCTCTACAGTGTCATCATATGTTCCCTCACCGCCAACTGTTAACGGTTCAGTTTGATCCCATGTAACACTTCCGACTTCACTATACCTAAAACTTCCATCAACGTAATCTTCAAGGCCGATTTCAGTCACTTCACCTTCCAATGTGGCAAAACTGGTACCTACTTCATCAACAGAATGCGTCTCAACTTCAGGTTCATTTTGAACAGTAACAGTTTCGACCAAATCCTCTACAGAAATATCATGATCTCCTGTATCTTCTACTGAATGTGTTATACTTGCTGTTTCGGTGTATCCTACATCTACTTCTACAGTATCCGTACCGATGAGATCCTCTTCTTGGTAAAACTCAGCAGTATATATATCAGAAACAGTCCCTACATTAGTAACATCTACAGAAACAACGAAGTCTTCATCAGGATAAACAGAACTAGGATCTAAGACAAGATCTGATACTTCAAATTCAGCTTCCCCTTCCTCAACAGTTATATTGACCTCATCTGTATCTATCAGCCCCAAATCATAGTGCCATTCGACTTCGAGATGATGTGAACCTTCATCTTCTATAGTATAGTAATATTCGGTGGTTTCAGGAGTTTCTTCCATCGGAACTTCTTCTTCAACTAAAACATCATTTAGATAAAAATCAGCCCAATAGTCAAAATCATCCGTATCTTCGTCTTCAGGAACACCATCTATTACACTTTCAATATCAGAAGGTATTTCGTCTACGTAGATATCCTCCCCTTCTTCAGGTTGTAGAAAACCATCCCATTCATAAGGATCTGTTTGGAAGGCTGTTGTGAAGTTGACTATATCTCCCACCTCTTCCACACCATCAGATTCAGCAACAGCCTTATATTCATATTCTGTTCCCGACGAGAGGTTAACAACTTCCTGTTCAAAAACCCCTTCTGATTCATGTGTTTCCGTTTCAGTTTCATTCCAATCAACAGTTTCCTTTTCACGATAACGGAAAAATGATGTCACACTGTCTTCACCCCCTAAATCAGTGATATTTCCTCTTAATAATGCAGATTCTGTGCCAACATCTTCTGGATTTAGGGTATCTACTTCGAGCTCATTCATAAGGCTCTCCGCAGGGCCTTCTTCAGCATAGGCTGTAACTAGACCGGCATTTCCAAATACAAGCACCAACACAAATACTAGAGCGGCTAATCTATCATACATAGTTTAATCACATTGATTGATTTTATATTCGACTAAGTTGAAATAGGATATCAACCTTATTTAAAATATGTGATTTTGCAGAAACATCACCTTCATTGTATTAGAGGAATAACATATATAAAAACCAGCAAACAAAAATGAAGGATATAAATAACGGCTAAGGTCTAAGTATAGACAGAGATCGTATGTTTGGCAAAAAGAAACTAAAAAAGGAGCTGGAATCCTACAAAAAAGAAAACAGGGATCATAAAAAGAAAATAAAAGAACTCGAGAAGATAGTCAAAAAATATAAAATAGACATCGCCAAGACGATCCTGAAAATTAAAGAAAAAGAAAAAGGGGAAGTTAAATTACCACAAGAGTGGTCAAAATTAATAGACATACTGGAAAAAGACATTTACGAAGAAAAAAAGGACAAAAACGAGTTAGAAACAAGTATCAGGAATTTAAAAAGAGAATTATCAAACATCAAAGAAAGACATGAAGTGACGGTGAAATCGGAGCAGGATATTAACATACCCAACAGATCTGAGATTGAAGGAGGCGTGGTTTCTGAACACAATTTAGTAATAGGTGAATCTTCAACGATAAACGGAAAAGTAAAAGCAACGCAAAACATTACGATAGGAAAAGACGTAGTAATAAAAGAGAACATCACATCAACAACAGGACAAATATCAGTAGAGGACGGAGTTAACATAGAGGGAATTCTCACAGGAGGTACAGTAGAGGTTGGAAAAAAGGTGTTGGTTAAAAAAATAAGAGCTGACGGCGATGTAACACTTGGAGAAGGATCTAAAACAAACAAAATAACAGCAGTAGGTGATGTTAATATGAAAAAAGAATCTGTCGTAGAAGGCATTCTCGAATACGGAGGTAGTTTTGATGGAGACGATGGTATAGAGGTGAAGGGATCTTTAACGCCAAAAGAAAAAGAAAAAATAAAGGAAAAACTAAGCAAGTATGTTGAAACCTCAAAAAAGAACAATGATGTAAAAATGATGCGAACCGTTTGATGATTTTCGTTAATAACTTACTGAAAATATGAAACTTTATCAACTTCTTTACTAAATACTGAAAAGAAAATATAATACATGAACTGCATTCACGGTAAATTCTTAAGATCGGTACGATAGGCTTTATTCACCCAAACTCTAAAGGGCCGAAGCTTTTTCCTTTTTACCACGATTGTTTATATCTGTTACTGTAAGAACCATATTTGCAGTTGGTTTAGATAAGATGTACAGTTCTTTTCCCTCTCGAATACGATCGATCAGGTTCAGATTTTCAAATTTTTGTGTGCGTCTTGATATTGTAGACGCAGAAAGTTCTGTTTCTTCCACCAACCTTTTCATGCTGATTTTCCCTTCCTCCTCTATCATCTCTAACATTTTTCTATCGTTTTTACTTGTCAGTAGTGATCTCAACGGGAATTTTGGCCATTCTTCCTCAATTATTTCGTTTGTATCTTCAGAGTAATGCCATATTCTACCAACATCAATAGTATCTGTTAGAGATATTAGGAAAAACGAACCAATGACTCTAACACCAGCATCCATGAGTATCACTTCTTTTTCATCAGTAATACCCGTGAATAGTTGTTGTTGTTTTTTTATGTATTCTACCAGTGAATCACCTTTCAAAACAAGTTTCTGTATTTCAAGACCCATCAATGAAAGACGGGCTTCATCACTTTGAAATCCAGTAATCTTTTCAGTGATTTCGACTAATTCTCTTCTCGTCTCTTGCAGAGCTTCGGTAGACCATGAAGGATTCTCGACCAGCACGATCTTTCCTATGTCCTTAAAGCCTATCTTCTCCAATGTTGGAAACAATACGTCTTGTCTCCCATCTGCACCATATATTATCACAGTTTTCAAAACGAACCACCTATTGCTCATTCCTCCCTAATTAACACGCATTATTTAACACGTGTCAATGCTATTAATGTACAGGAAACATATAAACCCTTCGGATAAGTATATAATAAACAAGGAAATCTGATATATAATAAACAAACAAGGTGGTTTAACTATCATCCGGAGGGAGAAGACCCACACCACATTCAGGACATTCATCAGATGTTATAGGTATTAATGAATCACATATAGGGCACTTGGCCAATTCAACATCTTCTTCCTCACCCTCATCTTCTTCAACCTCTTCACTCTCATCTTCATCGATCGCCCCACCATCTTCATCGTCTTCAGGAGGGCCTAGCGATAACCCACAATTAGGGCATTCTCCCACATCAACTCTCACAACCTCCTCACATTCCGGGCATAAGCCAAAATTCTGAAGTTCTTCATCACTGACCCCAACACCCTCTTCACCATTTTCTTCTTCGTTGCCCGTTTCTTTCTTAGTTTGTTTATCGGAATCGTTTTTTGGAGAAGATCGAAACAAATTACTGATACTATTTGAAGGAATCAATGATACAACCCCAAGTGTTTCAAGTAGAATTATTGGAGCAACTATTAAACAGACCAACACTAATGAGGTTAGGACGACAACCAAGCCAAAAGTTAAAAAGACAGCTATAAAAATGACAGGGACAAGTACAAAACAGGCTAAAGAGGCAATTGGGATGTTCAAACCATCTGCTGAAGTCTTGGCGAACATAGTACACACAATTAGAACTACCTTACCAAGTCTATTTAAATCATATGACTAATACCAAAAATATTTCAAGAGAAGGACACCCTCAAAAATCATGAACCGATAAGAATAACATCTTGTAAATTATAGACTATCAGCCCTGAGAGTGTTTCTTCTATCTTATTTTTCAGACCATTTTTGGTAAAGTCTCTATCTAATGAGAGAAAGACCATACATTCCACTCCGTTGTTTTCTACGATATGATAGGCGTCCATTATTATATTAGCGTCCTTAGTATGTAGCATTTTAGAAACCTTCTTCCATTTTTCATGAAAAAATTGGGAATGGTTTTCAGGAACATCGGCAAAATAATTTAAGATCGTGCTTCCCGTAGCTACTTTATAGAGAAAATTTACAGGTTCATCAATATCTCTATCTACAATGTCTAGTTTAGCATCCAGTTTTTGTGGGTTCTTTATAAGATCTCGTATTTCTTCAAGCCGATAAGACATATAATTTATGACCACACTTTTCAAATTCCCAAAATGTTTTCTGAGAAACCCCTTTAAATCCTTCTCCAAAGTTTGAGAGCTGATATAATTAAAATCCTTATGTATTTTAAATATAGCCTGTTTTATTTTTCGTCTGCAAGTTTCCAACACGTTTTCAATCTCTTCTTTCACTCTTTTGCTGGTGTATATGTGTTGTTTATCTTTCTTTGCTTTTTCAAAATAGGATGAGCAAACATCGTTCGGATCGTCCCAATCAACAGTTAAACCAATTACCATATTCGAATCTACAAAATGATGGTCCTCTTTAAGCAATCACATCTCCTCCAGATTCTAAAAGTTCTTTTGCAATGATACCCCATCCACTGTCTTCAGAAGGTTTGTTAAACTCTGGCAAACCTTTCTTTCCCAACTTTTTTAAGACTTCACTCTCAAAGTGTTTGAGGCGAGATTCAAACTCTTTTTTTTCTTCCTTGTAGTCTTTAATCCATTGTTCTTGGAATCGGTTACTCATATCATCAGAAGTATGAATTCGTAGTTTTTTGGCAAACAAATCCCATGCTTTCGAAGTTAAATCTTCTAGTTGTTCTGCGTCTTCTTTTTTTAACTCCTCAATCCCCTCAAAATAACGATCTGTTAAAGTAACAAGGCGAGAGAAAACTCTGTTAAAATCTTCAAATTCGTTTTCCAATGGGAGCATAGCTTCGGCCATAGTCATTTTCCTTTTGAATAACGAGTGTGCTGTCCTGGCAGAGTAAGATGAGTAATTATCTTTAAACTTTTCAAAGGAAGGTACACATTCGAATCTGAAATGTCTTTGGAAGTCGTATGGAGCATCAGGGTATATCTCTTCGTTCAGCAACCGATCACGTTTTTCAAGGAAGTTAAATTCATCGAGTATGATGATGAGCTCTTCTTTTGCTTCTCTCAAATCTTTATTTTCTTCTGAAAATTTGAATTCATTATCTCCTATCGTATATCCTTCCCCTTCACCTTCATCTGTCGAAGATATGACAGAGTCGTCTTCTAGTTCTTTAACGGCGTGTGTGGCAACTTGGCTGTATGGGCCATGTTTGTACCAATGAAAAGGAAGTAGGTTATAGAGTTGGTTACTTTCATCAAGTCGATCTTTTAGGAGATAGAGAATTTTATGAAAATCCATTTTTCCGACATAATCAACGTCTTCAGTTTCTACTGTCTTCTCAACGATATGTTTGATCAACTCTTTTATCGCTCCCAGATTCATGTTGTGATTATCGTCAGATCCGTTATTATTTTCATTCATACAGGCCACACATCATACAGGGCACGGAACAAACATTTCCCACAAGGAGCATCATATAATTGTTCGCTCGGGTATTTATATTTTGAGGTCATCATAGCTTCCAGAATATTTTCACATCCTAAACTCAGATAACTGAATGAACATAGGTAATCACTCCTTTTTTGAAGCCATCCCCAATCCCACCATCAGGATCGGGCAGTGCATTATCAACACCTTCTAAGTGTGATTGATCCCTGGTTAGAAAGAATCTTGCAATATCTTCCCATGCCTTACACCAAACCACTTCGTTACCGTTGTGGATAAGAGAGTACTTTTCTTTAGCTTCTCTGAACATACTTCTTGCAATTTGGAATTTATAATTCTGCATTTTTTTATATCCCTTGATCTTGAAAAGTTCTGCTTTTGTTCTTGTAGTGTGTCTGTTAGTGTTGAATCCAGCCTTACTAATATTTTCAAATTTTTTTACAGATTTTGTCAGTTCTTCAATAGCATCGTCAAAGTTATCTTTTTTAGAAAGGGTGATGCCGCGGTATCTATAATAGAATGCTTCTTCAATGTTTTTGTTAGGTATATCATGAATACGCAAGAGTTCATCTTGTATTCTTGCTCTATCATATATGGGAATCGAATCTCTGATGTTCTTGATTTCGTCTGTTGACCTTTCTTTTTTTTCATGTTCGTCTAATTTGTAAAATATATTAGCCGCATTTCTTAGCGATGTTGCTGCTTTTATTGGCTCTTCGAGATTAAGGGCGATTCCTTTTTGAAGGTAGGCATTAGCTTTAGCCTTTTCCTTTTCAGTTTCTTCTTCTGCTGAGTGCAGTGCTGCGCAGTATTTTTTATAAGCAGAATAATGGTTTTTATTTCTTTCTTCAACTCTTGCTTCATTCATCTTATCTTCAAACGTCATGCTCATTCTTGATCGACCTCTGTACTATTAGACATTTTAAAAGGAGTTCGGACGGTATAAATGACTTGTGTTTTTAAAAAAAAAGTAAAATTACTAATCCTGCCAAATTAGTTGAGTATCTCCGAAAAACCACCTAATAAACATAAACTTTATATTATCACCAAAAAGATACTCAAGTATAAGTCTGGAGTGCTTAAAAATAAAGAATGTGGTGTAGACATGGTTGAAGAATATCTTGAGATAGAAAAAATAGAGGAGCGTGACTATCAAAAAAATATAAGCAAAGCTGCGACGCGGAAGTCTACACTTGTTGTTTTACCGACAGGGATGGGGAAAACCATAATCGCATTCAGAGTGATGGCTAGAAGACTCTCTAAGAATAATGATGAAAAAATACTCTTTCTTGCTCCAACGAAACCGTTGGTGAATCAACATGCTAGAGATGTAAGAAAATTTCTCAAAGTGGATGACAGTGACGTAAAGGTATTTACAGGAGAGGTCAGACCTGATAAAAGAAAGAAACTTTGGAATGAGAAACAAATCATAGTATCTACTCCTCAAGTTATCAAGAATGACTTGATGAGTCAAAAGGTCAGTTTGGCAGATGTGGATTTCCTCATCTTTGACGAGGTCCACAGGACCACTGGAGATTATGCTTACGTCTATATTGGGGAAGAATTCCAGGATTATGATGGACATCCACTTGGCCTAACGGCATCTCCAGGAAGTAAAGTGAAAGATATTTTATCCGTTTGTGAAACCACAGGTTTAGATCACGTAGAGATAAGAACAAAATATGATCCTGATATGGTGAACTACACCCAAACACTGGAAAAAGAATGGGTAAGAGTGAAACTCACTGATGAACACAAACAAGTAGTGAATAAATTACAAAAAGTCAAGAAGAAATACGTAAAAAAACTACAGCACTTGGGTTTTTTAGGAAATAAGAGCAGTAATCAAATTTCCCGGAAAAAGCTGATAAAGGCAAGGGAAAAAATACAAAGAGAGATCCACGACACAAATGACTCGTCATTTTATGAAGGTGCTAGTTATGTAGCATCTGCGATAAAGATAGATCACGCAATCGCCCAAGCAGAAACACAGGGTTTACAAAGTGTAAAGGAGTATCTTCAAAAGATAAACAAAGAAGCTAAAGGAAGAGGTAGTTCAAAAGCCTCGTCTAGGATAGCTGGTGAAAAAAAAGTCAAAGAAGTCTTAGCAATGATAGATCAGATAACCATTGATCATCCAAAAATAAGGGAGGTCGTTAGGGAAGTAAAAGAACAGGTGCAAAAAAAAGAAGACTCAAGGATCATCGTCTTCACCAATTATAGGAACACCTCGAGCAAGATAACTAAAAGATTATCTCTTGAGAAAGGAATCAAACCTATAAGATTTGTAGGCCAAAGAGACAAGGAAGGGGATGCTGGATTGAAGCAATCAGAACAGATAGAAACACTTGATCAATTCGAGATGGGCACTTACAATGTATTAGTCGCCACTAGCGTAGGAGAAGAAGGATTGGATATTCCGTCTACAGACATGGTTGTTTTTTATGAACCCGTTCCGTCTGAAGTTAGAACAATTCAGAGGAGAGGAAGAACAGCTAGAACAAGACGAGGAAAGGTTGTGTTATTAATAACAGATGATACGAGAGATGAAGCTCATTATTGGTCAAGTAAAAGAAAAGAAGAGAAAATGCACAGGAATTTGATGAAACTCCGTGACAAACTAGGTAACGAAATAAGCGTAGGTGATCCTATCAAAGGCGAAATCGAACCAGATACTACAGGAGAAGATAATGCTTCTGAAGAAAAAGACAAAAAAAAGAGCAAAAACCAAAGACAATTAGATGAATATGATGAAGTCATAGAAATAACCGTAGATACCAGAGAGCAGAACAGCAAAATAAGCGAGTTACTTGCAAAAGACGGTGTGAAAATAAATTCAGAACAACTTTCTGTTGGCGACTATATCGTAGCCGATGATATAGCTGTTGAGAGAAAAGAAGTGTCTGACTTCCTTGAGTCAATTACTGATGGAAGATTGTTTGGACAAGTAAGGGATCTGACTAATAACTACAAAAAAGGTATTGTAATAATAGAAGGAAAAGGATTGTACAGTAAAAGAAACATCTCTGACAAAGCTATTCAGGGCGCTCTTTCCTCTATCCTTTGTGATTTTGGAGCATCGGTTTTGTTCACAGAAAACGAAAGTGAAACATCATCTATACTTTTATCCATGTTAGAGAGAGTTCAAAAACAGGGGAAGGATACGGGGCCAATACCTACAAGAACCGAAAGAAAAAAGATGACTCTTAATGAACGGAAGCGTTTTATCTTGGAAGGACTGCCTTCAATTTCAGGCACATTGGCTGAAAGATTACTCTCAAATTTTGGTAATGTTAGAAATGTATTTACGGCTACTGAAGGAGAGTTACAAGAGGTAAAAGGCATAGGGAAATCAACAGCTGAAGATATAGCAGAGGTATTATCTCATCAAGGTTGAAGGTTCTTCAATTTTACTCAATTCTTTCTTAGCAAAAAGAATCTGTTTTTTTGACTCCTTATTTTTTCCTCTCTTTTTGAGTTGTTGACTGTATTCAAGATGAGCCTTTGATTTATCTCTTATCAATTCTTCGTCGTCACCAAAATGAGATATTGCTTCTTTATATTCTTCTATAGCAATATCATATCGCTCGATTTTGATGTGTGCAGTTGCTAACTTTAGATAAATCTCCGGCTCAACAATTCCTTTTCGTTTTGTTGCAAGTGAAAGATGATAATTGCGTATAGCTCGAATGTAATCTCCGAGTTTTTGATAGGCTAAACCTCTATAGTAAAAAGAAAGTGTTTGAATTTTTGACGGCGCGTTATGATTATGGGAATTGTCATAACAAGTTATAGCTTCTAAATATTCTTCTCTCTTTCGATGAATGTTTCCCTTGCCGAACCATGCTAAAGGAGAGTCCGGTTTAGAGTCTAATATTTGCTCATAAGCGCTCATAGCTTCGTTTTTTGCACTCATCCTTTCATAGACGTTGCCAAGGTCAAAAAAAATCTGCCTCAAAAGGTGGGGTGATTGTCCGTTTTTCCCCAATTCCCCGGCTCTTTCATAGTACCTTATCGCTTCTTCAAACTTTTCTTGTTTTTCATATGCCTGTGCCAAAATACTTAGTATGGTAGGTTGCTCAGGAGCCATACTCAAGATTTCATCACAAAACGAAATAGAATCTTCGTATGATCCATTTTCTTGAGCCTCCAATAACGACTCTAATAAATTACTATAGATTTGGTGACATGAGTCGCACAATTTGCCTAAAAAATAAGGAGGGGAATGGCGACCAGTCTTTGAGGAACAGATACTGCATGATTCAGTGTCATTCACGAATGTATTGCGACTCATTCACTTCACACTTTGAAATAGAACTGGTAGATATAAAAAACCTTTGACATGTTTTATTCTATTTTTGGAGATATAGAGAAAAAAGAAGAAATAATAAAAGGTTTAAGAACCCTAAAGGGTTTTTAGCTCTTCTTTTGCCTCTTCGTGTTCTGGCACCAGTTCGAGAACCTTTTCAAAGCACCATTCAGCATCGTCAGGATTTCCAAGTTCCTTATGTGCTTTACCCTTGAAGTACCATGCTGTAGGATTATCATCAGACAAGTCCAACGCCTTATCTAACGTCTCAATTGCATCTTCTTCTTTACCGAGCTCTATATATGACTGAGCTTTACTTACTAAGACCTCTGGAGGCAACTCACCAAGTTCTTCGGCTCGTTCAAAACATTCTATTGCTTTCTCTATCATTCCTGTTTCTTGATATACTCTACCCATCCCTAAGTAAGCAGGTATCACTTTATCATTGATCGAAATCACTTTATTATAGGATTCTAAGGCTTTATCATATTCTTCTAGCTGTGCATGAATACTAGCTTTAGCACCCCACAAACCAAGGCATTTAGGGGATAATTTTACAGCTTTGTCCAACACTTTACCAGCCTTTTCTAATTCACCCATCTTGTCAAAGACAGATGCTTTTTCCTTTAGTGCTTCAGTATCTTCTGGCTTGATCTCCAGTGCCTTGTTTAAATGTTCTAGTGCTTCATCATACCTTTCAATACTAGCCAATATTGAGCCCTTACACGCCCAAGGCATGTGGTTTTCATTGTCAACAGATATCGCATCATCATACGACTCGATTGCTTTATCGACGTTCCCAAGAGATCTATAACAATCCCCCTTTGTCACATGACTCATTATCCTTTTTGGGTCAAGATCTAAGGCCTTGTTGAAGCATTTTATAGCCTCTTCATATTCATCAAGCTCGAACAGAGCATAACCCTTATTGTGCCAAGATCCTGCATGTTCAGGATTACAAAAGATTGTTTTCTCGAAATGCTTTATTGCATCACGATATGATTGCGAATTAATAGCTTTAATTCCTTTACGAAAGTGGTACTCAGGATTACTAGACGGAATATCATCTGAATGATAGATGTCAACAGAGTCATCAGATGATGAAGACTCTGTAGAGACACCAGTTGAATTTCCTAATATCTTCGAGCCTTCTTCATCAGTATTTTCTGTGCTTTCTAAAGATCTATTTTGTTTCATTACAACCACCTCCATTTCCTATTTGGACTTCTAACACGTCGGGTGCATTTTCATCTCTGCTTTTAGATACTATTTTCCACTTAATCTTATCACCAGGCTGAAGATCTATACTTTCAGCTATTGCTTTTGGGATTGTTGTCATGTACTGCTCACTGGATCCTGTCCTATACACACTAGTTTCAGTCATGACCCATCATCCTCCTGCGAAAAGAGATGAGGGCGAAAGGGTTTTCCAGAGACATCGGGGCATCCGGGGTTGCAGGGCTCCCCCTCATCCAAAACCATCCTAACCATTTTAACACTCATCAATTTACTATTAATTTCAACATTATTTAAGTCTAATGGTTTGTTTATATAATATTCCGGGTAAAACAACCCAAAACCCTCGTAAAAAGAAACGTTTGTAATTATCACGCGTTAAATTAGATAACAATCATTTTTAGGATGGATCCATAAAGATCATTGGCTAAAACTGTTTTTAGCATGTTTCACCGATAATACAACAACAAGGGCTAAAAACACACCAAACACCGTATATCCTGGAAGTGACTGGTGTTCTTCTTCAGCAAATACTAACCTCAATCCCATCAGGTCTTCATCTACCACCAATTCACCATCCTCAACAGTTGCATCATCACCCCATTCTTTGAACCGCCAACCTTCAGATGGAGTGGGTTCCACAGAGACTTCACTTCCTGGTTCAATTTCGACCATATCACCATTAGAATATTCATGACCTTCAATGATTACTGAGCCTTCCCCTTCGATCGAGATGATCACTTCATAATAACTTTCTTCAAAAACCGCCGTTATATTTTTTTCTGAAGTGATCTCGATGTAAGTGTTATTATCATCGTGGTCAAGACCATTCCAATGTGAGAAGGACCACCCCTCATCAGGAATGGCTTGTATGTGCACCTTTTGACCATCAACAAACTCTTTCACTTCACCATCATCCACACTTTCATAATCTATCTCTACTGTACCAGCACCTTCCATACTTGTGGTTAGATTGTGATAATCCAAAGAGTCCTCAACAAAATGCGCAGTTAAAACTTTATTTCCATCCATCACCAGTTCAATATTTTTTTCTTCACTTTCATTCGCACCAGACCAACCATCAAATGACCACCCATCGTTTACCCGAGCTTCAACATCCACACTTTCTCCTTCAGGGAAGGTGCGTTCTACTTTATCTTCTACAACACTTCCATCAACAACCATATATCCGTCGCCGACAACATCCAACTTGAGGGTGAATTCTTCCCTTAGGTCAGAACCCCCCGCCATCTCTTCACTAGACATTCCTGAAGAGACGGTTGAGAAACCCATCATTAGGAGTGTACAAATTACAGTTAGAGCGGTGACTGTTTTTAACGTCATAGGAATCATTATAGAATGTTCGCGAACGTGTTATATATCTTTTGTTTTTATTGGCTTGATTGAGGTGTTTCAATCAAAATTTGAAGAGAAGATAATTAAAAAAGGGGAAGGAAATGGTTTAATCTTAGCACTCACTTTTACCACAAGAAGGGCAAGATATACACCCTTCAGAAAGCACCATGAACTCACCGCATTCTGGACATGTTGGATTCATTCCTTTTTTTACTATCTCTTTGACGTCAGATTGATTAGGATTTTGTGTGTTTTCTGTTTCTAGGTTAGTGTGTCCTGGATTATCTTTCTTTGAGCCATTCTCAGCTTCAGGAAGCCTCGTCTGCTCGATCTCTATATTTCCATTAAGATGCCATTTCATTGCTTTTGCCACTGCGTCAGGTATTGATTTGATTTCTGTTTTCTTATCGTAGACTGGTTTGGGGGACCGTATACCCTCAAGCTGATTTATCACCTCTTCAGGAGGGATCCCGGATCTTAAACAGAGAGAGGCTAATCTTGTTAGACCTTCTGTGAAGGATTGCGTGAACCCACCAGACCTACCTATTTGTGCAAACACTTCAAAAAGTCCGTGTTTATCCTCGTTTATTGTTACATAGATGTTGCCATAACCTGTTGATACTTTTTGTGTGTTTCCGTTCATGTTTTTGGGTCTATCCCGTGGCCTAGCTGTTGCTAGTTCTTCATTCTCTTCTTTTTCCTCTTCTGTTTCCATCACTTGTTCAGATCTAGAACCACTCCTGTATACTGTAACTCCTTTACATCCCAATTTATAAGCAAGTTCATAGACCTCTTTGACATCTTCTTTTGTTGCATCGTTGGGAAAATTTACTGTTTTTGAGATTGCGTTGTCAACGTGCTCCTGGAAAGCTGCCTGCATTCGTAGATGCCACTCTGGTTTTATTTCCATTGCAGTCTTGAAGACTGGCTTGAGTTTATCGGGAACTCTTTCATCTTCTGCAATCGAACCCTGTTTAGTTAGGCTTTCCATGTATTCTTCATCGTAGAAACCGTGATCTTTAGCATATTCTTCAAAAACAGGATCGGGCATGACTAACTGTTCACCACCAAGGACATTTTTGATGTACGACAAAGCGAACACTGGCTCGATGCCCCCACTCGCATTTGCTATCATACTTGTTGTTCCAGTTGGTGCGATCGTTGTAGTAGTTGCATTCCTCATAGGTCTTTCGTATTCTGATTCATCCCAGTTTGGGAAATTCCCTCTTTTTTCAGCTATTCTATTGCTTACCTCTTTACTTTTCTCACTTATCACTTCCATGACTTCATTTGCTTTTTCGATCGCCTCTTCACTGTCATATGGGATTTCTAGTTTCATCAACATGTGGTGCCAACCCATAACACCTAAACCTATTTTCCTATTTGCTTCTACTTTCTTTCTTATGGCATCTTCTGTACCATCTGTACTTTTGATGTTTGGGAACTCTGATGCATCGATGACATTATCCAAAAACCTCACAGCCATATCTGTTAGATCTTCCAGTTTTTCCCAATCTACTTTGTTGTCTTTAACGCATTTACCAAGATTGATATGACCTAGGTTACAAGCCTCATAATCTTCTAGTGGCTGCTCACCACAGTTATGGACCACGATACCTTCACCGACGAAAGAATGAGTTCGGGGTTCTCTGAGATCATATACTTCTTCTTTTCCCCTGTCTTCGAGCCCTTTAAACGTAGCTGTGAACTCAGGGATGGTTTTTTCCTCAAGAGACAATTTTCGATAAGCAAAATCAGGCAGTTCGATGTTAGCAAGTAGGTGTGTTAACGATTCATATACCACAAGCTCATTGTCTTCTTGGTTTAGCTTTGAGTATACTCGGAAGTTGAGAAGGAGCTGTTGAATGTTTTTTAGAGTATCTATAGAATCCATCTCAATATACAAAGTATCTTCCTTTTCTTCTTCATTTATCTTCCCGTATTTTTTCAAAACTATACTTAGATATTTTTCTTGTAGTTCTTTTGAACCCTTGAATATCATGGGTGAAAAGTCAGCGTCATCAAGCAATGTTCTAGCAGCAAATGTTATTCCATCAAACTTATCACCACAATTGCCAAATGCCTTGCCTCTATCAAAAATGTGTATTTTATCTCCTTCTGAGAGGTTTTGTGCTTCAACCCAACCATCAGGTGTTTTGATTTGATGATCTTTCGTAACCTTGATGGAATAGCCTTCCTCAGTCTTAAGTTTGCACACTTCTTTTATACCTGTCTTCATGATTTCTACAGTAGGTTGTGTCTTTTCTTTGCATTCTCTGCTGTCCATAAGCAAGCTTGCTTGCTGTTGTTCGACCAACTCATCGATTCTTTTTAGTCCTCCCTCAGTGTAAACACGTGTATCTCCGGTCACACATGGATTTGTGGCTTGTATTTTATGTTCAGGGTGTTGGTCAAGATCAAATGGGTTATCCTCATTGATTCTGTCTAAAAATACTATACCAGGCTCACCATTTTTCCATGCTTGGTCGATTATTTTATCAAATATTTTTTGACTGTCTTTTTGACCGGCCACCTCGCCGTTTCTTGGATTGATTAAGTCGTAATCTTCGCCGTTTTGTACTGCATCCATGAATTCCTCAGTTAGGCCAACAGACAGGTTGAAGTTATTCAGGGCGTTTTCCTCATCTTTTGCTTCTATGAATGACTCAATGTCAGGGTGTTGAACGGAGAGCACACCCATCTGGGCGCCACGTCGACGACCTCCTTGTTTAACTGTATTGCAAGCCTCGTCATAGACTCTCATAAATGATATAGGTCCACTAGCAACTCCACCAGTTGATTTTACTACATCACCATCCGGTCGGAGGTCTGAAAAAGAGTAACCAACCCCTCCTCCAGATTGGAAAATTTTAGCAGCGTTTTTAACTTGGTGAAAAATGCTATCCATATCATCATCAGGAGATAGTACAAAGCATGCACTTAACTGGCCTATTTCTGTGCCTGCATTCATCAAAGTAGGTGAATTAGGCAAGAATTCCAGATTTGACAAGGCATTTTTGAACTCGTTTTTTTCTTCTTCCATTGTTCTATCGTCATCGTATTCTTCATTCACCTTTGCGATCTCTGATGCAACTCTTTCAAACATTTCTGAAGGGGTTTCAACTATTTCACCATCTTCATTCTTGATCAGATATCGTTTATGCAGTATTCTTTCCGCGTTTTTAGTAAGATTATTTTTGCTCATGTTTATTTCCACCTCTATGGTTTTCTTAGGCGTTTACAAAGGGTTAAGACAACCCTTCATGTCAAGACAAGGGGAGAGGATTATTTGAGGAAGAGAGTGAAATGGATTGTTTTTGTTCTTCCTTTTCTTATCAAATCTATATCTCTGTAATCGAATTCAGTTTCAAATACAGAGGGTATTAAAGGTTTAACCCTTAAATTTTGGAGGTGATGGTCCGATGTGTTTTTTATTTTGACTTGGTGAGAAGGCGATTGATCGGATAGATCCAGTTTGGATTTTACTGCAATATCACCATCAATTATTAAGTCTGGCAAACTACCTTCTTCGATTTCACCTTCATCCTCAACACCCAAATTAAATGTGATGCTTTTTTCACTGTTTCCTTCTACTTCGCCAAGATGGATGTTAGATACATTTTCTATTCCAGGGAGTGAACTAATAGTATACATCAACTCCCCAGATTTTTTTTCTTCTTCATTTACGAATTTGAAGATGCATTTTATACTTTTTTTCATCTCTTCGTTGTCATCATCCTTTTTATCATCATTATTCATATCAGCTTCTTTGAATACTGTTATGAGTTTGACTTTCCTTGTTAGCAGAGGAAATGGTTTATAGAGTGCGTTCTCCAAGGCGTTCTCTGTATCATCTAGAATATTCTTTGCCTTTTTGTACTCCATTTGATTAAATGCGGCCTTTGCTTCTTCAACCAGCGTTTCTGCTTCATCAGTATCATAATCATTATGTTTGTATGATAGTATTTTATCAGTAGTATGGCGTATTTTTTCTTTTATTGTGTTATGCATTTTTTGTAATTTGTTTATTTTCTTTTTAGTGTCTTCAACTTGGCCTTTTACCCCAAGAATATTTCCATCAACTATTTGGTTAACATCACTTTCAAGATACTCGTTAATATCTTCTTCTGCCTTGCTTTTTGAAGATTGTTCACTCATTATTTTCACCTCTCTTTGATTTCTCACCTTTAGTTGTTGGGGGTTTGGAGAACGTGTTAGAATTCTTTTTTATCCTTTTGAATTTTCGCTGATTATTCGCGACTCCTTCCCACAGATTTTTTTGTCTTTTTATTGCAAGATAAGCAGATATGAGCGAAAGCACTGCAATAATTCCAGGGTAGACTATTAAGGGTAAGCCGTACAACTCAAAAAATATCATATCTGCCACATATTCAAATCTATCTACATTTATGAAAGTATAGAAGATAATTCCACCCACAAACCCGTTAAGAGCCGATATTACCATATAACCATATGTGATAGGCTGTTTGAATAGAGACTCTTCTTCATCCCACTCTTGTTTACTTTCATCATCTATTGAAACCATTTCTTTTAGGTCGTCGTAGTAATCTGAAGGTATCGTGAGCATAGACAATTTAGCAAGAGAATCAGATAAGAAGAACGGCGTTACAAAAGATATAACAAGAACACCAACAAACCCGGAAAGTATTAAACCAAGTGCGATAGAGTTGACCGTGGTAGTATGGAACAAAGCACCCCAAGGGAATAAATAAAGCCCACCCACTGAAAAACCAACTAAACTTCCAAGGAATACTAAAGAGTATGAACGGATTCTCTTTATTTTTGTAGCTATTGATATACCCATAGCGATTGAAATTATAGAAACAAGCAAGGCCATATTTGGAGGAAAATCAAAGCGAGAGACAGTAAGTGTTTTTTCATGGATATTGTTTTCTTCTGCATCACCTTCAGGGTTTACTTCATGTATATCTCCATCAGGATTTACAGTCAATTCAACATCGAAGCGCTGTTCTAACTCGTACCAATCCTCTCCGACAGTACTGTACATAGTCTGGAATTGATGTACTTTGCCATAGTCAGTTTCTTCTGTAGATACATGAACAACATCCTGTTCAGGGATGAATTCATCATTGACTTGAAGTTGATAGGGAGGTATATAAGAATCGTCAACACCCTCGTTTAAGTCACCTGTTACATACCCTCTTTCTGTTATTTCAAATTCGACTAAGACAGTGTCAGCTCTCTCATCAGACTCTATATTTTGGATATTAGGCTCAAGATCATACCACCCAACATCAGCAGTCAAATTGATAGAGTCAGTGTAATAACCATCGTTATTCATTTGAAAGTCAATATGGTGTTCTCCTTCTAAGTCTGTATGAGGGATATCTATACCCAACTCCAAGTAATGAATATCATAAGGTTCATCGAAATCATGATATTCTGTAGGGCTTCCTCCTTCTGTAAGATCATAACTCCACTCTGTATCATTGTTTTGACTTGGGAGTACAACATCGAAAAAAGCCGATGTAGAACCCATGCCCTCAAACCCTTCTTTTGGAGGGACATTCATAACTTGTAAAGTATATGTTATATTTCCTCCGATTTTGCCAAATCGATATGGTGAATCAACAGCGATAGAGGTTATTTCCGCATTAATGTTAGTGTATGAATCTTCAAAATCACCAACACCTACTTCAAACGATACATTTTCACCAAGGTACGGTTCGTCCTCGATAGCAGGACGAATATCTATAAGAATTGTGGTCTGGTTGAGCGGTTCTGCTGAATGTTCATTTGGGCCTACAGGCTCAACCCAATCAGTATATCGCCCTTCTGCATTATCCTCTATATTTATTTCTCTTATTTTTTCGGTATTACCGTAGTTGTGAAGAGTGACTTCTATCGTTTTTTCATCATTTGGCCGTACAAGTTCAGGGTTTGTTTTTCTTTCAATTCTGTATTCATAAACCTCAGCAGCAGTTATATCATAACTGACTCTATGGGGTTCAAAATCAATATCCGATGAATATATGAACACATGAAAATCAACATCTTGACCTGCAAGAATGTTTGCTTCTTTGAGTTCTTCTTTATTATCAAAGTCAGTTATATCCGGAGCGGTTATTTCCAGTGTTACATATATGGTCTCACCTGGTTCTATGTAGGTATCATCATCTAATGCTGATAATTCCCAGTCTGAGTGGAGGATATCATGATTAAAGGATAATTCATCATCATAATTTGAATTACTAGTGATCTCCATATCTACTTCTTCAGTTTTACCGGGTTCAATCTTCAGTTCTTCAACATCAACATCGACATCAAGATCAAAGTACTTTAATGGACTGATTTCAGCAACAGCCGTATCTTGTTTAAGCGAGTTACTTTCACTAACCCCTTGCACGTATATAGGATAATCTTCATTATACAAACCATCGGTAGTTGGCCTTGCATAAAGTATGGTTGTTTTGCTTTCAAAAGCATCTAAATCAAAGTTATTTTGTTCTAATTCCGTTTCATGAGGATATTCATCGTTATAATCAAGCGTCAAGGTAATATTATCTCTCTCATTACCTTCATTGGTAACGATAACTTCATATCGGCTCCACTCATAAGGGTTGACCCGTTGATAAGATGGATCTATAGACACATCAACCCCATATTCAGTAGTGACATTCAAGGAGGAATAGCATTTATCAGTGACCGAGTCCCCATGAGTCTCATATTCATATTCAGATCTGCCTTCTAACCAAACATCTTCAACATGATCTGAGCTCACTTTGAAAGGCGCAGTGTATTCTGCAGAAACATTCTTAGATTCTCCAGGGTTTATGTCTTCAACCGAATCCACAGGTACGTCAACATCCCATTCATTCATTGTGCCTGCCGAAATGTTAAAACTATCAAGACCATTTCCATCATTAGTTATTCTATAATCAACCACTACCGTTTGTGCAGGACCAATATATTCTTCTGATGTGCGGTTTTCAACAACTACATCCCCCTCTTGCAGGACATTGACACTGACATTACGGGTGTTTGAATATTCAGGACCTTCAACATTTTCATTCACTTTGAAAGGCTCGACATCAAAGTCGGTCAAAGCAGTTCCATTAATAGAATAGGCAGGAGCAACCACTTCGACTAACATCTCTTGGCTTTCACCACCAGCAAGGGTTACGTTATTTTTACTTGTGAAACTTTCCCAATTACCTATTTCACCATCCCAATCAAATCCAGGAGTGAAAACAGGGGTCTGGTTATCGATTTCAATCAAAGCCTTACTTTTTTCTTCATCATCATCTATATTTGCAAGGTTGTGGATCTCTGCATCGAACAGGACCGGCTCTCTTCTATTCAGATACCCAATACTCTTTTCTCTCTTTTCAAATTCAATATCTGCGATGAAAACACTTTGTACTTCAACTTGCCCGGCAGCGGAATCAGTGTAACCAGTGGTGCTTGTTGCTTTTAGTATGATGTCTTCGGTAGCTCCTGAATGGATGTTTTTCTCTCTTATCTCATAAGAGGTGGTGACATTAGGTGCCATACCTCTTGCAGTTAATCTTTTAGATTCTCCTATATCGAGCTGTACTGATTCAACCTCACAACCCGTCTTCCAATATTCATTTTTTGCAAAAGTTTCTATATCATATGATTCATTAACATTACCAGTATTTTCAACTATATAGTCGATGAACACTTTACCACCTGGTTCTACTTCAAAATTTTGTCCATCAACCACACTCACTTCAACTTCTGAAACTTCTCCCACAAAAGTTTGTGTGTGATCAGAATCCGAAACCCCCACATCCTCTTCACTCCATGATTCAACCGTTAGTTGGTCAATTGAATGACCCTCTTCTTCTTCAGGTATTCTGATATGTATCGTTAATTCATGAACCTCACCTGGCTGAATGGTGAAATTATCGTAATCCGGTTTTGTTTCTATCCAGTCATGGCCAGAGTCAGCACTCCATGCATAAGTCGAATTTACGTCACCTGTATTTACAATATCGAAGTTATGTTCTATAAGATCTCCATTTTGACCCCTTTTTGATTCTGGGGCAACGACTTCTACTCCTTCATCCTCACCCTCCAAAATGTTTTCTGTACTTTCTTTAATAGTCTCTTCCTGTTTAAAACCGCTAGAGAAACCCATAGAAGCTATACTAAACACTTGAACTACAAGTATGAATAGCACTAAGACTGTGATAGCTTGTCGACCATTTTTTTCTTTCGCCTTCATATTAACACCATGTTCTTAGACCTTATTTATGAATTGTTTTTTTAAAACTCAAATATTAGAGATATTGCCCATGAGGTTGCATAATATGTAATTGTAGCAACCCAAAAGAAAAGGGCAAATTTACCTAAACTTATTGCTTTATGTTCTCCTGTCACATGCCATGATATGATGGCAGATGCAGCAGCTTGTGTGAGTATGATGATGAAAGTCATGAAACGGAATGCGCTTAAGTTTACTGCAGCAGGATGTAAGATACCTTCAAAAGGAATCGGAAAGCCAACCTCTGCTGTTAATTCCACATCATGAAGTACGCTTGTGATGTGATATATGATTTCAAATGACGATACAAGAACAACAGTGATGGCAGCTATAGTTGCTATTAAGATCCCGATCATAGAACGCCCTCTAAGTAGCTTTTTTTCTCTTAATCCCTTCATAAGTATGAAGTTATCACTGATGATAGGCGCAGATTCTTCTGGCTTCGCGCCTTCTTTTGAGGCCTTCAAGTACATATGGGTGAACCTATTTATCAGAAAACTCCCCGATTCTGCACCAAAATGTTTCCACGACAATGTAGTATCTATCTTTAGTTTTAGACGTTCATATAATGAAGAAATGTTATCACTCAGATTTGAAAAACTATGAAAGCGAAGTTTATCTAATGCTTTGATAGGGTCCATCGTTCGTGAGGGCATGTTTGATGCCATAGAGCGGAGAAACGAAGGAAAAGCGTCATCCCTTCTGAGAATATCTTTTTGTCTTGAGTAAGCCATATAAGCAGGTATCGCGAGAGGAATGAGCGAAATTGAAGTGATATCCATCAAGGAAAGTGATGATGCAATATTAAACAAAAGGAAAAATACAAGTATGGAAGATGATGCGCCAAAAAACAAAGGATTTCTTAATTTATTTTTCAGACTCGTATCCATGTCTTCATCACACCATATTTGAGTTTGTGGAAGGCCCTGGAAGAAAGCCCAGAGAAACAATGCAGTTATTATGAAATATAGTCCTACCGTCAAAGACACAGTAAATACTGCACTTATATCTAGGACAACAGGGACAACAATAGCTATAGTAATGGAAAATACAGCAATAGTTATTGTTGCGACATAGAGCTCTTTAATCAGATCTAATCTAAATAACATGTTGTCATATTCGTTTTTATAGGAGTCAATGAAAGTTTTTTGCTCATCAAGGAAGAACTCTTTAGGGGACGCCTGTGTTTCAAGCGCATATGCCAGTCTTTCTAGAAAGTCAGAAAACATATCACTTGGGGTTTTTTCAGATATAATACGAGAAGCATTGGAAAGAGGCACATTCCATTCATCTACTAGGAAAGTTAATTTATTCATCTCTTTCTTGATTTCACCTTTCATCTCCAATTCTTTTAATATATCCAAAAAACCAGATTCTGACATCTCCGAAACTGACAGAGCGCCCAATTGAGTTATAAATATATGCATTTCTTGGTTTATTTTTACAGCCCTTGATTGGTAATCAGCGAGCGGATAGAGTAAAACAGCAACAAGGATAAAAAGAGGAATGATATACAATTGCAATGAGAAGGGATAAACTGCGAACATTTGCGGTAAGAGGAAAAACAAAGAGGCACTTATACTACAACCTACTAAAATGCTAGGGAGTACGCGTTTTAGGAAGTAATCCTTTTTTTTCATCAGCATCGTGTTGTAGGCATCTTTGATATCAAACACTCAATCATCACCTCTAGATATCAACTCTTCTATTTTTAGTTCCATCTGCTGTAATCCTCTTACATCAGAGTTATTTGAATAAGTCTTAAAGACTTCAACAACCTCATCATGTTCCACAATCCCATTTTTCACCATTTTTTTGATAAGACGGGTTCTTTCCTCCAATACATCATATATCTCTCTTTTGTTAGTCAACCCCATCTGCTTAGCTACCAATTCTTCCAGGATGTAACTATTATGCATCCCAAGGAACCGATGTTCGTCTTTTACAGGATCCCATGAAAACACCTGTCTTGTTTTTACACCACCGTCTCTTTCTGAGTAGCTTAATATCTCTTCAATAGAAGTGCATCTTCTCACCTGTTTCCCATCAAATTGTATCAAGTGCTGAAACATAGCTATGTTCAGGTTGTCCATGAATCTAATAGGGACGTTTATAGGGTCACCAGTAAACCGTTGAATTAATTTTGAAATAGAATCAGCGTGGAATGTAGTCATAACTGGATGACCTGTCTGAATAGCCTGAAATGCTGCACTACCTTCTCGTCCTCTCACCTCACCAACTATGATGTAATCAGGTCGTGATCTCAACGCTGTTTTTACCAAGTCGAATAACTCTACTCGAGTATCTTCAGGACCTTCTTCTCGTGTTACTAACCGCTGCCATGTTTCTTGTGGGGCCCGAACTTCAGGGGTGTCCTCAGCAGAGTAGATTTTCTTGTTAAATCCAATAAAAGGTAAGAAAGAATTCATCGTGGTAGTTTTCCCTGAAGCGGTAACACCAGAAACCACAGCACTCATCTGCGATTCAAGAGCTAACCACATGTAAGCAGCCATTTTTGCAGAAACGGTACCCCAATCAACGATTTGGATTATGCTTATAGGTTCTTCAGTAAATCTTCGTATGGTGAAACTAGCCCCTTCTTTACTGACATCTTTACTGTAGACTATATTCACTCTAGAACCATCTGGCAGTGATCCATCAGTAATAGGATTACTTTCAGTAACATTTTTACCCAAAAGGTTACTCATGTTTCTTATATAACCTTCTAGTTCCTTTTCAGTTTCAAAACGTATGTTTGTTGTCAGAAGACCAAATATCTCGTGGAGAACAGATATATTGGATAAAGATATGCAGTGTATATCCTCTACAAACCTATCTTGAAGGATGGGATCGAGTTTACCATAACCAAGCACGTCCTTTTTTAGCACGTGTTTAAGCCCTTCTTTTTCACCTTCGTTAATTGTTATTTTATTTGAGTTGAAAATAGAGTTGCCAGTAGTAGTAACTCTTTCAAACAATTGATCTATTTTATTCTCGGTTTTATCATCTTTCTCACCCCCATTTACCACTTCAGAAGGAGCGGATGTTAATATTCTTTCCTTTATGTTTTCAACAACCTTTCTTGATTGACCATTACCAAGACTGGGGTTGATAACAGTATAGAAATTATTTCTACCCATCAGATCTATGTGTGTGAATGATTTCTCACCGAGCTCATAGATCAAATTCCATTCTTTTCCGTCACCTCCTTTCATATCTCTCGTGATATTGTCATAAAATGACAAAGAATCAGCTTTATTTTCCGGAAGAGTTTTTAGATAATCATCGAGGTGCAGGTGATTCTCTCTTAATTCTTCCAGTCTTTCATCCATAGTTTATACCTCATGATATTTTAGTGATATCGACGATGAATCCTGCTCCAGCTTCAACTCTAAATTTTAATACATCTTTACTCACACCTTGTGCTTCTGAAAAACGTCTAATATATAACAAATGGTCTGTTTGCCCTCCGTATGTTTCTCTACTCAGTTCAAAGAATATATCTGCTGAGGATCTTAATGAAGAGAGGAACTGGTCACTTATCTCCGTGGGATCAACCGTGAGGACGATGATTTTACCTTGAGTACATTTTTGGTTAAAGAAGGAAAGTAAGGAAGAAACATCAACATTACCTTCTTCTGCGCTTTGCTTTGCTTCTTTGTATATACTAGATATGCTATCAAATATGATCACTTTACTTTTAAACAGGCCCGAAGCCTGTTTTAGACGTGGGATAAACTCAGAACCATCAACCACATATTTTTCAAAGCTGGAAAAAACAGGGTAAAACTCTAATTGTTTGCTGAGCAAGTTCTCTTTAATCGAGTACGATAAAGACTCCATTTGCCTCATAAAACTGTAGGTATCCGATTCAGTAGAAACAAACGAAACATCGTAATTATTCTCCAACAGACCATAACAAAAACGTTCGGAAAGGAGTGATTTTCCTGTTCCGTATTCTCCTTCAACTACGAATAGAGAACCCGGAGGCAAACCACCTCCTAACCGGTCTTGAAGGTCGTCCTGTTCTATAGTAAAATTACAATACCCATTATTATCAATCATCATTACTCACCCTTATTTTAAATTCACATTCTGCAGTTCCTTCTCTTACTCTATCACCAGATAGAGCTGGTACGGACACCCAAACATCATATTCACCGTAATCTATACTTGAATTAAATTCCGCCCTGCATATCTTTGAAGGAGCCCATTCATCCCCGTCAACTATGGTTGCATTAATATCATCTGAAGAATGCAATTCACCACCCACACCTATGATCATTTCATCTATTAACAAATTTCGTGACCCTACATTTTTTATAAAAATGGTGTAGTTTCCATCATCTTCTTCATATAGGGTTCCATCCGTGTTAACAACACTGATACGGGCTTCCTTATCACCAACTCGCTGTCCTGTATCATCTTCGATACTATCAACGATACGGCCACTTATTGTAACAAAGGCCCCAGCGAGGGAGAGGGCGATAACCATACTGATAGCTAACCAGATCAATTTTGACGTAGATTCAGATGCTATGATTATCACCTTCCATAACATCATCTTCGTACATGTAGTTATTCCCATACCCATCTACAAGTTTTATAGGGGTATCTGGCTCAGCATCAATGCCTACACTGAACAAATCATCAGGAAATACTTCTCTCCCCCATTCGTACCCCTCAACAGTAGTATGATTTGAAAGATGATCGAAATAAGAACGGTTTACAAAGATATCAATGGACGAAATATGAAAAGGGACATTCCCCGAGTTAGTCCCATTAATATACAACATACCATCTTCCTCAGAGAAAAACACATCCTCTATAAGGATATCGATATTTTCCTTTTCATTGTAAAATTGTCTCAATTCTCGTTCACTCTCATCGAGATCCTCTCTCCTTGATGTGAGTGCAGGATATATGGTGCCAAACACCATCAAGAAACCTATGAAGATCACACCGGCTGATGCAGATACACTCAACCCCAATATCAACCCTCCTTTTTATTTGATGACAGGTGAGATTCAACTTCATTTATATGTTGAAAAATATTATTCATTTCTTGTCTTGTAACTTGGACAGATGAAAAATCGGAACTCCCATCACTATTGATTGTTTTATCCTGTCCGCCAGTCTTATTTCCATACCCTAGTTTATGATAATTTGAAATCAATGAGTTTTTCAATTTTTCATCAACCCAGCCCTCAAACGAGAGGTATTCAACCACACCAAGAAAGTTTTCACCTAAAGAGCCTTCAACATATACAATGAAGTCATCAATAGATTCTTGAAACGGAGTCATATCATCGATAGAAGGCTCAGAATTCTCTTGAGACACATCTGTTACATTTGATTCATTTTTCGAAGTCTCTTCTTTATTTTGATTATCAAACCCTTTTCTAAGATCCGCAGTCATCTGGTCTGAATCCACGAAAGGATTATCCTGAACGGATAGTAAATTAAGTATCTGCCGCATGTCTTCATGCAGTTGTTCCAATTCCCTTTCTTTTTGTTTCATTTCCTTTAAGCCCTGTATATCACCTTGAAGGTCACTCAACATACTTTCCAACTTATCTTTTACCTTCTCTCTTTCTTTCATACTTTGTTTGAAAGCTTGGGACATCCGTTGTAGTACTTCAACTATAGCAACAATCTCTGTGGATATTTCATTTTCGTCTTTAACATGTGTTAGAAGAGTTTCAACAGGCCCTATAAGATGTTTCTCAATCTCCAACTCTTCATACCCCACCTCTTCACCAACAAGATCTTCGATTTTTGCTATATCACTTTTATGTTTTTGACGTATATCAGGAACTGAGTCTTCAATCACCCATCTATCAACATCGTCTAACTCCTCCTCAACATTTTCATCGACGAAAAGATCCTCTTCCTCATCTTTGATAAAATCATCATTTTTATCTACATCATCAGTTTTATCGTCAGGTTTTTCTTTGTCTTCATCATTTGCCCCGTCTTCACCATCTTCATCGTTTGATTCTCCTTTATCACCTGATTCTGTTTCATCACCCGTATCTATTTTATCGTTTGATTGTTCTTGATCCTTTGCCACCCTCATAACCTTTTTCTCGTCCTTAGAAGAATCTTTTTCGTTTGAAGGAGTATTTTTTTCATCATTTTTATTCTTTTTTTCTCCCTCTTGAGAAGATTCTGGCTTTTCATCCTTAGCCACTTTCATAACTGGTACATCATCTTTTTCATCATTATCATCATTGGGCTCATCAACCATATTTATCACATGCTGTGTAATTAAGTTAAGAAAGGGGGAAACGCCCCCTAAGAGGTTTCAAAGTCGTTTACTTTGCTCCCATTTATGGGAACCTTATCCAACCTTCACGTGGATATTCAGAAGGCGTTCTAGTAGTTTCTCTTGTGCCATGTCCACCAAAGGTAGTCATGAACTCAAAGTTCACAGCACTATCTGGTGACAATCCCTGATTGCCTAACATACCCGGTCTAACATCCAAACCAACAAAGTCAAGCCTGACGATTGAACCAGAGCTGACGATTGGTAAGGAAGAGTGAGTAGTGTTAGTTACAATCGTAGCGTTGTACGCAGGATAGGGATCTCCAGCTTTTGAGTTGTCTCTATATACAAAAGTTTCTGAAAATGCTTCTTCTCCTGCATCAGATCCATCAATTTGCACTATCAGACTATCTTCTATATTGTACGCATCTCGTCCTTCGGGTATTGTTATGTAGACCTGCATGTCTTTTATTCTCATATCATCTTCCACTGCACTAACGTTTCCTTCTATTCTAGTCACTTCAACAGGAGGCACAATAGAATCATCGACATCCTGAGCAGTATCTCCTGCTGTACTCCTTAGATCATCACTTGTATTCAAAATCACAGTAACAGCAACGGCACTCACTATTAATAGGCCAACAAAGACGATCATCGTTCCAATACCTATAGCACCTTCTTCATCGTCCACATTTCGGTTAAGTTTTCTTCTTTTCATTGTTCCACCATATGGTGAGGTCAGAATAGACCTGACCATCCTTAAGCAGTTTTGATATGAGATTGGCAGTTATTTAAGTCCTATGATTTTATTTAACTAAAAATGAAAGATTATCGAGAAAATTGCAAAAAAATGGAATAGAGTAATAGAAAAAGAATAGAATAGAAAGAAATAAAAGAGGAAAAGTTATTTTAGTTGTTTTCCATTTCTTCAAGTTCCATATATCTTGTTCTAATTGTGACTTCAGTGACGTCTGCAATATCAGATATATCACTTTGTGTTATTTCGCCTTTATTGTTTTCTGATGCCAAGTAAACAGCACCGCCAGCTAGACCATTAGGGCTTTTCCCACTTTGTATATTATATTTGCGTGCTTCTTCCAGCAGGGCTTTGGCATCTTTCCGGACCTCACTATCAATACTCAAGTGATTGCATATTTTATCAATGTATTTTTCGGGCTGTACTAATTTTATTGGGATACTTAATCGGCGTTTTATATCTTTGTAGAGTTTATGTATTTTTGGCGAATCTTTATCAGCAATCTCAGCGAATTCATCAATAGTTCGAGGGATTTGTTCTTCTCTGCAGACCAAATAGAGGGTTGCTATGATTATATCTTCTGTGGATCTCCCTCTCGGTTTACTTTTTTCCATCAACTCTCTGTATCTTTTACCCGCTTTTTTTCTTATCGATCTGGGAATATCCATCACGCTACCTATTCTTCGTATATAATCAAGACCATTAGCGAGTGTCTTACTCCTTGAATCAGATATCCGCATTCGACGGTTCCATTTTCTCAAACTATATGATTTTCTACTAGACACCTGTCGACCGTAGGCATCTTTGTTTCTCTCGGAGATCTTTGTAGATAAACCGTTGTCATGCAAAAGAGAATTTTCACCAGGACCCGTATGAGTTCTGGAATTTTTTTCGTTCATATCATAAGCTCGTTTTTTATTACTCCGTACATTGATATCATCTACCACTAAACCGCAAACACTGCAAATCACTTCGCCTTGATCATCCGTGAAAACACTTTCACCACACTCAGGACATTCGCTAGCGGGTTCAACCAAAGCATCCATTCTACCACTACTAGATTTCAAACCATCATCTACCATGCTTTTCGCCTCCTATAGGGCTTTTATATACCATACCACATCAACCAAGATACTACGTCGCGAGCATGCACATGGGAGAGGAGTGCGCAGGCCCGCGCAAACCGTTTCAAACCAAATATTTTAATGCGTGTTGAACCAAGACACCCGCTATATTTATAGCCAAACCAATGCGTGGAGGCGTATGAAAGTTGGGTGCGTGCTGTTATGACTTCCCTTAGATTTCAAGTTCGTTCTCCAACTCTTCTACTTCATCCATAAGTTCGCCCTTCGCTTCTTGTCTTTCTATCTCGTTTTCAAGTTCTTCTAGTTCATCCCTGAACTCTTTAGGGTCCTCTCTATTTCCGGCATTAACCTCTTCATTATTTATTTTTTTTCCTTTACCAGACAGATTACTATTATTATCACTATTATCTCCACTATTATCGTCCTTGCCCTTTTCATCTTGTAACTCTTTATCCTCGTTTGATGAAAGTATTCTTTTGATTTTTTTTCTGTTCAGATATATCAACAGTACAATCACCAACAGAAGTATCAGCCAAAGAATCCAAAGGGAGCACACATCAAGGAAGATGGATCTTTCAACTTCCAAGGTCACTTCTTCGCTGTATTCATACACATCACCATCGTCACAAAGGTCGCAACTGGCATCCACATATATCGTGTATGTTCCAACATTCTCGAATTCATGGTCCCATTCTCCATGTCCTTCTGCGACAATTTCCCCCTCATATTCTATTTCCCACCTTGTGTCTATTATTTCACGGTCATCTTCTATTTCTTTCGTTTCATTTCCAAGATCTAGTTCATCTTCGTCTAATCTTTCTGTTAAGTTAACTCTATCAGCTGAGAACGTTATATCGTCTCCTCTTTCTATAACAGCTGGCAAGTCAACTTCAATCTCATCAGGATACACCCCAACCCCTATTGATCCATCTTCTCTATCTTCGCCACCCATAACCATACCAGATGATGCTACAATAAGAGAGAGAACTAAAACGAACACGACTGCAGTGTTAGATTTTCCTCTGATATCCAGCTTTTTAACATCTTTTAAATCAACGATATGGAGGTATTCGTAAAACGACTCTACGAAAACTGCAAAGAAAATGTAAGTAGGGAGGAATGTGAGATCAAGTGGGGTGTAACCCAAGTGTAAAGACAAGGAGACGCCAGAGATGAGATAGAATGGCAATAGAAGGATGGCTCCATCTTTATTATAAGTGACTTTTTCATCGATCTTTATAAAAACGTGCCTTTTAAGAACATATATCAATCCAAGAAGATAAAGGAGGCCAACGATACCAGCAAAAACTGAGGTGGTAAAGAAAGCCAAGGGAGTGACAAAAAGGGAAGAATTGGTTGGAGAAAGAAGAGATAAGAAGGCAAAAGAAAGTGTGATCTCTAGGATACCAAGACAAGTTATGAATAGCAGGGTCCCATATACGATCCATTCTTTTCTTTTCATTTTTCTACAACTCCTTCTTTGTTTTTTGTTTTAGAGAAATCCTTTTTTTCTGATTCACCTTTCTCTTTCAGAACGAAAAAAACCACCCCAACACCAACCAAAGGTATTGAAACCATTGAAAGTGTGTGGCCGGAGAACAGAGAGGGAAAGGACAACTCTGCACTTTCTAAATTATTATCAAAATCCACAACTTCTATTACAATGCTAGAATATCCACTCCCTCTCACAGAAAGAGAGATCTCTAAAATGATTTGTTGATTTTCCTTTATTCCTTCACGAGTATCTGTTCTAACTATATTGATATTATCAGGTGTATCACCATTCACAACTGTTTCATTTTCGACGAATTCGAGCTCGAAGGCCATCTCAGGCATATCTCTCCAGGATATGAGTTGAAATGCGATCTGATCTATCGAATCAACACCGTTAAGATGTACTATTTCGAAGTCTACATCATAGCCATTTCTGTTGCGAGTGATTTCACCGCTTGAAATCCATGGAGGGGTATCCTCAACTCCTACACCATCAGCCTCAACGAATTGAGTAGACAGGGGCAGTGCGACTAAACAACCCACCAACAATATTGTTAATATTTTTTTCATTCTTTCCAATACCTCACAGCCATGATCCCTACTAGAACTACGAAGACAACGCCTCCCATCACAGTTCGGGAATGTTCTTCAAGCAGCGATTCATTGTTCTCTTCAGGCAGAGGCGCTGGTTCATCTATTGAAATTTCCGTCGTATATCTATCACCATCAATAATGAGAGTTATCTCCCCATCTTCTTGATAGTCACTGTGGTATGTGAATTCGATAACGACCTCATCTTCTTCAGGGGAGAGGGATTCATCAAGATCAACAGACGTTTCTTCAACTTCGATGTTTTCTTTACTGTAATGCACATCAACTTCTTCATGAGGATAGACGAAGAATGTCACTTCACCCGTGGTATCTCCATCGATGTTTGTTTCTTCTTTGTATTGTATATCATAAGAAGGTGTGAATTCTCTTTCGTAGCCTTCATATCCTACAACGAGAGTACCAGACAGACTCCTTTGTTTTTCACTACCTACTACAACATTACCATCGGCTTCTAAATCTAATTTATCTTGATAAGTTACAGTTAATAGGATGTCGTCCAAACTTTCGACTTCTGGTTGACCAGTTGATCGAGAATACCAAAAATCGACTTCGAGATCTTCATGGGGTTCGATCATATTACTTTCAACATCGTAGTTCAAGTCTCCATCAAAATCACCGTTATCATAAATGGCTTCGAATTCCCCAAGAACATTGCCTGAAGGAACACGAATAGTATGTCCATCAATTCCTCCATCGGAGTAAGGTTCTATCAAAAAACTCAAAGGACCACCCGAAGCACCAACAGGCGTGGAAGGCTCAAGCACCAAAACATCTTCTGTTTCTCCATCTATAGTTAACGTCCAATCACCATCAACAGGGGCATCGTGATCAACAGTTATCCTCACATTCCAGACCCCATTTTCATAACCACTTTCAGATTCCATAAGATATTCTACATCGCCCGTCCAATCTCCATTGTAGGTCCATTCATAAGAGTAGTTTTCAGATCCGTCGCATTCCAATAAAATAGTGGTGTCTTCACTATTTCCCTCATAAGTTATCGTTCGGAAATAACCTGCAACGATTTCAAAACCTTCGGAATTATCCGCACCCATAACTTCTTGCGAGTTGGCTGCTACAACGGAAGAACTCAAAAACAGAACTACCGAAAGCAGAACCAACCTTTTCAACCATATTTTATTTTTGCTACCAGACATATTTCCACCATTCATTTTTCTATATTGTAAATTATGTGAGTTGGATTTATAGCCAAACCAGAATTAGGATGGTCGTCAGGTACGTCTGTATAATAAATTCCTGACGATTTACCCATAGGTACATCCAATGAATAATAGATGTTGACCCTATATCCACCATCTTCTCCTGTAACAGGGGATCCTTCTAGATACTCAGAGAAGGATCCATCCTCAGCATATCCTTGTTCAGACCCATCGGCTTCAAGAGAGGACTCGTTTCCAACAGCAACCCAACCATCTTCAGGAGAGTTCTCCAAGCGCCATTCGCTGTTGGCTTCGATTTCTATTTGAGGCATCACTTGCCTTATATTATCAACTGAAAAATCGATACCCTCGACCGTAGTTCCAGGAAGAGCTTCGGCATACGCATCATCTACTGAGAGGATGGATACATAACTATCAACATTGAACGATACCCTTTCTTGTTGTTGTGAGACTCCTTCGACACGTTCGTGATTGACTATCACACGTGCATCCCACCCTTCTGTATTAGAAAATCTCATCATTCTGTCAGTTTCAAAATAACCCGAATATGTGCCTTTTGGGGATTCACTCCAATCGTAATCACTGCTAATATCGTTCAGCTCATACTCTCCAACTGCGTCACCTAAATCATCTCTTCCCTCATAGGATAAGCGAAAGTTAACATCGTCGATAAGATCTTCCCCACTAGCCGTCTGTACGGATATATTCATAAAAATATAATCTCCCGGTGTTGCACGTTTATCTTCTCCATCTAAAAGATCTGTGCCTTCCTCGATAGGTTGATCTAAATCATCTATAGAAACCAAGTCCTCAAATGATACATCAGGTTCTACGGCTTCAACACCCACACCAACAGTACTATCCTTCTCTGAATTTCCTACTGTAATCGGAGATAACAGAGAAAAAACTAAGATAAGGGATGCAATAAGGGCAAAACATACAAACTTATACCGGGAAGACATGATTTTCCTCTATATTTTTCACACATATCTCAATTGAGTTGCAGTTAATTTAAAACTTTCGTTTCCAAGATAATGATATAAATGAAAAAAGAAGTAAAGGAAAGGTGTTGTAAAAAAACAACCCATCTCCTAAATATCATGTTTCTGAGTTACTCAAAACATGGGTAGCTAGAGAACCACCATCATAATCAGTAGAATATGTTCCAGCCTCTTGTCCGTAAGGAATCTCCACTTCGTATATTATTGAAAAAGTTTCACTTGAGCTGGGAGTTAAACTAGGGTCATCATAGGTTGCACTCCCATCAATATTCAGAGAATCATCGTCAGAGTGTACTACTGTGAATCCGTCTGTACAACTTATAGTATATTCACTGTTAGATATAACAGTTATTTCTGGTTGTGAACTATCTTCATCAGAAATGCGGAAGTCATCTCCTGACAATGTTTCGCCCGGGTTCCCCGTTGCTTGGCCGCCTTCTAATGATTCAATAGCTACGAATTCGTTGACGGAATAGCTTGCGTAATAACGATTCACATTAAAACCATCTTCAGGTATAACAGATGCTTCGATAGTCCAGCCTCTATCTGCATATCGCCATAGATCATCACTGAACGTAAACGTATCAGTGTAAACACCTTCATCCCAAGCATCAGGATCATACTCACTTTGAGTTATCGGCCCAACAGTAGCATCTCCAGGAGCTCCATCGTCAGTATATTCTATTTCGACTTCAACATCATCTACAGCATCGTCCTCACTACTTGTTTCTACTCTGATTTCTATGACTTGATCTTCGTTGTAGTTTATAGAATCTTTATAACTTTCTATACTTATTTCTGGATCTTCTCCTTCAACAGTTATATCCACGCTCACATCATCACTATCTTCACCTTGCGTTTCTCCTATAACCGGCATCGCTGTGCCGGCCACAAGCACTAGAACGGCTAACGCCACCAAAAACATGTTTGATTTATTTCCTATCATTTTTTCACTGTGTTTATAACACACGTCTCAATTGAGTAGTAATGAATTTAAAACTTTTGTTTTGCAGTAAATTGAAAAAGAAAAGAGATTTTTAGGAAAGGGTTTTGAAAGCACTAACTATCTGAATTTATTCTCCTTCTGCGTTGCTCAGTGTGTGGGTAGGGGTAGTTCCTCCACCAATTGTGGTTGAATACTCGCCAGCATCATGACCATATGGGACGTTTACATAGTATGTGATATCCCAATTACCACCGTCAGTGGGGTCCATCTCAGTGAGATCTTCTGTAGCTCCATCATAACCACCATCTGTATCTCCGCCATCTAGAGCATCACCCTCTTCATGTTCTAATCTATAATCATCGTCAAACTCAAGGGTCCAAATTGCGTTGGACGTTATTTGTATTCCAGGAGTTTCTCCATCTCCAAAGCCATCACTATAAAAGTCGTCACCTTCAACTGATTCACCAGGGTTTATTTCAGCGTAACCGTCGTCTGCTGATTCGATCACCGTGTGTTCTAGGACGTTTGTAACTTCTGTATCATCGTCTTCATAAGTGTCGTCATATTCAGAGTGCACAGTAGCAGTTGCTGTAAACTCACCATATCTCCATCCTACGCTGCCTTCACCAGTATCTGGTGAGAATGTTTCTGTGTATGTTCCTATACCATCTTCCCAATCAAGTTCAGTACTATCTATTCCGATCTCTGCATCGCCGTCGTCTGTTTCGCCAACAGTCTCTCCTCCAGTATAATCAAACTCGATGTCAAAAGTATCTGTAGCGTCGTCTTCAGCAGGTGCCGTAACCTCTACCTCTATTTCAACATCTTGATAGTAATCAATGTCTTCTGTGTAGCTTGTGATTTCTATCTCCGGATCTACTTGCTGTACATCTACAAACACATCCGTGTCTGTAGTGTCGCCATCTCCATCTGATGCATGTACTACTGGCAGTGCGGTTCCGGCGACAAGCACCAGAGCAGCTAGTGCCACTAAAAATACGTTCGTTTTGTTTCCTAACATTTTTTCACCTATATGTGTAATTCTTTTGTTTGGATACGCATCCTTATGATGCGTTTCAATCCCCTATCATCCTGTACTTTATTTAAACCCTATGATTTTACAGGGTAACATACTAGAAAATCAGCAAAAAATATAAATCAGAAGTTGCGAAGATATACAAAAATATACATATATTCATAGAAAAACAAAGGAACTGTTTTTCATTTTTTTGGAATCGAAGGCGGTTTTTTACAAAAAATGCAAGGAAAAAGGGTTACTCATTGTCTTTTTTGTAAAACATATAGCCCATCAATATCAACACCGTCGATATAACAGTCGTTAGACCCGTGCCCAAGAGAATGCTATCCTCAGTTTCTTCTTCTATGACTATCGTATCTTCCATTTCGCCTAATGTTATGCTGTGTTCTCCACTTTCTTCGAATGTGTGTTTGTATTCCAACATTTCATCACCCGGCATGACAGTAATATTCTCGATCAACTCACCATTCACTTTCAAAGGCAACAAAAACTTTTCATCTCCGGTTACCTCCACGTCAGCGGTGATGCTTGCCTCATATCCATCCATCACTATCTCCAGATCACTCACAGAAATATCTCCAGTGATTTTTTCGAACACAGCTACTATCTCTTTATCATCATACACAGTGATTTCGATCTCACTCCCATTTCTATTTATATCACCTTCCCATCCTTTGAATTCATATCCTTCATATGGGACAGCTTCTAGATATAAAGCGTCGCCATTCTCGTAAAAACTTGATTCAGGATGTATATCAACATGACCTTGGCCTTCGATAGATACGTCTACCTCATATTGTTTTTCTTCAAAAACAGCGATGACTTGCTTATCATCATCCATAGTTATGTTTATCGAGTTGGCTCTTCCTTCTACATCCCCATCCCATCTCACAAAAACCCATCCTTCAGCAGGGAAGGCGGTCACCTCAACATCTGTTCCTCTAGCATATTCTTCCTTTTCAGGATTCATCGCAACCGAACCACTTCCAAACCCAAACACACTGAGAGAATAAGTTTCTTCCTTGAAACCAGCTGTTAAATGCACATCTTCTTCGATAACTATCGTAATTTCTGGGTGATAACCACCATAATTACCCGACCAACCGGCAAAATACCAATGTTCATCAGGATCGGCCGATAAGTTTACTTCCTCACCGTGCTCGTATTCTTCTCTTTCAGGATCTAACTCTACGGAACCTAAACCTTCTATATCAACCTCAACTTGATACGTGTTATTTTCAAATTCCGCAGTGATATCTATATCAGAACTCACTATTATAGACAGGTGTTTTTCATCTGTATCTCTGTATCCGTTCCAACCGACAAAATGTGCTCCTTCATCAGGGGATGCCGTTAGTTCAACGAGATCGCCATGCTTGAATTCCTCTTTCTCGGGTGAAATCACCACACTACCAGGACCATCACTAGTGATATTGACTGCGTATGTTTTCTCCTCAAAGACAGCAGTTATACTCGTATTCTCCGTGATGATGAGTGATGTTGTGTTTTCAGTCCCGTTCTTGTCACCTGACCACGTATCAAAATACCAACCCTCAGCAGGGTGAGCGGTGAGGTTTACAACCTCGTTTGGCGAGTATTCTCCTTTGAATGGATCCACATCGACAAAACCTTCTCCGATCTCAGTAATGTTGAGGTGATAAGTTTTTTCTTCAAATATTGCTGTTAATTCCTTGTTTTCATCCATGATCAATGTTATTTTGTCCTCAGAACTTCTCAAATCTTGCTCCCACTCTACAAATACCCAGTGTTCTTCAGACTCAGCTGCTAATATAACTTCTGACTCAGGTTCATATTCATTTTTGTCAGGACTTACATTAACTTCCCCCATACCTTCAACATCGATGTCAAGAGAGTAACGGTTTTCATGGAAGATGGCTGTTATTTCTTTATCCTCGACCATCTCTAACACGATATCCGAACCAGAATTATTGATACCACCCCACTCAGCAAAAGACCAGTGGTTGTTGGCAATAGCACTGATATAGACTACAGCACCATGTTCATACATATCCTCTTCAGGTTCTATATCAACAGAACCATCACCTTCAACATCAACATCCAATGAATATTCGTATATCGAGAATTCAGCGACCAGAGTTATATTTTCTTCCATTATCACTTTAATAGATTCATTCCCTTCTTCAACATCTCCAGACCAACCCACAAAGTACCAATATTCATCAGACATTGCGGTGAGATTCACACCTGTTCCATGATCATATTCATTTTTTTCAGGATCTACTTCAACTTCGCCTTCACCAACCACATCAACGGAAAGATGATACGTGTTAATCTCAAAAACAGCGGATATTTCCTTATCTTCTGTTATATTGAATGAAGTATACTTCTCAGAACACTCATAATCCCCCGTATAACTGATGAAAGTATAACCTTTAGCAGATGACGCTGAGAGTGTTACTTCCTCACCATGCTCATATACATCCCTCTCAGGTGATATATCGACTTCACCACCTTCTTCTATTGAAACATCGAGAGTATATGTTTTAGTAGAGAAGTGAGCAGTGATGTTCTTATCATCATCAATAACTATAGAAATTGTTTCAGTCGTGCCTTCATAATCTCCAGACCAACCAACGAATTCAGTATGATTTTCAGGCGTGGCTGAAAGTTCCACAATAGTTTTGGGGTCGTATTTATCCTGTTCAGGATCTATCTCTACATTACCTTCATCTTCATCATATTCAACATCAAGGCTATATTCATACATCTCAAAGAAAGCGATTATAGTTTTGTTTTCATCCATCGTTATCGTTGTATTACGATCTTCTCCACCGTGATCACCACCCCAACTAACAAAATACCAGTGTTCATCACCCGATGCTGTTAGATTGACATCTTCACCGTGCTTATATTCTTCTCTTTCAGGATCTATATCTACAGACCCTTCCCCGTCGACATCAACATTTAGAGTATAGTAGATATCTTCAAAATTAGCGGTCACCGACTTATTTTCATCCATCACGATATCGATTTCTTTTTCATAAGAGCCCACATCTCCTGTCCATCCGGTAAACGTTGAGTGATCATCCGAGTCTGCTATTAGCGTCACTTCTTCTTCAGGCTCATATTCTTCTTTTTCAGGCTGAATTTCGACCATTCCATCTCCATTTGTACTTACGTTAAGAGTGTATCTCTTTTCTTCGAAGATAGCAGTGATGTTTTTATCTTCATCCATAAGGAGAGTGGTTTCCCGTTCATTTCCTTCAACATCTCCATCCCAACCGACAAAGCGCCAGTGCTGTTCAGGTACTGCTAACACCCCAACCTCTTCACCGTGTGTGTATTCCTGTTTTTCTGGTTCAAGGGCTATCGCACCTTTTCCATCCACGTTTCTATTTATTGTATATGTGTCTTCTTCGAAGATTGCAGTGATGTTTTTGTTTTCATCCATAACCAAACTTATCTCTTGTTCTTTATCATTATGATCGCCTTCCCAAGCAACAAATGAATGACCTTCACCCGAGATGGCTGTCAGATTTACTTCTGATAGGGCTTCATATTCTTTTTTGTCTGGCTCAATATCTATCTCCCCATCCCCTTCAACGTTTGTATTAAGATAGTATTTTTTCTTTTCAAAGACTGCCGTGACCTCTTTATCTTCATCCATGATGATTGTTGTATGATTTTCCGTACCATCTATGTCGCCTTCCCATTTAACGAAGGTCCAATGATATTCAGGGGATGCCGTTAGTGTTACTTTTTCTTCAGGTTCATAAAACTCTTTTTCAGGTTCTATTTCAACCCCCCCATCTCCTTCAACAGAGGTGCTCAACACATATTCATTCTCTGTGAATTGGGCGGTGATGTTTTTGTTTTCATTCATTGTTAAAGTTATCTCTTCATCTTTGGAGGAAATGTCTCCTGTCCATTGTTCAAATGACCAGTGCTCTTTTGTTTGGATCGCAGAGACATTTATTTCACTTCCTCCCTCATAGGTATGAGTCCCAGAGGCAGGATCTGTTGAACCTTCACCCTCAACATCTATAGTCAACTCATAACTTTCACCAAACAAAGCCTCTATTTCTTTATCATCATCCATAGTGATCGTGGTTTTGTTATCGTTGCTATCGATATCTCCTGTCCATCCTATAAACTCCTCTTCTTCAGGTCTTGCTTCAATTTCAACTTCTCTCCCGTGTTTTATGGTAAATGTGCCTTCACCCGGTGTATTGACTTCCCCACCTTCCGAGGAATCGATAGAAAGAGTATGTTCTTCTCCAAACGCATATAACCTACCATCATCAGACCCTATGTAGACATCACCTTCATTTGAGACGGCAGGTGATGACTTCATTTCATCTTCTGCCTTATATGACCATTTGACTTCTCCCGCCTCTCCTTCTGTTTTTTCTGTATGGATCGCACGGATATATCCTACACCACTGGTGTAATCAGTACCAACATATAACATACCATCTGAACCTATGGCAGGATTTGTGTTTATAGCTCTTCTTTCAGACCACCGCCAGTTTTCTTCTCCAGTTTCAGAGTCTATAGCTACTAAATTTCCATCTATACAACCCACATAGATTATTCCATCATTTGAGAGGGCGGGGGACGAACCACCCATATAAACATAAGGTTCATCGTAAACCCATTTTTCAGTTCCGTTCGGATTCAAGGCATAGAGTTGGTAGTCGCGCGAAGCAAAATAAATAGTACCATCATCTCCTACAACAGGAGCAGTGTTAACCCAATCTCCGGTTTCGTAACGCCATTTTTCCGTTCCGTCAGGATTGACTGCGTATAGATGGTTATCCGTGTCACCTATATATATCGTACCATCCTCACCCACAGCAGGGGTGGAGTGCGAAGGCATCGAACTATCTCCAAAATCCCATATCCTTTCTTGTTTTTCGATATCTACAGCATGTAGTACATTTGAATAGGAAGAATAGTAAACAACACCATCATATATGGTAGGGCCTAAAGAGTTGCTCCCACCTGCAGGGACGCTCCATTCGACTGATCCGTCTGAATGATTTAAGAAATAGACAGTGTAAGGCCTAGTTTGGCTTATGGCAACGACGGAGCCCCCTTCGGAAATTGCGACTGACCCTCTGAAATAAGTGTCTTCGTCCATCTCAAATCGCCATTTTTGTGTTCCGTTCTGATGGATAGCATATAGATGACCATCATTGGAACCGACATAGATAGTGCCGTCATCATCTATGACAGGATTTGATCGTGAAACAGAATCACCTATATCAAAATTCCATAATTTAGAACCTTCAAGATGAGATGTATTATATGGGCTTTGAGAAGTTCTCCTCACATCATAACCAGGAACAGGCCAGGGAGTTTCCTTCAAAGATCTTTCCCAATATCTAGGAAAAGAGCTGGGAGGTGCGGCACGGTGAATTATATGCATTGGTTTGTCTTTAAGAGAATACTCCCATTCAAACTCATTTTCTTCTGGAATGTATTTGAAAACTTTTTCATCCTCATTACTGGTCGTAAAAATTTCTCCATCTGGGCTAAGGGCAAGATTACTATCCAAATTTTCACTTTCATATCCCCATTCTAATGATCCATCATCTTCGAATTTTCGCAAGGTGCCGTTATCACCTATAGCGTATACATTTGAATCATGGTCCATTTGTATGTCTTCTACTTTCCCATCATAGACGTCATTAGCCCATATTACATTTCCGTGCTGATCTACGTGGAATAAAGTATTACCGTGTCCATCAGGATAACCACCAATCATAACATATCCTTCATCACTTGTTTTAACACTTGTTAATTCAGAGCCCGTATACATAGATGCTAATTCTTCTCCTTCTTCGTTTGACCTGATATATCTTCCTGAGACATCGATGGTGTGAATGCTATTGTCATCTACGGCCAAGCCCGTTATTTTATGGTCATGCACGTTATGGTTCCACTCAACATCTCCACCCTGGTTGATCTTATAGAATTCACCATCATCAGAAGCAGCATAGATGTATCTTTCAGGACCAACTGTTAATGCAGGAATTTTTGATTCAGACAAAGTGATATTCCAGACCTCACCTACGGAAACTCCCTCATCTTCATATTTTCTTATAGAAGCATTGGAGCAACTTGTATAGATATTACTACCCTCAGGATCAACAGCAACATCAGTCACAACTTCAGAATGATTGATATCATGGGTCCATATAGAGTTTCCTCTAGAACTTATCTTAATCATCTTCTCTTCGTCAAAAGAATAGACATGATCATCCGATACATTGACAGTTCTTGTTAGGGAATCAGAATAACTTCGTTCATCTTCTATATATAGGGAGACCTCATACACCCCACCAACATTATACGAATTTTCTGGGTTTTCTTTAGAGGATGTACTTCCATCACCAAAATCCCACTCCATATAAGATATATTGTGGCTGCCTCTTTCACTTTCATCAGTGAATTCAACCGTTTCACCAGTTAGTGTATTTTCTGGAGAGAATGTGAAGTTTGCTTTGGGAGGTTCGTAGTAAGTCACGTTGACCAGATAAGATATAGAGTCCTCGTTTCCATCTTCATCCATTATTTCGAGAGTTACATTGTAATACCCTTCATCCTCATAAGTATGAATAGGGTTCAAAGCATCAGAGCTGTTACCATCATCAAAGTCCCATTCTCTTTGGACTATATCAGACTCACCTCTAGTGCTTTCATCTCTGAACTGTATCTCCCTATCAACCATTGCATCTTCAGGTATCCATGAGAAATCAGCGTTTAGATCTCCTCGGAAAGCATTCAGGGTTCCGGTGTTCGAATCACCAGACGCTGTACCAACATAAACACCACCATCACCGCCAATAGACGCTGAACGAACGCTTCCATTCAGTCCTGCTTTCCAATTTTCCACACCGTCTTTTCCAAGCGAGTAAAAATCGTTGTCGATCGAACCAATGAATATATTTTCATTTCTACCTAAAACAGGGGTTGAATCGATACCAGTTTCCCCTATCTTAAAATCCCATCTTAAACTACCATCTTTAGATAAAGCGTGTAAATAACCATCAGAGGACCCCATATAGACCGAGTCATCACTCACTGAAGGAGATTGAACGGAGTCTTCTGCTTCGAAAACCCAACTCTTTTCCCCTTCAAAGTCTAATGCATAAAGGTTGTTATCGGAGGATCCTGCATAGACATATTCTTCTCCTATCGCCGGAGCAGAACGGACAGAACCTCCCGTTTCAAATTTCCAATTTTCTGTCCCGTTAGGGTTTAGAGCATACAAATTGTTATCATCAGAACCGATATAGATGTTCCCTTCTGCATCGATCGCAGGGGAGGAATGGACGGAATCATCAGTTTCAAACCGCCATCTTTCAGTACCGTTTGGATGGATCGCGTAAAGATTATTGTCTTGAGAGCCAATATATATAGTTCCTTCAGTACCGATTACAGGATCTGAGTCTATGTTTCCTCCAGTACTGAACTGCCATTTCTCTGTTCCATCAGGGTAGATTGCGTGAACATTATTATCATGTGATCCAAGATAGACAGTACCGTCAAGACCTATTGCAGGCGTAGAATAGATAGGTGAGCCAATATCGTGACTCCATTTTTGTGTC
>Ga0207421_10000319_pt1 | contig 61139 bp, 62 predicted proteins | sample SodLakKL_010_SED_4_FD_187542 | JGI IMG/M metagenome (GOLD analysis project Ga0207421, IMG submission 187542) | Alkaline sediment microbial communities from Lake Tanatar, Kulunda Steppe, Russia - 8KL_010_SED (SPAdes) (version 2) | ecosystem: Environmental > Aquatic > Non-marine Saline and...
TTGTTGTTTCGACGGGGGATGATGAGGAGTCTGGAAGTTTTGAGGTGGTTGAGGAGAAACCCGAGTTCAAAATTGAGAGGTGGAAGGTCGATCCTGATGAAGTCGAGCCTGGGAAAGAATTGGAGATTAGCTCTGAAGTTAAAAACATTGGAGATGTTTCCGGCGACTTTACCTTGGAACTGTATATAGATAACAAATTGGAGGATTGGGAGACGGGGACTTTGAGTTCGGATAACTCCGTCAGACTGGATTTTACAGTTTCGAGAGAGGAGGAAGGAGAATACGACGTTTTAATTTCGACTGGGGATGATTATAGGAAGGGGAATTTCAAGGTCAGAGAGGTCAAACCTCCGCTCGACATCAGAATCCCGGACGATTACGATTATCGAGAGTGGATATTCGATGGAGAGACGTTCAAGACCGAGGTCGAAATTCATAATCAGAGAGATGAAGAACTTGAGGGGGTTAGAGTCGTTGGCGATAATATTAGGGGTTACGGTATAGGCGTTCTGGAACCGGACGAGGTGAAGACCCTGGAGATTAGGATACCTCCGGATAACTATCAGGCGGGGGAAATAAATGAATTCTCCCTCAGAGCTGAACACGAGCACGGGAATTCTCCGCCCAAGATGATTAAGTTTAGGGTCCTATCCGAGGAATCCCCGGTGGAGGCGTTCCTTGCCTCTACAAACTCGCCTATTTACGAGGGTGAGAAGATGAAATTTACTATCGTGGTTGCCGCGGCAGCCGATTCGGGAGTTAAGGATTTGGTTGTACGCTCCCTTTCGGAAAACGTGGTCCCAACGGGTTACTGGGTGGGGGAGGAGATGAAGGAGGTGGGAGAGGACCCTGATCAAACAACTGATCTGTCTCCGTTTATGGCGGATGGAAGTGAATTCGATTTTATGGATCGAAATAAAGACAACGATAGAATGGTCGTCGGAAGAAAGCTCTATTTCGAGCATGAAAATCCGGAGACGGGTGAAGAAGAGCTAGATTTTGAGATCACTTACGAGCTCGGAGACAGGTCCGTGAGAAAGGAATTTGAAGTGGGCTACCGGGTGAGGGAATCGGATCCAATTTCTCTCATCAAATCCGAACCCGTGAGGGGGGAAGCCGGGGAGACCCTCTCCGTTTCCCTCGAAATTGCTAATGAAAAGGATATCAGAGTGAAAGGGGTCAAGATTATTCCTCCAGAAGGGGTGGATATATCGCCGAGCCCCTCGTACTGGGTGGGTTCTATGGATCCGGATGAATTTCTGCCCGTTGAATTTAGGCTGGACTCGGAGGACGTAGAGGATGGGGAGACTTTGAATTTTCACCCCGAATACCGTGTCGGGGAAAGAAGATTTTCGGGACCTCCTCTCGAGGTAACCGTCAATATCGCTGAACGTGAAGAGACTCCGGTCGCATATTACGCAGTAATCGTGGTAGTGATCGCGGCAGCCGTCCTTTTGGTTTACTGGCGTAAGAGGTGATTTTAGTGGACCCGATTGAAATATTCAAAATGGCAATCAGCACTATCAAGAACCATAAGTTGAGATCCATGCTTACCACTCTAGGCGTTTTGATCGGGGTGGGAGCGGTTCTGATGAATGTGGCTATGATCGAGGGATTCGATGAATATTTTCAAGAGGAAATACTGGATATCGGAGGTAACCTCATTCAAGTTCGAGCAGAGGGTGCGCCCGGAGAGGAAGAACATTTCGACGAGCATCTTTTCGATTCTTTGAGGAGACAGCCTCATCTGGATGGTGCTGCTGCTTTTCGGTCCACTTCCGCGAGGGTAAGTTACAGAGGGGAGGAAGAGACCGTAATGGTTAGAGGTGTAGAAGAGGGTTTTTTCGAAGCTTCGGACATATCTATTATTGAAGGTTCCGGAATTTCTCCGTCGGATAGAAATCTGGCGGTTATAGATTCCGATCTGGCACAATACTCCTTTTCCCGACAGTTGAAAGTAAGGTCCACTATCTCTATAGACTTTCGTGTCGATGGGGAGAGAGTAACGAGAGAATTTAGAGTAAAAGGGATCTCCGAAACGGCGGAGGAGGATTTATTGGGTGGTGGAGGTTTAGAAGTTGTAAATATACCGATTTCAACTTTTAATGAAATTACGGGGGAAGAGGGATATTCGACGATCAGAATCTACGCTGAGAGTTCCGAGCGTGTAGATACCGTGAAATGGAACACGGCAGAGATTATCGATAGACAATGGGGGTTGAGACCGATAAGAGAAATTGAACGTAGGCCGGAGAGGGAGGGCAACGGCGGCGGCCTTTTCGGAGAGGAGGGTATAGGTAGAATGGAGGAAGAATTTGAAAGAATGCTTGGAGAGAGGGATGAATACTCGATTATTACAGCTCAGGAAATTCTTGATTTTTCTAGAGAGATAAGTTCTACAATAGGGGTCGTGTTCATAGGAGTTGCCTCCATATCGCTTTTGGTGGGCGGAATAGGAATTGCAAATATCATGCTAGTAACGGTAAAAGAAAGGACCAGAGAGATAGGCGTAATGAAGGCCGTCGGTGCAAAAAATAGGGATATATTGGTAATATTTCTCTTAGAGGCCGGCCTTATAGGGCTTATAGGCGGCGTTATCGGTCTTATTCTGGCTTTCGTTGGGACGGCGACAGTAATACCGGTCATTATGGGGTTTCCCGGGATAATGCCAACTTCTTGGATCGGGATTTCCTTAGGGATATCTTTCGCTATCGGAGTTCTCTCAGGTCTCTATCCTGCTTGGAATGCATCTAGAATGGATCCTGTGCAGGCTTTGAGCTACGAGTGACGCCGCTACTTAAACCTTTAAATTTCCCTAACTGGGTTTGTAACCTTACGAATAGTTACCTTGCTGGACGGAATTCCGTGTTCGTTTTTCTAGAAAAAGTCGACAAATCTCTTCGAACGGAATTCTAATCCTTTGAATTTTTTAAATATAATTTTGTAGTAATTAAAAAGAGCTTATAGCGATTTCTCTGATCGAATCTGTGTAGTTTTCTGCCGGGTCTGCTACCTCTTCTACTCTTTTATTTTGTAATAAATATATATTTTTTTAAAATATAATATATATTTAATTTAGGTATATATTATCAAAAAGGAGCTAGTCGAAAGTAGTTTATTGAAGGGGTAACCGAAAAATTAAAAAAATTACCGTAATTATCAACCTCGGTAAATACTCGCGATCCCAAGAATTTATTCGGTGGCTTCTTAATTGTCACTGATCAGTTATCTAAAGAGAGACATTTACGTTATGACTAAAAATGTGAGTTAGTCAAGTAGAATTCCCGTAACACCCACCATATATATCTATATATAAATAAATATGTATATATATTCTATTTGGATAATTTATATTTTAATCCAAGGGTAATATCAAGTAAAGGTGGATGGGATGCTTAGCGAGGAGGATATGAGCAGGTTGATGATTTGCCTTCGACAGGAACAGCTGGATAAGTTGGACTGGGACGAAGGCCAAGATCTCGAAATGGATATACGGGGAAGTAATTTGATTCTAAAACCAAAGGATAGAGAATAGTTGGGAAATACGGCTTTTTTAATTAATCCAAAGAGTGGAGAACTAATCGAACTTTAGCATTCCGAAAAAAATCGTTCTATTCAGATTATTTGATTCCGGAAGAAACTCATAAATTGATATGGGTTTGGATCTCGAGGGATCAAGCTCCCCCCCACACTTTCTCGCCTTCTAACCTTACTACCTTTCCAAAGTCTAAATGTTCGGTCGTCCCTTCCTGCGTTATGGCCCAAATCACATCGAAGTTAGGTCTATCAATCTCTTCGCGGCACCGCCCGTCGGTCAGATAGATCAATACCTGGATTCTATCGTCTTCGAGGGCTTCGAAAACCGGAGAGTATTTTGTTCCACCCCTTCCCTTTAAACTCTCCGAAAAATCCTCGATTAAGCTTTTAACATCGAGTCCTTCCTCCCGACTTACGGTGATTTCCGAGTGTAGCTCCGCATCGCAGGCTAGTAGACGCGCCCGATAGGTATCTGCGGATTCGAGGATACCCTTCATTTCGCTCAGAAAGTCTTCGATGTCCTCATCCTTTATGCTTCCACTGGTGTCCACTCCTATCGCTATATCGAGCATTTCGGTGTTCGGTGAGGGGTAATAGACGCCGTATTGGAGTAATCTTCTATCGGGTCTCATCCAGTCATAGTCCTCTCTAGCATGTTGGAGGATATATCTCCGAAGTATTCTTCTCCAGTCCAGTGTGGGCTCGAGAATCTCCTCTACTATTCTCTCCAGAGCTTTCGGCATATTTCCCTCCTCTCTGGCGAATGTCGAAGATTCTGCCACCCTCCTTTTCCACTCTTCGGATATTTGTTCGGGATCTATATCGGTGTCATCCGAGGCTTCAGTCCAGGAAGAGTGATCGTCCATAGAATTAATATCGATAAGTTCCTCGTCCTCAATCTCGAGCTTGTCCATTTTACCTCCTCCCGTTCCTTCTCCACTTTCGATTATTTTACCCGAATCTTCCTCTGATGAGGTTTCCTGACCATTTTCCCCCTCCAGTCTCAAAATTGAATATATCTCCTCCGCGCTTTTGTCCTCGTAATCCGTATCGAGTTCCGATTCGCCTGGTATGTTGAAACCGCTCCTCGTAAGAGTCCAATTAGTTGCCAGGTCCGTGGCGCAGTCCCAAGTTTCCTTCAACCTTCCCCCACGTCGCCATTGATGCCCCAAGACGGTGTGAAGAATTCCATGAGCTATGCAGGCCTCTACTTTCGACCCTTCAAGACCTTTAATATAGTCCGGATTAAAATAGAGTTTTTTGTGGTCGGTGCCGATGGGACCTTCCAGATCCTCCTCTTCGTCCATCTCCAGATAACTTCCCAAATATCCAAAAAATGGGTGGTCCAATAAAAGTTGGATTCGAGCTCTCTCCATTTTTTCTTTTACATCCAATCATATCACCTCTTAAAAGTACTCGACCTCGTCGATCGAGTTTTCCACCGATCTTATCGTATCATTGACTTCTCGGAGTATTTTTTCGGACTTTTTCCGGTAATTTCGGTACTCGGATTCGGCGCCGGACATTCTTACGCAGACCTCCTTTGAAGTCTCGGGACCCTTTGGAATCGTTCCTATACTATTTCTCAAGTTTTCGTAGGACTCCCGAATCTCGGATAGGTCCACATGTCTTTCCATCCTCTCCGGAGCAGGTATCGAATCCTTTAAAACTTTACGAAGGGATTTTAAATGTTCGAGCAATTTTTTTCTACCGCCGTCCTCGTATGCGGTGATAGCTTTCGAATCTCTCTTAAGCCAACTCACGACGTTGATCAAGTCGAAACTGGTTTTGAAAACTTTTTCTTCTTCTGATCTATTCTCAACTATTCTCATTTCTTTATGGATAAATTTTTGAACAGCGCTCTTTTCCCCTCCTACCGTGGAAGGGGGAATGGAGAACGTTTCTCTCTTACCACCGTAATGAAGATTTCCGATAAGATTTCTACCTTTCCCCAAATCTTTTATCTCAAGCAACATCGAGTGTTTGTCCTTCAGTTTCCCTTTCATGGGCTTCACCCAATATCAACTTCCTGTGTTTCTCACTAAACGTGGTAAATTCGTCCGTCGTCTGAACAGGAATTCCGGCTCTCAACGCGTCCTTTACCAGCAAAACGGCGAATTCTGATGGAAGGAGATTGGCGTATTCCACTATTCTTTCTGCATATCCCTCTTTTCTGCTGGCTTTCTGAACCATTGAAGATACGAGAGCGTGCAACCTGTCCACCTCCTCCGGGACGATGTCCTTTCCTTCGAGCACGGAATCTACGTCGGGCAGGTCATCCTTTATTCGAAGGTAGGCTTTGAATTCTCTGGCCGCCCCCATACCTACGGCGCTGGCGATTTCTTCGGTGCTGTCCAGTCCCATGTCGAGGAGGTCCGAAACTCTCTCCCATGTTCTCGGGGTGGGAAAGGCGTGTCGGACTGTTTCTCGGTCGAATTTGTAAATCATCTTCGGTTTGAAGTTCAGAAAACCGATTACTCTATGATCTATTCCGTTTTTGTAGGCCCAATCTTTCCAATCATCCAGATCTGTCTCGACTTCCCAGTGGATGAATCGGTTTGAAAGCGGGGCTTTCATGGGATTGACCCCGGCTCTGTCTTCGGCTCTGTTCCCGGCGGAGATCATCACCCACATATCGGGGAGTTCGTAATCGCCCAGCTTTCTGTCAAGTATAAGCTGATAGGCGGCGTTCTGGACGGCGCCCGGTGCAAGGTTAAGCTCGTCCATAAATAGAACTCCTCTTCCCTCCCTCGGAAGGAAATGGGGTGTCGCCCATTCCACGTAATCCTCTGATTCCAATCTCGGAAGTCCTCTCAGATCAACGGGATCGAGTTGGGTAAGCCTGAGATCTATGAAACTTTCTTCAGGGTCCATTCCTAGCTCTTCGACTAACTGTCTGATAATGGCGGACTTTCCGATTCCGGGTCCGCCCCAGAGAAATACGGCGGGGGGATGTTCCTTTCTCTCGATTCCAAACTTTACTATTTTTTTGACGGTTTCCTTTGCCTCGCCGATTGTCTTTTTAGGTGGCATTTTATCTCCTCTTTAAATCGAATCCTAGTTTAGGGTTATCTTTTCGAGATTTTCTATGTAAGTAAGTTCAAAGGTTATCCTTAAGTTTATCTCTCTGCCGTTCATCTTCTCAAATCCGGCCTCCTGTTGGTCCGTTAGCGGCATACGAGTGCGTCTTTTCCGACGCCCGATCCTTTCCTTTTCCCTTTTTCATCTTGTTACACCATAAATCATTGACTCATTTAGACCTTTGTTCTGGTTTGCGAAATGAATTTAATTCTTTGAAAGGTCTAGTCTAGGTATTTTCCCTCCAAGACTAAACCTTCCTGACCCGTGGAGATAAAAGAGATTGTGGTTTAAAAATCTCGACTACTTCAAGGGGTCCGAGAAGGTTTCGAGCAATAGATGTTTTTAGGAAGGAGGATTTAGTAAACGTGAGGTGGTGTAGGTGTCAAACAGTATATTTCCGGACTGTCCCGTGTGTGAAGAGGGTGAGCTTTTACCGTTTTCGTTTCAGGAGGACGTGTTCGAAAAGTGGAAATGCACACACTGCAACTATGAACTGCTGAAAAAGGAGTAATAGTGATTTTTCTTTTCGATTGGATAAAAGATTGGACGAATCCCTTTAAAAAGAATATTTTTGTCCATACTATCGGTGATGGCCGCTAAATATTTTAAATCTTCCAAATATGGTCTCATGTTGCGTTTTAGGCTATAAGTTTCTAGTGGCGGGTTTTTTAAGGCCCTTTCACCGGTATTCTTTCCGTGCGGGATCGCAATTTAGCGGGGCAAATCTATTTCGAAGGCAGCTACGGGATGTTCTAGATCAAAATTTGTTATAACTTCCGGGTGAACTTCCCCGACGAAACCTTGAATTTCGCCATTTACGGTAAACTTGGCGGTTCTTTCTTCCAAAAAAGAAGGATGTTTAAAGGATTCTACATTCAAATCCATATTAAACTCTCTCAATAAGGCCTCTGCTACGGATCTGATGTAGGTGAAATCTATATCTTCTCCTATAGAAGCGGCAGCCGCTCTCTTGATGTTTATAGCTCCCGTTTCGGATTTTTCGTCCAGGATAACTACGTCTCCCACTTCAAATATTCTTTGAGGAAGTTTATGGAGTTTATTCTCTTCTAAAACCTCCATCAGTCCAGGTACAAGCCACGTCCGGAGGATGGAATATTCCTTCGATATGGGGTTCTCTATTTCGACGGCCTCTCCGCTTGTACCCATCTGATCGAAATTCAACTCGGGGCTGGTCAATAGATAGGGCATTACCTCCATAAAGCCCAGACCGGTGAGAGTTCTTCTCGCCACTTCGCAGACTTTTTGCATCCGATGAGGTTTGCCGGTAATCTCCAGGGATGGTAGGAGCGGTTCCAGATTATCGTATCCGTACCCTATCGCCAAATCTTCGAATATATCGACTTCGTGCATCAAGTCAAATCGATAGAAGGGGATTTCGACCGAAATATTTTCCTCATCTATTTCCAATACGTCGTAACGCATCCTTTCCATAATTTTCGAAGCTTTTTTGGGGTCGATATTTAAACCCAATTTCTTGTTCGCTCGTCTCAGTTCGAAACTTTTCGTCGCGGCGGTCAGGTCGGGGGTTACAATTTTCCCGTCCGGTCTTTCGACTTCTACGGAATGAATTTCGAATCCCCTCTCGGCTGCAGCGGCCATTATCACTTTCAGCGCTCGTCTGGCGATCTTTTCATCCGTCCCGGTAACATCGACTCCGACGTTTTCTGCTTTTTTCGTCAATCTACATTTTTCGCTGTTTATTATGGGCGGCATAGAAAGGACGTGACCGTCGGAGCTTACCAGTAAGGGGTAGCGGTCCGCTTCCTTTATCAGGTGTCCGTATTTCCTTCCCTTCGGATGTTTTTCGAGGATTTCTCTAGGGGTGAGTTTTTCATCAAAGTTCAGCGGGACGAATCCTTCTTCATCGGGTTTGATCGTCGTGTATCTTATCGGGGGTTCGATATCTCCGATTTCATACGCTCCTATCGATATCTTTTCTCTGTTCCGTCCAAGTATATCGTGTAGCTTTTCCTGTAGGTCCATCAACGCTTTCAGGGACTCGTCTTCGAAGTTTGCGTTTCTGATTTGACCCATTACGGCCACTGGTCTAGTGTCCCTTAAGGCCGGGTCAACCTCCAGCTTTATCAAAGGGTTCTCTATCCTGTATTTAGGGGCCCCCGTCTCTATATCCAGATAACCCTTCAAAGCTCGGGCGACTCCCTCGACCCCCCACAAATCCGGTCGATCGTGGTGGACTTCTAACTTGATGTATCCCTCCGACGTCTTCCCCTCTATCTCTATCCCTAGATTTTTGAGGGGATTTTCCAGTTCGGAGAGGGTGAATTTTTTGTCCAACAACCGGTTCAGATCAGAAAGATCTATCTCTATAGTGGGCATTTCTCCTCACCCCAGGGGCTGGTCTTCCAGCCACTCGATATCGTTATTGTGAAGATCCCTCATGTCCTCGATCCCCATTCTTATCATCGCGATACGACTGAAACCTATTCCCCAGGCTAGAACGGGTTGTTCTATACCCAGCGGTTCTAAGAGTTCCGGCCTGAACATCCCCGCTCCCAAAAGTTCGATCCATTCGTCCCTCTCCGGAAAGTATCCGTCCGCCTCGGCTGAAGGTTCAGTGTAGGGAAAATAACCTGGCCTGAATCTGATCTTAGGAATCCCCATTTCAACGAGAATTTGCTTCAAATACCCCAACATGTTTTCGAAGTTTAGTTCTTTGGCCATCACGATCCCTTCGGCCTGCGGAAACTCTGCCAAGTGTTGATAGTCGATCCTCTCTCTTCGAAAGACCTTATCGATGCAGAAGACCTTAACGGGAGGTTCCGGCTTTTTTGCCAAATATCGAACCGTATCCGCGGTCGTTTGAGACCTCAAAATGGTCCTGTGACTTACATCTTTGTCAAATTCATATCCCCAACCCGTAGATCCGGCTACGCCCTCCTCATGTGCCTTTTTTACCCGGTTCAGCAATTCTTCGTCCGGTATGTCTGCACGATCAGGTTTTAAGAGGGATAGAGTATCGTGTATTTCGCGTGCCGGGTGGTTCTGAGCTTGGAAAAGGGCGTCGAAATTCCAAAACTCCGACTCTACGATGGGTCCGGTAATTTCCTCAAATCCCATTCTGAGGAGAATGGATCTCAGTTCCTCTATAATCCTCCTCTGAGGATGCTCTTTTCCGGGGCAAACTTTCGGTGTAGGTGCAGTAACGTTGTATTCCCGTAACTTTACCTCCTTCCACCTTCCAGTTCTGATGAGTTCACTCGATAATCTGCTTACTCTTTTTCGTACTTCCAGATCTAGGTCTATTGCTCGTTGTCCCCTTTCGGTCAATTTTAATTCTCTTTTTTTTACTTCTTCAGTTCTGATGAGGTTACGGCTTTTCAAAGTAGAAATTTTACTTTTCAGATCCTCGGAAATATCGTCCACGAAGATCTCTTCACTCCCTTTAAATTTTTCAAGCAATAGCTCGTCCCCCTCTTTATTATTAACCGATTTTTTACCTTTTTCCGTTATTTTTAGAACTTTTTCCCCGTTTTTTTCTTCTATTTCTCCCCATTGTTTTCTTTTAATCCAACCAATCGCTATTCCAACCTTTTTTTCAGATATTTCCGCCTCCTCCGGGACTTTGCTTATCGGTAGAGATTTTTTTTCCGCAAGGATTCGGAGAATTTTTCTCTCCGGAAGCGATTTTTCAAGATAGTAAGTTCCCTCTTCCGTTATTGCGATTTTTTCCCTGCTTTTATCACGTATTTTCAGAAAATTACTTTCCTCTAATCCGAGCCCCGCTCGCATTATTGCGGAGTGGCTCAGTCCTGTGAAATCCTGAATTTCTTTCACAGAAGCTTTTCCTTCATTTTCCCCTAATGCGGAAAGAACCTTTTTTTTCTTCGCGTTTAGCTTCTCGACTTCTTTCTTTAAGCTCATTTGAATGTTCATCCCTCGAATATTTTCAGATTTTCTTTACTTATTTATAGTTCTTCAATTGCATTACGTATATTTTCCATAGCTTCATCTATCGGTATTTCCTCTTCGAAAACGATGTCTTCAACTATCCCTTTTTCCCGATAAAATTTTAGGATCGATTGAGATTTCTTCCTGTACTTCTCCAGTCTTTTTTTGATCACATCGGGTTTGTCGTCTTTTCTTTGATATAGTTCTCCTCCACATTCATCACAGATACCCTCTTCTTCTGGTGGGATGCTCCTCAGATTGTAGATCTCACCGCATTCTTTACATATCCGTCTATTGGAAAGCCTCTCGATTATTATCTCCTCTGCTACGTCCAAGTTGATAACTAAGTCGAGGGCCGCGATGTCTTCCAAAGCTTCAGCTTGAGCTAAAGTTCTTGGATAACCGTCCAAAACGAAACCTTTTTCGCAGTCAGGTTCGGATAGCCTCTTCTCTACGACTTGGTTAACTAATTCGTCCGGAACTAATTCTCCTTTCTTCAGATATTCCTCCACTTTCCGTCCTAGTTCGGTCTGTTTGTCGACCTCCCTTCTGAAAATATCGCCGGTGGCTATGTGCGGAATGTCGTATTCTTCACTTATACGACTGCTGTAAGTTCCCTTACCTCCACCTGGAGGGCCCATTATGGCTAGTTTCATGTCTACACACCTCTGTTTTAATCTTGAGGCTAGAAATAAAACACCTTTTCCTGTCGTTATTTTCGAAAGTGTTCATATCCTCTATTCGGTAACTCCTCCAAGCTATCATCTCGGCGGAGATACACACCCTCCCCGGATTTAACCCTTCCTATCTCTGTGACTTTGGTCCCTATTTTACTAAACCTTCTCTTCAGATCTTCCCAAGCTTCGGGCTTGACGGTAAACAGAAGTTCGAAATCTTCTCCTCCAAAAAGGGACAGTTCGTCCAAATCTATCCCTTGTTCCTGCGCAAAATCTTCCGCTTCCTTATCTATAGGGATATCTTCGAAGTCGACAAATAGACTGGCTTTGCTCATAATGGAAATTTGCCATAGGTCAGCCGCCAGTCCGTCCGATATATCGATTGCCGCCGTTACGTTTCCGTTCTTCGAAAGAGCCATTCCCTCCTCAACCCTCGCTGAGGGTTCGTAGAAAGCTCTTCGAAGACCCTCTTTTTTCTCCAGAGGGATATCCCCCATCAAAGCTTTTACGGCGGCGATGGATGCCCCTAATTCTCCAGTTACGCAGATTATGTCTCCCTTTTCTGCACCTGATCGAAGTATCAGTTCTTCTTCGGTGGATTTCCCGAATGCAGTCCCTGAAATTATTATCCTTTCGCTTTCGTTTAGATCCCCCCCGATTACGGATGTTCCGTGTTCTTCAGCGGTAGAATTCATACCATTCAAAAGGTCGGAAAAAAAATCGACTTCCTTATTTCCAGGTGCGCCAAGAGAGTATACTAGACCTAGAGGGGCTGATCCCATTGAGGCTAAATCGCTCAAGTTTGCGACGACGACTTTTTTTCCAATGTACTTTGGAGGAATATCCGAAGTGAAATGGATCCCTTCTATCATCATATCGGTGGTTACGACCAGCAGTTTCTCCTCGTCGAATTTAACAGCCGCAGCATCGTCTCCGATTCCTACCTTCACGTGCGGATCTTTTTTATAGATATCTTTAGCTAAGTCGATCAGGCCTTTTTCTCCTATATCTTCGAGTTTAGTCAAAATCTATCCTCCAAGTAGTTTTAAATCTCCAGTTACTTTATCGACTTTACCCCTCGGTGCAGGTCCTATGCCCAGAACTGTGTAAGTTCCCTTAGGTAGTTCCGTTAAGCCCGCGTCTTTTATTAGTTTGTTCGGTATTTTTAGCTCTTCAGCGGTTCTCTCTAATTTTCTTAGTTCTTCTTCGGAAGGAACTTTTACGACTACCTTTTTCTGTCCTTCTTTCATCCATTTCTCAAACCAGTCCTTTTTCATATCTCTAGCTTTTTCGGACGCGGATACCGATCCGTGAGCTACTTGGACTGCAAGCTTTCCTGGGCTCATATTTAAGTCTGATCTCACTACCAATACCTGTTTATATTCGAACATTTTATTCCAAGAGCTATATTAGATTCTTATTATTGGGGATTTAGTAATTATTTCTACATCTAAATCTAGGATTTTTATAAGATTAAGTCGGGATTTTCCCCTCTTGTTCCGTCCCCCTTCAGGGTTATTATTTATCCGGTTTCGAGTTTTTGAAGAACGACTGAAAACTTTGTGAACTCTCCTTTCTGAAGGCTAGTATGGCTCCGCACGCTGCACAGAAAAGGAGTATTGTTCCTATTACCGGTGTGAATCTCAGCGCTTTTATTGTAGGATGTGCGAGGATAGTGATTATCAGCATGTTTGTTAGGGCGCTTAGCCCTACGCTTGCAGCTATTCTCTCCCAAAAATCTAGCCTTTCCTTTCCCGGAAATAACAGGAAGCTGAGGATGAATCCAGGGACGAACAGAACCACTGTTCCGATCAGCAGGTAGGCTATTCTTATTATCTTATCTCCCCACTCGATATCCTTATTTACTTTGTATTTAAAAAAATCGACGGCGGGAAAGATTTGAAAGATGTGATAATAGTGGGGGGTGGCCCCACAGGATGTTTCTTAGGAGAAAGGCTTGCCAATATCGGACTCCAAGTTACTATTCTCGAGAAAGATGCAGTGGTTGGAAGACCGATGTGTTGTGCTGGTATTGTGGGTGCCGAAGGGTTGTTGAGGGAAACGGGTCTTGATCCCTCGGACTGGTCCATGAACGAGTTGGAGGAGGGAGTTTTTCACTGCTCTTCGGAGGATTCGGTTAACCTGACGCGAAATCGGACCGAGGCTCACGTCATAAATCGATCTGAGTTCGACCGAGATCTGGCCGAACGGGCCGCGAGGGCGGGTGCGGAGATTAGACTAGGCACCAGATGTGTAGGGATTACGCGTCGTGATGATAAGGTTTGTGTAAGGTCTGAAGGGCGGGAAGGGGAGGTGAAGTTACAGGGAAGAATGATTGTCGGGGCAGACGGGCCGAATTCTCTCGTAGCCAAGAAATTTGGGTTGATCGATAAATTTTCACCGATTATAGCCGCTCAAGCGGAGATAGTCGGGGGTGTAGAGAGCCGCAAGGCGCACGTTTTTCTTTCAAATGATCTTTCAAAGAATTTCTTTGCCTGGGTCGTACCGGCCGATGAGGTCTATCGAGTGGGTCTAGGGGTGAAGGAGGGTAACGCTCTCGGAGAACTGTTGGATTTTGTGGAGGGAAATCCCATTTTACCCTCCGATAGCTTGAAGAGGATGGTCAGTCTGACGTGCGGGTTGATTCCAAGGGGAGGAGCTAGAAAAATTTGGGATAGGCGTGTCATTTTAGTGGGGGACGCGGCTGGGCATGTGAAACCTCTCACGGGGGGAGGTCTCTACATGGGTCTTTCTTGTGCCGAGATAGCGGCCGAAGTGGCGAGCGAAGCTCTGGAAAGAGGACTTTCGGGAGGGGTATTGGAAGAATATTCGGATAGGGTGAATGAGAGATTTGGACGTGAATTTGAATTGGGCAATATGGCTTTAAATATATTTCAAAATATGTCCGATGAGGATATTTCTGAATTTTTAGAAGTCCTTGAAAAACCTCAGGTCTTAGACTTAATCCTTGAAAATGCGACTTTCGACAGGCATTCGGATTTGATCGGGGCTCTGATGGAGAAAGGACCTGATTTGCTCGGTACTATAGGTTTTCGGAAAGCGTTGAAGTATTTGAAATGGATAATATAGATCAAAATTTCACGGTGGAGGAAGTCGAGGTATTGAAAGGCATTATATTTTCCTCCGAAAAGGACTGCAAGAAAAAGGATTTAACAAAAAAGTCAAGGAACTGCCCGAAAGGGAAAAACGAGGTTTTGAACATTTTTTGCACAAATTTTCTAAATTTATAGTCGAAAAATCTGAAAAAAACAGTTTTGTGGTATTATAGGCGATTTGAAAAAAATGGGAAGCAAAGATACGGGGAAGGGAAGCGGATGAACCGAATAGTGAACTCGATTTCATACTACAAGTTGATTAGAATGCCCGTGTACAAGGCGAGAGAAAAAGGGATATGAGTGGTTAAGGTAAACGAATAGAGGTCGTCTAAAACTTGTCATAAATGTGGAAGTGAGAACGCTTCAGAACCGACTCAGGGGAATTGCCTGCAAGACCTTTGGCTTCGAAGACTATAACGTCGACCTGAACGGGGTCGAAAACATTCTGCAGAGGTTCCTCGCATACAAGGTGAGGAATGGGGACTTTTGTGAACAAGCCCATAACCGAGGCATTTATGAAAAAAGAAGAACTGAACTCAGAGCAAGTCCTCGGAACCCCCCTCCTAACGAACTAGTCGAGTTAGGGGGGTGGTTTATGGTTAGGATATTAATATGGTGATGAAGCAATTAAAGGTGATAAAAATGCCTGAAAAACCTGCGAGTGCTTACAGGGAACAAAAAAGTTCCGCATACACAAGAAAGGAATACATCACAGGGATACCTGGATCGAGGATTACCTTCTTTGAGAGAGGAGACTCTAGTAGAGATTTTCCTATTCACCTCGCTCTGGTTTCGAAGGAAAAGGGACAGATTCGCCACACGGCACTGGAATCTGCCAGAGTTTCGGCAAATAGGCATCTGATGAAGACTGCCGGGGAGAAAAATTACCATCTTAAACTTAAAGTTTATCCGCATCAAATCCTACGAGAAAACCCAATGGCGCTAGGGGCTGGAGCCGACCGGATTTCCGACGGAATGAGGAAATCTTTTGGACGTCCTGTCGGACTAGCGGCCCGTGTTTCCCCCGGGCAAGAGATATTGACAATCAGAGTCCCAGAAGAGTTCTACAAAGCTGGGAGAGAAGCTTTGAGAAGGGCTAGAATGAAGCTTCCCTTACCGGCGGAGATATCCCTAAAGAAGGGCGTAGATATCATATCGTCCTGATATTTTGTTTTTCGGGACTTACGTGATCTTTTTCCAATTCCGAAATATCCTATTTACCTTTCTAGGGGTCAATATCGGGAGTTGTAGATTACCCATAGGGGAAAGAAATAAATTTGTAAAACGAAAAGTGGACGCAGAAGTGGTTATTAAAAAGATTCAGTTGAGATTCAAATACGCTAAAAAAATGAGATGATTATTATGGCTGCAAGCGAGGGAAAACCCGCTAAAATTGCATTTGGACATTTGTTGAGGGATTTAGATTCGAGCCTATGCACTCAGTGTGGAACGTGCGTTGCGGTATGTCCTTACGGTTCGATCGAGATAATGGAAGAGGGAGTTTCCCTCACTGGTTATTGTGGTGTTTGTGGCCTCTGTTATTGCCAATGTCCGCAATTTACGAACGTCAACGATGATGCCGGTAAGATTTTCGGCGAAAGACCGGGTTCCGAAAGTATAGGTGTCTATAAGAATGCCTACTCGGGGAGGACGAATCTGCCGGAAGTCGAGAAAAATGCTCAGAATGGAGGTGTCGTTACTACTCTGCTTGTATCCCTTCTGGAGGATGGATTCATCGATGGAGCTGTTGTAACTGGAACTGGAGATCAACCTTGGAAACCGGAACCTAAAGTCGCCATTTCCCCCGAAGAAGTGATTCGGAACGCCGGAACTATTTACTCACATTCAAGCGTCGTGAAAGGTTTGAGGGATGTTGTGGATAATTATGGCAGAAAAAATCTTGCCGTTGTAGGGACCCCATGTCAAGTAAAGGGGTTGCGGCAGTTGGAGTTGTCAGATAGGAAAGCTGACAGGATCGGAAGCCGGGTGAAACTGATTATAGGTCTCTTCTGTATGGAGAGCTTTCCATACGATAATATATTGAAGATTGTCGAAGAGGATCTCGGGCTCGATATTTCGGAAGTTTCGAAGTTTGAGAAGGGAGAAGATAACCTTTTAGTCCACACCGCCGCCGGGAGTGAATCCGTCCCTCTCGATAAATTAAAAGATTATATGAATAGTTTTTGCAACGTTTGTCTAGATTATTCTGCGGAACTTGCGGACATTTCTGTCGGTAATGCGGGAGTTCCAGCGGGTCGTAATTCAGTTATTACGAGGACCGAGGTAGGTGAGGAATCCTATCGTCGAGTCGTCGATGCTGACAGGTTAGAGTCTTCACCTCTAAGCGATGTGGATCCAGGTATAGCTCTGATCGAAAAATTGTCGAACGAGAAGAGAAAGGAAAGAAAGGAAGAGATTGAGAGGAGGATTGAAGAGGGCGAACCTGTGCCTCCAAGAGCTAAGAAGTCAGAAGGGGAGTGAATCTTGTCGTATGATGTTCCTCTGTCTCTCAATGGTAATTAAGACTAAACTTTAATTGAATAAGGATAAAGCTAGTTGATCTTTTTTATACTTGAAAATATCTTAAAGCCTTATGTTAAAGAAAATCAGCCCGGGTGGGGTTCAGTTGGAAATTTTAGATGAAAATCTTTCGGAAAAATGGAAAAACTACTTGTGGCAGGGTGTACTGGCCGGAGGAACTTTACTGTTAATAACTTGGATTTTGTCCGATTTTTTCGACTTAGTTCTAATTGCTGCGGCCGGATCTACTACTTTTGTGGTTTTCGCACTGCCTCATACTAAAACTGCAAATCCGAGAAGCGTTATCGGAGGCCATGCTCTATGTGTTTTTGCGGGGTTGATCTGTTATCCATTAGGTGTTCCCGGTTGGGGAGCGGCAGTCGCGCTGGGGTTCATATTAATGGTAATAACTAATTCTGAACATCCGCCTGCGGCGGGTACGGCACTTGCTTTGGCAGATTCACCTTCTATATCAGGGGCAATATTTATCTTGGTCGTGGCCTTTTCGTTGTCAGTTGTTAGACTGGCTCTAATTTCTAAATTAGAGGATCTGGCCGGTTAATTTGTTGCGATGAATAATAAGGCCTTTTTAATATTTTAAATGGATCGTAAAGATTATCGGGCAAATTCTGGCGGCAGTCCGTACTGTTTTCATCCTTAAAGGCTATTGAAACCTGAATAGTCTGCTCAGGACAGGATTATTTACCGATAAATTGTAATTATTAAATGTGGAGGTGATTGTTCTGACTGATAGTGTTTATAAAAGGATTGAGCTGATAGGCACATCGCCGAATAGCTGGGAGGAAGCGGTCGAAAACATAGTGGATCAGGCATCAGAAACTCTCGATGATATTCGGGTTTGTGAGGTTGAGAAACTCGATGCGAGGCTTGAGGATAATGAGATTGTAGCCTTCCGGGCTCGTGTTAAATTGTCTTTCAAGTATCACGGAAAATAGTAGGCTTATATTATTTTTTACGTTTCATGTTTAAATTTAGACAAAGATTTTCAGCAACCTTAATTCGGAAGGAGAAGAAAAATAATTAATGAGGCGTTGTAACCGAGAGGAGCCAAAAAATGACCGATGATAACGAAGTAGAACATTTGACGGGAAGGATACTTCGGGGACACGATAAGATCGAAAAATTGCAGAAGGAATTTAACCTCTCCGAGGACGCGAAGGATGCCGCCGTCCTTCTCTACCGCATTCTCGTCGGGCTGGGCAAAGGTTTAACTTCTTCTCAGGAGCGGAGTTATTCTGCCATAGCTAGCTGGTTTGCATCGAAGTTAGTGGATGATAGAGAATTATCCAAAAGCGGATTGTCAAAATCTGTAGATGTGTCCCACAGAACTTTGACGCGGCGGTTTAAGGAGATATCCGAAGATGAGGATTGTGAGATGGTTTTGAGCTATTTAAAGGATCGTATCAAGAAATGGAGTAAGAAAAGGGAGCGTAAACTACGAGAATACCTTTAATAGACAAAAAATGTCGAACAAGAAAAAGCTTCTCAATTAAACTTTACTCCTTCTCTTTATATAAATTTTTCGAAAAACCGATTTTTTGTTTATAAGGGAAAGCTCACTCAGGAGGATTTTCTGAACCGTTAGACAAAAATTGTCTTAATTATTTCAAAATGACTTCCAACCGAGTTACTTGATATAAGTAGTTTGTAGGAATATTTTCGCTAAAAAAAGTTTTTAGGCAATCTATATCTACTCGTGCCCGAGAGTTTTTATTTGTAAGATAATCAGAAGTTATTATTGAACTCCATGGGCCTTTCAGACCTAGTTTTAAAGAAGAAATCGCCGGATATTTTAAACACCTTAAATAATAATCCGACTCACGTTCGAGGAATCCGTGAGGAAATAGGTGGAAGCGCTTCCACAATCCAGACTCGTATTCGGGAGATGAAGGAGGAGGGACTTATAAAAGAAGAACAGCAAAATAGCTTTCCTTTCAAAAAGATACTCAAACTAACTGAGATGGGTAAGGATATGGTAGATATATTGAAGAACTTTGAAGGAGTGGAGAAGAAGAGAAAAATAGAAACGGTTGCTTTCGGAAGTGAAAAGGAAAAGCTTAAGTGGCCATTGATAATGCTGTTTCAGTGCGGTAAATTGGGCGGTACCAAAATACAAAAACTGACCTTTCTTGGTAAGTATGAATTTGAAATCTCTTTACCATACAATTTTTCACCTTACAAACATGGACCTTTTTCGAAGGAATTGGCGAGAGATATGGGAAAGTTAATGACTTTAGGTCTTGTGGATCCCCTAGAAGATCAATATAAGCTAACGAGTGAAGGAAGGAATTTAGTAAAAGGGATTTTTAAAGACTTAGATACTTCGGAACGTGAGGCTATTAAGAATCTCGAAAAATTCTCGAGAATGGATCTTCGAGGACTTCTTAATTTGGTATATGAAAAATATCCCGATGAGTCGGGAAACCCCAACGCATAACTACATTTTATATCTGTTTTGTGTGGTTAGAAAGCTCATGAACCTTGCAGTCCGGCCTTCCACGATCCTAGCAACGGTTCAGGAAAAATATGCCTTGAAATGAGCTTGCGCAAGGCTTTACGTGTCAATTTCACTGATGATTCACTCTCTATAGTTATCTTCAGATCCTCTCCATTTTCTGGGAAGGCCTTGTCTCTCGTCAATATAGGGGTTTTCGTAGACTCCATCCATTTGAGTATTTTTTCGTCTTCTATGTCACCGGGCATAATGTCTGTGAGGTAAATTGTGTCATATCCGATTTCCTGAAGTCTATCGCAAACCTCTCGAGGGACATTTATGTCCACCAGTATCCTTTTGGACATCATTTAAAATTTACGCGCGAGCCCTTTATAATGTTACACTTTCTGTAACGCGGGTATTGAAAAAACGGAGATTCCTATTTACAAACTTGGAACTGGAAAACCATGATATGGGAAAAGAGTATAATGAAACGTCGGATTTCGGGAGGGCGGAACCTCTTGACAAGACGTGCATACAGAGTTTCCTCCGACACGCCTTACCAGCATGTCCCTACTGGCAACCATGCGGATTCCGATGGTTTACACCATCGGCCCTGCTAATGACGGCCAGCAGTGCCTTCGACACACGAAGGTCAAGGTTAGACCTTGAACCTTACTGTGCCTCAGCGTCGCCTCCTGTCCCGTTCCGACGCTTCGCAAACTTATATTATTTCATTAATGATATTTAAAGGTTTCCTAGAGCGTTTTTTGAATAATAATGTAAAAATTACTCTTTCGTTTTAAAATAATATATAAAATTTACATTTTTCATTAGAATTGACTCAATAATTTTTTATTTCCGCCATTTAAGTAAATTTTTTCCTTATGATTCTATTTCTATATTGACTTCAGCGGCCGAATTTTAAAAGTTTAAAATTGGATAATGCCGGTCGATAACTTCGAAACTTTCGGCCGGAATGTAGTTTTAATTTTCATTTTTTTCCGATCTAAACTTACAGTCGTTTTGATCACATCGCAAGAGATCGGTTAAAAGTAACCGTTTTCTAGATATTATTTAGATGGTTTTTAACTCGTGAATATTTTTCCTCATCCAGGATTGAACTTTCCTTCAGGTAGTCGACTATTTCCGAAATTGTGAAACAGGGTCGTAGGTCAATATCCATCTCCTGTAAATTTTTATGAGCTTCTTCCTCCCGATCAAGGATTACCACCGCATGTTCGACTTTTCCACCCTCTTCGCGGACCGTTTCGGCGGCTTCCTTCAAGCTGCCTCCGGTAGTGGATACATCATCGATCAGTACGACGTAATCTCGTTCGAATTTCCCTTCGACTCCCTTCTTTCTACCATGGCCTTTCTGATCCCTTCTGACGTAGAGCAACGGAAGTTCTAATCTTTGACTTACAAGGGTGGCGAAGGGCAATCCAGATGTCGGAACTCCGGCGATTTTGTAGTTTCCACCGATTTCTTTTAAAGTATCGGCGCAAATATCGCAAATGTCCTCAAATAATTTCGGATACGAAGGCACGAGTCTCAGGTCGACGTAGTAAGGACTACTTTTTCCCGAAGTTAAGGTGAATTCCCCGAATTTTATGCTATCGGCTTCGTACAACCTTGTCGCTATATCCCTTCTTCTTTCGTCAATTTCCTTAGAAATCTTGTTCATAAGGTGATCACTCTATCGAATCGTTTATTTCGTCTCTAATTTCCTCCGCCGATTTTCCAGGAAAATCCGACTGGTATATTGCCCTCCCTACAATCTCGTAATCTGCACCGTGCTTAACCGCTACGCCGGCCTCTCCACCTTGAGCTCCAATACCAGGGGTAAAAATTAATATATCGTCGCCCGCCTTCGATCTTAGTTCTTCGACTTCTTCCGGCCTGGTTGCAGGTCCCACTATTCCAGTTCCACCCGCCTCCTTAGCCAAGTCGAGAATCTTGTCGGAGACCGGTTGAATAAACATTTCCCCTCCGGGGTGTGACATGTTCGAAACTACGAGGACGCCTCTGTCGTTCATCTCCGCGGCGGCCTTCGTTATTTCTTCAAGACTGTCGCGTCCGGTGAATCCGTGAGAGATCACCGCGTCTGCTCCTGAATCGTATGCGAGTTCGGCGATTTGTCGGCTAATGTGGGGTACGTCCGCTATCTTAAAGTCCGCGATCAGCGGAATATCGTAGTTTTCCTTTATTTTGGTTATTATCTCCAATCCAGTGTTGAGAACTAAAGAATAGCCCACCTTAACTCCGGCAAGAAATTCGGAAGTTTCGTCGAGAATACTTAGACATTTACGTTCTAGCTCTTCTATTTCTGAACCCTCTTTAGAGACATCCAATGCTAGGATTAATCTTGAGTTGGCTTCTCTCCTCTTTTTGGCCAGATAGTTCTCAAATTTTCTTCCTACCAATCTTATCTACTCCGAAAATTGCTTGAACAGTTCGTCCTCTTCGGTTATTCTTTCACAGTAAGTACATCGAAGCTGGAGGGGTGTTTTGCTTACTATATTAAATTTGGAAGTAGCCGGCTCCGTTGAGTTGGTTATACAACCTGGATTTGAGCAATCGACGACCCCTTCTATAAAATCTGGGAGTTCAACCACTCCTTTGTCGACGACGTTATAATTCTTGATGACGTTTATAGTAGCTTTTGGAGCTACTAGTGCTATTTGATTAACCTCCTCTTCCTCCAGTTCCCGACCTTCTATCTTTACAATGTCTTTTTCCCCATACCTTCCGCTGGGCACATTCATTAGTACTGAAACGGTATCTTTAGTTTCCGGATCGATCCCTAAGATCTCCAGTACTATCAGTGCTCTTCCTGACGGAATGTGGTCTATTACAGTCCCCGCTTTTATCTTACTAACTCTCAGTTCTTCTTTTCCCATTTTTATCACATCAATATGGAGAGTAACGCCATTCTAACTACTACCCCGGAGAAAACCTGATCGAAGTACCTCGCGTGTTTTGAGGAGTCGACTTCAGGAGCGATCTCGTCCACTCTCGGCAATGGATGTAGGAGCGTAAGGTTCTGTTTGGCCGATTTCAGGAGATCCAGATCTATCTTATAGGAATCTTTAACCTTGTTGTACTCTGACGGATCCGAAAATCTCTCCTTTTGTATCCTGGTTACATACAAAACGTCAAGTTCGGGAAGTACTTTTTCTACATTCGAAGATTCTTGAACTTTTCTTCCCTTTGTCTGTAGATCGTTCACTATCTCTTCGGGCATTTCTAAACCGGGGGGTGATATAAGGTAAAGTTTATTTTCAAACCTCGAAGCTGCATAAGCTAGGGAGTGGACTGTCCTTCCATATTTAAGGTCTCCGACGAGCCCTATGTCCAATCCTTTTATTTCCCCAAAGTTTTTCTTTATAGTATATAAATCGAGCAAGGTTTGAGTGGGATGATGCCCTGCTCCGTCCCCTGCATTTATTATCGGTACCTTTGAAACTTCGGCAGCTAGCTTTGCCGATCCCATCTGTGGATGTCTCAGAACTATTGCATCGCAATAATTTTCGACAGTTCTAATAGTATCTGCAAGAGTTTCCCCTTTTGCAACAGAGCTTACGTCGGGGCGGGAAAAACCTATTGAACTTCCTCCGAGTCTCTGGACGGCTGATTTAAAGCTAAGCCTGGTTCTCGTGCTTGGTTCGAAGAATAACATTCCTAAAATTTTGCCGTTTAACAGATCTGATTTCTCTTCTCCTCTTCCGATCGGCTCAAACTTTTCAGCTTCGCTGAAAATATTGCGAACGTCTTCTTTTGTAAGTTCTTTGAACGAGACTATATCTTTATTACTCAGCTTCAATTCGACCCGACCTCATTTTGATTATTCTTTTAATTTAATCTTTCCGTTTATAGGATGGGATTGACCTGAAAAATGTTGATTTGTGTTTAAGAAACGGGAAGTTAATCGGTCAAAGTTCTGTTCTCGAGGCCGGGATAGCGATTAATGACGGAAAAATCGCCGCTATTTCGAAAGGACCTTTGCTTCCTGAGGCGGATAGGAATATAGATGTAGATGGGAGCATTCTTCTTCCCGGGATAATTGATACACACGTTCATTTCAGAGATCCTGGCCTCACTCATAAGGAAGATTTTTCGACGGGTTCGATGGCGGCAGCGGCAGGTGGAGTTACCACAGTTTGCGATATGCCAAATACGTCACCGGCTACGGATTCTTTGAAGAGATTTATGGAGAAAAAGAAAATCGGAGAGGAAAAATCTTACGTTGACTTTGGACTCCATGCGATGCTGACTGATGCTGTAGAGGAAGGTATAAAAACTATCGACTCAGGCGCCGTATCACTAAAACTCTATCCGGAGATCTGTGATGACGAAGTTATTTCGAACCTTCGCCGCGAAAATTTAATGGTTACCGTCCATCCGGAGGATCCGTCGTTACTGGAGGAGAAGGAAATTTGGAGGGGAGCTGAAGACTTTATTCGGTCGAGACCCTCGAAAGCGGAGATTTCCGAAGTTATCCGGATTTTGAGTCTCGTCTCGCGTCCTAACTTACACTTTTGCCATGTATCTACCGAAAGATCTTTAAAATATGTCGTGAGGGGGAAAAGTAGAAGGAAGCTTTCCTGTGAAGTTACCCCACACCACATTCTACTCGATCGTTCAACTCTTCGAGAGTCGGGGGCAATTGCGAAAACTTATCCCCCTCTACGTTCTGAAAGGGATCGCCTCGCACTTTTGAAAGGTTTGGAAAGCGGATCGATCGATATCGTAGCTACGGATCACGCTCCCCATACGCTCAAGGAGAAGAGTGAGGGATTGAAGGAGGCACCGCCGGGAATAGCGGGGGTCGAGACTTCTCTGCCTTTACTCTTCACACTTGTGAGGAAGGGGAAGCTGTCCTTACATAGATTGGTTGAGGCCATGTGTACCTATCCGGGTAGGATTTTCGGTCTTCGCAACGAGCTCGGTGTTCAGAAGGGGATATTGAGTCCCGGAGCGGACGCGGATATAGTGGCCGTAGATCCAAATCGAAGGTGGGAGATTAAAGGGAAAAATCTCCATGGGAAGACTAAATTTTCCCCGTTTGAGAATAAAGAAGTTATAGGGAAACCTTTCCTTACATTAGTGAGAGGAAAAATTGTGTTTGAGGAAGGTGAAATAGTTGGAAGAAGAGGGCATGGAAAGTTTGTCGCCCGAAACACACAGGCCGGAAGTATTGACGATTGAGAAAGTGGTAGAAGAGACATCTAATATAAAGTCTTTTTACGTTAATTCACCCGAATTGAGTTCCAGATCCGATCCTGGACAGTTTATAATGGTCTGGGTCATCGGAACGGATGAGGTACCTATGGCTGTATCCACTGCAACTGAGGATGGAACTGTCGGTTTTACCGTGGAGGATGTGGGAGAGGCCACCTCCGAACTCCACAATCTAGAAGAGGGGGATCTACTCGGGGTCAGGGGGCCTTACGGAAACGGTTTTGATTTGACAAATGATAATTTGTTAATCGTGGGAGGGGGCTGTGGAATGGCTCCTCTCATCTTTGCTGTCGAAGAAGCTGTGAATAGGGGTAAAAATGTCGAAGTTATTCTAACTGCAGAAACGGAGGGCGATCTTCTCTTTAGATCGAAGTTGGAGAATATGGGGATTGAATTGACGATTGGGACTGAGGATGGTTCCGCCGGTGTTAAGGGCGTTACGCCGGATGTTATCGAGGAGACGGTGATAGAGTGGGAATATGATTCCTGTCTTATTTGTGGGCCGGAAAAAATGATGATTGCGACGTGCGAATTGATTGAAAGAAAACAGATACCTATGCAGGTCAGTTTAAATAGATACATTAAATGTGGTATTGGGTTATGTGGGTCCTGTTCTATTGATCCCAGCGGGTTGAGGGTGTGTGTGGAGGGGCCAGTTTTCAAATATAGCGAGATAAAGGATTCGGAATTTGGAGATTATAAGAGAGATTCGGCGGGAAAAATATTGAAAGTTTAATGGGCGGAACCTATCAGATTGACTAATTCTCTGTCTTCCAGATAAGCGGTAGCTTCTTCACAAACTTTCTCGAATATATTCCAACCTCTCCACATGATACCAGTTCCAATTTGTACTGCTGATGCGCCGGCGAGCATGTATTCGACCATATCTTTTCCCGAAGTCACCCCTCCCACTCCGATTATGGGTATATCAACAACTCGATATATTTCGTATACCAAGCGTAGTCCGACCGGTTTAATGGCGGGTCCTGATAACCCTCCAACTTTATTGCCGAGGATCGGTTTCTTGGATTCCGCGTCAATAGCCATCGCGGGGATGGTGTTAGTAACGGTTATGGCATCTCCACCTGCTTTTTCAACTTTTCGGGCAACTTTCAGAATCCTTGAAATGTTTGTATTGCAAGGTAGCTTTACCCAGACCGGAATATCGGCTTTTTTCGAAACCTTTTTTGTTATATCTTCTGCCATATCGGGGTCGTGTCCTATGGTCGACAGATTTTCGGCGTGAGGGCAGGAAAGGTTTAACTCTATTGCGTCCGCACCCGCTTCACTCATCCTTTGTGATTGTTTTTCGAATTCCTCCACTTTCCCTCCGAATATACTTCCGATTACTGCACCTCCCGTTTCTTTTACGATTTTTATTTCCCTAATCATATCGTCTATTCCAGGATTTGGGAGCCCCATGGCGTTTATTAAACCACAAGGGGTTTGGACGACGGTAGGGCCCGCGTACCCCTTCTTAGGCCGAGGCCCGACGCTCTTGGTCACTACGCCTCCGGCCCCCCCTTTCAAAACTCTCTTCATGTTGGCTCCCGTTTGACCTAGAACTCCGGAGGCCAGAAGGGTGGGGTTTCTGATTTTTACAGTTCCGATGGATACAGACCATTTTATGTCGGACATGTTAACCTAGTTTCATTATTTGTATTTTCAGTTCTTAATAGATTCATTATTTTGGTAAGGAGACGGGAAATTTTTTAGAATGATTAGCATACAATAGTTCATTATGACGAAGTTTTTATTCGTGACTGGAGGAGTGCTTTCTGGGATTGGTAAGGGGGCTGTCGCGGCTTCGGTAGGGAAATCTTTCCAGTTCCGGAACTTGGAAGTTGACATGATAAAGATCGATCCCTATTTAAATGTAGATCCGGGGACTCTCAACCCTATCGAACATGGAGAGGTTTTCGTTACGGAAGATGCGTGGAAATTCAGTCCTTCTAACGATTCTTCTTTCAAAATAGCGGAAATAGATCAAGATTTCGGCACTTACGAAAGGTTCTTGGATAAAACGATGCATCCGAGGAATAATATCACAAGCGGTCAGGTTTACCTATCCGTTCTTCTACAAGAGAGAGCAGGAAGTTACCTTGGGAGGACGGTTCAAATAATTCCCCACGTTACTGATGAAATTAAGGATAGGATCAGGGAGGTGGCTGAGCGAAATTCCCCGGATATCTTAATCTCCGAAATAGGAGGAACGGTCGGGGACATTGAGGCGAGCCCGTTCCTTGAAGCGATAAGGCAACTAAGATTGGAAGAACCGGATGATCAGACGGCTTTAATTCATGTAACCTTAGTTCCCTATTTAGAAACTATAGGTCAATTGAAGACTAAGCCGACTCAGCATAGCGTAAAGACTCTGCTTTCCGCCGGACTGCAACCGGACGTCATAGTGGGTCGGAGTGACAGACCCCTTTCCGATACCGCTAGGAAAAAAATCAGTCTTTACAGTAATGTTCCGAAAGAGGCAGTCGTTTCGGATCCGAGAATTGAGGTCCTATACGAGCTACCTCTCCTGTTCGAGAAGCAAGGACTTGGGGATTATCTCTCCGATCTTCTCCGGATTAGGGCGAGAAGTCCCGATTATTCGGAGTGGGAGAAAACCGTCGACGAGTTTGAGCAGGCGGAGGAGGAAATTCGAATTGCTATGCCCGGAAAGTACACTCAGATTCTAGATAGCTATATAAGCATTAACAAGGCGTTGAAGCATGCAGCCGCTAAGATGGGAGCTTTTCCAAGGATAGAGTTTGTAGATACGGAACCCTTTGAGGAAAATCCGGATAAGTTAAAGATTTTGGAAGATTTTGACGGTGTAATTCTCACTCCGGGGTTTGGAACTCGTGGCGCAGAGGGCATGATCAAGGCCTCCAGAAAGGTACTCTCTACAGATATTCCCTTTCTAGGGATTTGCTTTGGGGCTCAGCTGTTATTTATAGCTTTCTGCCGGGAAAATGGTCTGGATGAAGCGAACAGCACTGAAGTAGATGAGGATACACCTTACCCGGTGGTGGATTTGCTCCCAGAGCAGAGGGAGATATCAAAAAAAGGTGGGACGATGAGACTTGGTGGGCAGGAAGTGCTTCTTAAACCAGACACTAAGATACACGAGGCCTACGGTAAGGGTAGAGTTATCGAACGCTTCCGTCATAGATATCACCTAATTCCGGAATATGTCGAGGAGATGGAAGATAATGGCTTGGTTCTTTCGGGGACGGACGAGGAGGGAAGGATTGTAAACGTCGTGGAGCTTGAAGGTGATCATTGGGCGATGGGGGTTCAGTTCCATCCGGAATTTACTTCGAGACCTGGGAATCCAAACCCTGTTTATAAATCGTTTGTGGAGGCGGCCTTGAGGGAGAAGGAGCGATCCGAGTAGAACAATATTGGACGCATAAAGATTAGGGGATAATAAATTGCTTGAGGGATCTGGATGGAAAATATAGCTTGGTTTAAGGATATATCAACCTCTGAGATACAAATGGTGGGGGAGAGGGTTGCCAGTTTGAGTGAAATAATTAATGAAGGCCTTCTAGTTCCTGACGGTTTCGTTGTCACTCCTCAAGCTTACCAGAATTTTATCAGAGAAGCGGGGATAGTTGAGTATATAGATGATCTTTTAGAAAATGGAGAGATTAATGATTCTGAAAATTTTAGCGTATTTGGAGAAAAGATTCAAAATTTTATCTCGAATGTCGAAGTTCCGCAGGATATAAAGGAAGATGTTATAGGGGCTTACGAACAGCTTTGTGATCGTATAGAGAAAGAAAATGTTTCTCCGGTAGTCCATTTATCATTAAGCCATGAATATTTGTCCTACGATTCCCGTTCCGGGAAGAATGAGTCTTATAAATATATTTCGGGATCTGAAGAGTTATTGGAATGCTTAAAAAATTTTTGGGGTACTATTATTTCCGATAAAGGCATAATTGATCGTGAAAAGACTGATTATGGACTTGAAGATGTTTTTCCGTCTGTAACCGTTCAGGAGGTGATAGATGCTGAAAAGGCGGGTGTCTTGTTTACTTCACATCCCTCTACTGGTGATAAGGATATAGTCGTGATCGAGGCAAATTGGGGGTTGAGTGAGACGGTGGTTTCAGGTTCCGTGACTCCGGATATATATCAGGTTGACAAGAAATCTAATGAGATTATTAGTACAACTACCGGCTCAAAGGAAGCTATGGTTATTTTGGATAAAGGGGCGGAAAGCACAATTGAAAAGCCTACCCCTTTTGAAAAACGGGAAAATCGGGTCATCGGTGAAGAAGAGGCTGCTGAATTATCTAAGCTTGGAGATAAGCTGGAGGGAATTCTTGGAGGTCCTCAGAATGTTGAATGGGTCGCGAAGGGTCAAGAAATATTTATCTTAAATTCAAAACCAATAAATATCTCTAACAAGGAAGATCGAGACTTGGAAGTGGAATCAGAAGAAGAGGAGGAGATATTATTGAGAGGATTTGGGGCTAGTTCCGGGAGTGCCACTGGAGTTGTTAGGATGATTTCCAGCGTCGAGGAGATTGGTCAGGTGAGGGAGGGGGATATTTTGGTGGTCGAGACGGTCGACCCCGATTGGCTTCCGGCAATCCGTCGTGCCGCCGCGCTCGTAACGGACGACGGAGACGAGAGATCTTATGCCGTTACCATCTCACGGGAGTTGGAAACTCCGGCAGTAGTGGGGACGGATAACGCTACAAAAAAGCTGGAAGATGGAATGGAGGTAACCGTCGAAGGATCTTCCGGATCCGTATATGCAAGTATTGAGGGGACGAGAAAAAGGTCAGAGAAGGGAGATAAAGAAAAACTTTCCCGCTCTGAACCCCTTTCGATAAATCCGACCGCTACTGAAGTTAAGGTAAATATAGGTCTACCCGATATTGCAGGGGGGGTGTATGGAGAGACGCAGGCGGACGGGGTGGGATTGCTACGGGCAGAACATATGCTTTTGTCATTGGGGAAACATCCCCGAATGGTTTTGCAGGAGGGGAAGGAAGACCTCATAGTGGAAAAGTTTTCTAACGGCGTCGGAGAAGTTGCCGAAGCGTTTTTCCCTAATCCAGTATGGTATAGAATTTTGGATCTAAAGACATCGGAGTTCAAAGAACTTGAAGGGGGGGAGGAAGAGCTTGAAGAGACAAATCCGAAGATCGGTTGGCGTGGCGTGAGGAGGTCCGTAGATCCGGCAACTCCTAAGGAACAAGAATCTCTTAAAGTTGAGCTTAAGGCATTGAAGAAAGTTGTCGAAGAAGGATATTCCAATTTAGGTGTGGTGCTCCCGATGGTCCAGCATCCGGAAGAACTCAGCCGGTTTAAAAGGATTTTGAGGGAGATCGGATTGGAACCTCATGATGATATAGATGTCGGCATAATGGTCGAGACGCCGGCGGCAGCCTTGATCGTTGAGGAATTTATTGAGGAGGGAATAGATTTCGTCAACTTAGGAATTAGAGATCTTACCCAGTTTACCCTCGCAGTGGATCGAGACAACGAGAGGACGGCGAAGCTTTACGACGAACTACATCCCGCGGTTCAAAGTTTAGTTGAAAGAGTTATAAAAAATTGTAATGAGTATAACGTTGAATCCTGCGTCTACGGGGAGATTTTAAATCATCCGGGCTTCCTAGAAAGACTTGTCAAGTTTGGCGTTACCGGTGTTTCGGTCGATCCCGGTGTCGTCAGGAAGGTGCGGGAAATGGTGGACCGGAAAGAGCGCAAAATGATTCTTTCCGAAACCCGAAGAAGAATGTGTGATAACTAATAAATTGACGAATTTTATTTACTCCTCTTTCCACTTACGAGTTTGATAAGGATATGTACGATTTTGAACCTGAATCTGTGAAAGATTTTCTGGAAAAAATTGATCCTGAAATGGTCGGGATTCAACTTCCATCCGGACTTAGATCTCATTGTCAAGAAATAAAAAGAATATACGATGATCAGGAGGTTGATGTTCTCTTTTTGTCCGATAGCTGTTATGGAGCCTGTGATATTGCTGACGCGAAGTCGGAAGTTTTTGGATGTGATGCTTTGGTTCATTACGGACATGCCGATATGGGTCTTTCTTCTTCTCTCCCAGTCTTGTTTGTAGAGGCTCGGATGGAGGTCACCCCTTTGGAAGCTTTGGAAGACGCTTTACCTGAATTGAAAAACCGTGTCTGGGGCTTGACGTCCACCGTGCAACATATAGACTATATAGGTAAAATTAAAGATTTTTTAGAAGCAAGTGGAGTAAGAGCTTTGGTCGGTGAGCCCGGACCTCGAGCGAAGTATCCTGGTCAGGTCCTGGGATGTGATCTGGGTAGCGCGAAGAGTATAGAGGACGAGGTTGATGGCTTTCTCTATATCGGAACCGGTCAATTTCATCCCATGGGGATATCATTAGCTACGAAAAAGCGCCTGATTTCGATAAATCCGATTGTGGATAGTTATGAAAAGATAGAACCTAATTTCATCAATTTTATGAAAAAACGTGCAGCCGTTTTAGCAAATGCAGAATCTTGTCATAATTTTGGCGTTTTGGTCAGTGCAAAGAAAGGTCAAAAACGCATGGGTTTGGCGAGAGATATCGTGAAGAAGTTGAACTCTCACGGTTATAATTCATGTATCATAGGAGCGGATGAAATATGCTTTGAAGGATTGAGTGAATTTCGAGTAGAAGCGCTCGTAAATACGGCCTGTCCTCGTATACCGTATTCCGACGATGATCGTTACGAAGGGCCGATACTAACTCCTTTTGAAGTGGAGGTTCTGTTGGGTGAGCGGGATTGGAAGGATTATCAGTTGGACATATAGCGCCTAGGGTGAAGGTCTGATAAAATTAAGAAGAAAGATTTGGCGATAAAGTTACAAAAACTGGAACCGCACCCCAACCCCAGCCCCGAATTAGAACAGTACTCGACGCCGGGCGACATAGCTGCCAGTTTACTGTATCTGGCGTATTCTTGCGGATCTCTTAAGGGTAAAGAAATTTACGATTTGGGTTGTGGAACAGGTCGCCTCGCAATCGGTTCGGCATTGCTTGGAGGTGAAAAAATAGTAGGGGTCGATATAGATATCGATAGCTTAAAGGTGGCTAGGAAAAATGCTGTCTCGGCAGGAGCGGAAAAAATCGGATGGATATGTGCCGACGTCTCCGAACTAGAACTTCCCGAAGTTGATACTGTGGTTCAAAATCCTCCATTCGGAGTTCAAAAAAGGGGAGCGGACATGGTTTTTTTGGATAAGGCTTTACAATTAGGGAGGGAAGTGTATTCTATACACAAGGGCGTGGAAAAGAACAGGGATTTTATATCTGGACAGATTAAAGAATTAGGTGGAACAACGACACATAGGAAAGAAATGGAGTTTCATATACCCGCCCAATTTAAATATCATACACGTGATGTTTACAGGTTTAAGATTGATATATATAGGATTGTTAGGAGGTAGATAAAAAAATGGAAGATAAGGTAAGATCGGGAGACTTTGTGGTGCCTGGAGATTTTCTAGCGACACTAGAGGAATTTATCCCCGCCGAGGGAGTTTATGAGGAAGATCACAAGGTTTACTCTTCTCGAACAGGCGTTGTGCTGAAAGATGCGGATTCAAAGAAAATATCTGTGCATCCGAAAACGAGCAGCCCCCCTACGTTGAAAAAGGGAGATATAGTAATCGGTTCCGTAGATCGGATCAGAGGACAAATTGCGAACATAGAAATTGCAGCGGTACGGGGTAACGAGGACAGAGAACTCTCCTTTTCGGGTGATGCGATAGTCCATATATCCAATATTTCGGATGATTACGTCGAAGATATAGAGGACGAGTTAAAACCTACGGATATTATAAGGGCCCGCGTAATCGAGATGGGTAAAAATTCAGCTAAACTCTCTACGGTCGATGATAGTTTAGGGGTCTTAGTATCACACTGTTCGGAATGCCGGACAGAGCTAGAAAAGAAGAACTCTAAATTAAAGTGCCCCAATTGCGAAAATGTTGAAAGACGCAAGATAGCTAATGACTACCGGCAAGGAATTTTGTAAAATGTCTGAAGTTAAACGAGTTCTAAACTATACTATTGAGAGTAGCGAACAGCTTGTGAGTATAGTAAATGGTCTTACGAATTTAAAGGTAGATCTGGATGTAGACGCCACGCCCTCATCGATAGAAATTCGAATTAAAGGACAGGAGCATAAAGTTAGGAAAGCCGTGAACAAGATAAAGAAAATCGTCGAAAAGTCGAGAACTTCGTAAATGCGTTTTGTGATTGGGACAACTTTAACTTCTACGGGTGATTAAGATTCATAGCTTGGGTAAGCGTTCATTCAAACTTTTTAAAAAAAGAAAATAAAATCACACCTACCGAGTGAAGATTTGAGACAATATATATAGAATAAAATGAGAAATTCAGAGGGAAATAATAAAACGGAAGTGATAATTATGGAAGTACAACTTTTAGAAAAGGAAGATTCTAAGATGAAGGTTAAAATTGTAGGCGAAGGTCATGCTTTTGCTAACGTCCTCAGAAAAAAGCTTCACGAAGAGAAAGACGTTGATCTAGCCGCTTATAACATAGATCATCCTTTGCTTTCTGATCCGGTACTGAAAGTTGGGACATCTGGTGAGCGAAATCCCAAAGAAGTTCTCGTCGATGTGTCCAGTAAACTAGGAAAAGAATATGAAGAAGTTCAAATGAAGCTTAAAAAGGCGTTAGAGCAGTGATATTTGAATCTTTTCCGTTGTGTTGTGGACCCGAGAAAGCTTCTTTGGATAAAGATTTAGCTAAGTTGGGTGACTGTGTCGTAAACCTGATCTATTCCCTGGCGAGGTCGATAGCGAGGGACAAACCGGATGGGGGTAAAGCCCCTAACGAGGTACTTTCACAATCTCTCAAAGATGCCGGTTTGAGGTATCTTGCTCCATCTAGGGTCGATAAACATCGCCTTGGGGATGTAACTGAAGCTATAGTAGCTTATGCTTGGCTTGAAGAAAAGATAAAGATAGAGGAATCGGCCATAATTTTGTCCCGTCCACTTTCCAAGGTCGATTTTGAGAACCGGAAGGAAGTTTGGAGGGCTGCAGAGATAGGTTTTAAAAATTTACTGATAACGATATCTGAGAGGATGGATTTTGAAAAAAGCGAGCTTTCGGGAAATAAAGACAGAAATTAGAACGATCGGTATAGACGACGGATCTTTCGACCCTCACACCGAGGGCGGAACATGTTTGGTGGGGGTTGTCGCAAGAGGTGGTAAATGGATCGACGGTGTCCTGGTTGACGATGTGGAGATAGACGGAAAGGATTCTACTTCGACTATTATAAATATGGTTAAAAATACCCGGCACAATGATCAAATAAGGGTTATTTTGACGAGTGGAATTACCTTTGCAGGTTTCAACGTTATAGATATAGATAAAATTTTCGAAGAAACTGGATTGCCGGTAATCGTGGTTACTAGAGAAGAGCCTGATATGGATTCCGTCAAGGATGCAATTAAGAGTTTACCGGATTGGGAGGAAAGATGGAGGATTTTAAATTCGGCCGGGGATATCATTCCGGTTTTGAGAGACGATGAATCGGGTGTGAGGAAAACTACAGTTTACATTCAGGTTAGAGGAATTGAAGTAGATGATGCTAAGGAGTTAGTTAGATTGACTTCGACTAGAAGTTCTATTCCTGAACCTCTTCGAATGGCTCATCTAATCGCCACGGCCATCTCACGGGGGGAAAGCGTGGGGAGAGTGTAAAATACCGAGATTTAAATTAATTGTTTCGTTTAATTCGATAGCGTCATCTTTTTCGTATAAGGTTATGTTCGAAGCTGGCGCTGGATTATTTGTCTTGATGAGAAAAATATCTCTTAATTTTAATTTTCGTTTCAATAGTTTACAGGTGTCGATTTTTTCAGGCTATATATTATCTTCCTTTAAGGAACATTGGTCATTATTCGGCTAATTAAATTCGAAATTTAATTGATCTCGATTTTTATGGGGCGGACTCATAAGTATTCGAAAAGCAAAGAAAACTAAAAGTGATGGTTATCGATTAGTTTAATGTGGATAGAAAAATGACTGGTTTAAGACGCTCATACCCGGATGATAAGAAAAAGACCTTTAAAAAGGAAGTTATTGAGTTTATCTCTCTGCTTTTGCTTGTAGGTGTCGTCGTCTTTGGTGTGAGGGGGGCTCTTATTTTGGGTCTACGGACGACTTCCCCTATGTTTGGAATATCATCAGGAAGTATGGAACATTCCGATGATCATTGGCAGGAGTATTTTTTAAAGAGAAATTATGATCCATTCGATTTCCCATTTCAGCAGGGTCTTCAAAAGGGAGATTTAGTTTTTATTAGGGGTGTAGATTCGCTCGATGATGTTCAAGTAGGTGATGTAATTGTATTTCATAGTACGTGGGGTATAGAGGATCGGCTGATAATACACAGGATAGCTGACGTTAATAGATCGGAGGGTTACGTTATCACTAAGGGGGATGCGAACCCTAACCCTGATCCGGAAGTTATTCCCTTGGAAGCTATAAGAGGAAAAGCCATTTTTTCGATTCCCTATTTAGGTTATCCGTCTACGATTATTCGGGGAGAGGGTTAATAATATGGTGGATAAAAAGAGACCTTTATTGGCAGTAGATGTGATAATTGAAGTTGATGAGGGAATAGTTTTGGTTAAGAGACGAAACGAACCTTTTAAAGATTTCTGGGCGATTCCAGGCGGGTTCGTGGAATACGGTGAGACCGTAGAGGAAGCCGCCCGTAGAGAAGCTGAAGAGGAGACTGGATTGAAAGTATCTTTAAAAAATTTGGTTGGGGTATTCTCCGATCCTGGTAGGGATCCCCGGGGACAGGTAATCTCGATCTGTTTTTCTGCTCGGAGGGCGGGCGGTGTTTTAAGCGCTGCTACGGATGCTGCAGACGTAAAAGTTTTCAATGAGGCCCCATGGAGTAAACTTGCGTTTGACCATGAAAAAGTATTGAAGAAGTATAGAGATAAAAGTAGGTGATTTTTATGGATTTTTGTCCCGAGTGTGGAAATTTGATGAATCCGGAAAAAAAAGAGGGTAAAGTTGTTTTAGTTTGTTCTACTTGTGAATACGAGGAAAAAGGAACTGATGAGACGGATAAGTCCTACAAGATGGTTGAGGAATCAGAAGGCAAAGATGAGACGGCTGTTATCGAGAGGGAACAAGAAAGTTTGCCTAAAACTGCTAATAAATGCCCTGAGTGTGGACACGAGAAAGCTTATTGGTGGATGCAACAGACTCGCAGCGCGGATGAACCTACAACTCGGTTCTATAGATGTGTAAAATGTAACCATACTTGGAGGGAGTATTGAAGTGAGCAGCTTTGCTCCCCAGGACCGGCCCACTGCAAAGCCTAGAAGAATTTCGGAGATAAAGACGGGCGATGATCAGATACAGGTCGTTGGCCTCGTAGTGGATAAAAGTGAATCGGGGCTCGTTATAGATGACGGGTCCGGTAAGCTAAATGTTTTATTTGAGGATCCTGCGCTGGTGAAGGATATAGAGGTAGGTTCGAAAGTTCGGGTTTTTGGCACGCCATTGAATATTGGAGATACTCATGAAGTCCACGTTGAGATAATTCAAAAGATGGAGAAACTTGATTTGGATCTGTACAAAAGGGTAATGCACGAGGTTAGAAAGTTTGAAAAGGAACTGCACCAATAAATCCATGTCGGAGTGATAGATTTGATGCTCAAGATGGATAATTCGGAGATCTGGAAAGACTGTATCGGAGCGATTTCCAACTTGATCGAGGAAGCTGACTTTGAGATCGATGGGAAGGGGATTAGAATGAAGGCTATGGATCCTTCCCATGTAGCTTTGGTCGATTTCAGATTATCATCAAAAGCGTTTTCCGTTTATGATGTCGAAGATACGGTGAAGCTAGGTTTAGATCTTACTGAAATGGATAAGGTTATGTCCCGGGCTAAGAAAAATGACGAGTCCGCCATTGGATATATAGAGGAGGAGAATCGATTGAAAATCGAATTTAAAGGGACTTCCACCAGAAGATTTAGTCTACCCTTGCTGGATTTGGAGGATGAGGATCTTCCAGATCCCGATTTGGATTTTACGGCTTCCGCAAAAATTGCGGCAGGGGTTATCAATGATGGGCTTAAGGACGCTGCACTTGTTGGAGATAACGTAAGATTTGAACTATTAGAAGGGAAGTTTCTCATGAAGATAGAGAGCGACACTGGAAGTGCGGAGTTGGAGCTTTCTGAGGATGATGAAGCCCTCGAATCAATCGATGTGGACAATCCCAGTAGAGCGATGTACAACATCGGTTACTTGGAGGACATGTTCAAAGCTGCCAGTTCGAACGATATAGTCGAGATTAAACACGGGCAGGATTTACCTATCCAGATAATATTCGAAATTGCTGAAGGAAACGGCCACTTAAAGTTTTTACTGGCGCCTAGAGTAGAAACTGAGTAGACGGTGATCATGTCGTCCGAAAGCTATGCCGCCGTTTTAAACCCCTTTTCAGAAGAAGGAAAGCAAATAGTGCAAGAAGCACCTCCTTTTGATTCTCTGCCGAAAAGTGTCGTGGAAAGAGCTGTGGAGAGGGTGGATTGGGAAGCTGGATCTGAAGTGAAGGTGGGTTTTAGCGAGGAGGAAGTCAGAAGGGAGACACTTTCGTTCTACCTGATGTGCCAGTCTATTGCTTCCGTTTCTTATCCCTATTCAAACCAGGTTCAGGAGGTCATTGAGGTTTCTAAGAGGACCATCCTCTATCGGATGTACGATCTTTTCAAGAGAGGGGAAGAAAATCTATGTCTTGGAGTTGTGGAACGAGATTTTAGAGTTAGGGGTCTGGATAGGGATGAGGGTGTTAGACTCGGTTCGGTCGATATTCCTCAACAAGATATCTATAAGCTTAGGGATTTAGAGCTTAGAAAGGACGGAATTGATCCGGATAGGGGCGAGATTAACAACGAGATTCTACCGCAATACTTTCCAAGCTACGCTGTTCGTTGGCCCGACCTCGTCCCTTTGATCGAGCATAGGGATCTAGATCTCACTAAGCAATACATAGTAGAGGGGTGGGCATTGATAACGCCAAAAAATCTGTGGACTCTGTTCGCGAATTATGTGGGGGGGATGATGGAGGATTATATTTCGGATCTTTATGATAAATTCTCGGAGAGTGGTCCTCCTGCCGATATATTAGAAGAAGTCGGAGAGAGGATCTCGGAATCAATTCCGGATGAGGTAGATTATGGTAAAGCTGGCGGTTTTGAAAGTGAAGAGTTAAAGCCAGAAGCTTTCCCCCCCTGTATAGAAAAGGTTTTGGGAGGAGTGGGGGAGGGGAATAGAAATTACGGAATAATTGCGTTACTAACTTCTTTCCTTTCCTACGCTAGGATATCACCATCGGGGAAGTCTGTAAATCGAGTTGCGGACTTCATAGATGATATGTCAGTTGTAGAGGATGATATAGTTCCACTCATATTTGAGGCCGCTGAGAAGTGCAATCCTCCGCTTTTCGAAGATCAGCCTCAGGAAAAGGCAAATGTGTATTACCACATGGGGTTTGGGATGACTACAAAGCCTCGTATGAAGGATAGCGGAAAGACGAAGTGGTATAGTCCGCCTAACTGTCGTAAGATTAAGACGGAGGCGCCTTCTCTTTGCCGCCCTGTCGATCTTTGTTCTGAGGTTAAGAATCCACTAACGTATTACTATAAGAGTCTCAGTAAAGGGAAGGAGTCGGAGGGGGGAGACTGAGATGGAGGAAATGAGAGAAGCAACTGCCAGTGAAAGGGAGCGGTATTATCGAGATGAATGGACGTCTCAAAACCTACCTGATTATATAATGCATACGCTTTCACTTCGTGAATTCGGGTTCGATCATAAGGGAACTGGCCCCAGCGATAGATATAACCAATTTATGACTCCGGACATGATTTCTGACTATCTAAAGGAAAGACATCCTTACGCGGTCTACAGTAGCGTAGCTCTATATGAGAGACCTTCAGAGAGAAAGAAATGGTTGAAATCTGAAGTTGCGTTCGATATAGATGCTAAGGACCTCCCCTTCAAGGAATGTGATTGTACTGGGGGGGGAGTTTGTGAGATTTGTTTAGAAAATGCTAGAAAGGTTACTGAAGAATTTGGAAAGACTTTAAGTTCTAATTTAGATTTAGAAGATATATCTTACGTCTATTCGGGAAGAGGTTTTCATATAAGGATTTCGGACGAGTCGGTTATGGGGATGGGTCAAGCAGGGCGTTCTCAAGTAGTTGAATACGTCACGGGAGGGGTTGTCCCGTCCGATTTTACCCTCTCCCTCGGCTATTCCAAAGTTTTTAGAAAACGTGTCAAGAGGACGTTCGAAAAGTTGGATGGAGAAAAAATGATCAGCGAAGGTTTACGACGAGAATCGGTAAAGAGGATTATGGAGGAGAAGGAGAGGGTGATTAATCTGATCGATGATGGAAGTATTGAAAATATACGAGATTTTGAGGGGATAGGGCCTAAATCCTTCAAAAAACTTCTGGATCTTTTAACTCGTTTGAACTCCGAGTGTGCGGATGGAAAGGTAACTATAGATAAAAAACGTATTTTGAGAGTCCCGTCTTCGCTTCATTCGACTGTCAGTAGGAAATGTGTCGAAATTAAAGATATAAAAAAATTTCATCCGGACGAGGCTGTGCCAAATTTCTTGAAAAAGTGAAAATATGGAAAGTTTTGAAATAACGAAGATAGAAAGTGCTTGGAAGAAAGAAATGAATTCGGAAGATCTGTCTGAATTGTCTGAAGATTTTTATGATAAATCAGCGAAACATGCCGCGGAAATTAAAGAAGAGATCCACGTAAGTAAGGGAATTAGAAAAAAACTCCTCAAGAAAGAACTCGAGCAAGTTCTTTACCTGGTGCAGGAAGTTTATTTCTTGAGAAGACTCAAAATGACTGAGTCTTTATTTGAAGGAAAACATGAGCTGATAGAGGAAGAGAAGAGAGCTTTCGATGATATTGGAGAAAGAATTAGTGAACTTCGAGAGGAGCTTATAGAGCCTGTTATTCGAAGCGAAATTGATTTGGAACCTCCCGAAGAGCGCTCTAATCTCGTCATCGAGATTTTATCGGATTTCCCCGAACCTATAGTAGCCTCCGATTTCCGTTTTTACGGCCCCTTTCAAGAGGGCGAGATTTTAAATTTGCCACGTAGATCCGCTGAACTGCTTATTGATCAGGGATTAGCCCGTGGAATAAGAGGTCCAAGGTCGGAAAATTAGAATATTTTTTCTAGTTTTACCGATTTAGATGGTATAATGACGAACTTCATGTGTATACGAATGAACTATATTTGAGTCTTGAAACTTTTTATTAGATATATACTATTGCAAAAAGTGGGATAGTGCAGGAATTAAATTTAAGATAGGGTTATCACTTTTATAATCGAAGATTGTAAATGGACGGAAAGAGAGATGGTATAACATGAAGTATCCAAAAAAGATGAGGACGCATTGCCCCAATTGCAATGCTCATACCGAGCATAAAGTCCGGAAGGAAAGCAGTGGACAACCCAGTGAAAGGAAGTGGGGCCAAAGGCAATTTAGGAGAGTAAAAAAAGGATACGGAGGACAGCCAAGGCCAAAACAGAAAGGAGGTCCAAAGGTATCCGATAAAACAGTCTTGGTCTTGGAGTGCACAGATTGCGGTAAAAAACAAGTCAGAACAGGTCCTAGGACTACAAAGCTTCAGATAGGTGAATAGTGTGGGGAAAGTAGACTCTAAAACCCCCTGTTTTGTCCGGGTGAAATGTGTCGACTGTGAAAACGAGCAGGTGATTTTTAGTCACGCCAGCATGGAGGTCAGTTGTGAAGTTTGTGGTAAGACCCTCGCTTCTCCTCGTGGCGGAAAGGCCGAGATAAATTCAGAAATTCTGGAGATAGTAGGGTGATCTTTTGGTAAAAAAGAGATGGGAATGGCCGGAGAAAAATGAGCTGGTAATGTGTACAGTTACGGAGGTATTTGATCAGGGGGCATACGTGAGGTTAGATGAGTATGAAGATAGAGTGGGAATGGTACACATTTCGGAGATAGCTTCAGGTTGGATAAAGAATATTCGAAGACATGTGAAGGAAGGGCAAAAAACTGTCTGTATAGTTTTAGATATAGATAAAGGGAAGGAGCATATAGACCTATCTATACGTAGGGTCAAGGATAGTCAGAGAAGTTGGAAATCGGAGCAGTGGAAGCGAGAGCGGAAAGCTGAGAAATTGTTAGATCAAGCGGCAAAGAGGATTGGGGAGGATCTCGATACTGCCTACAAAAAAGTAGGATTTCCTCTTCAGGAAAGTGAGGGTGAAATTTATTCCGTTTTTGAAGATGCAGCGATTGAAGGTAGTAAGGTTTTGGAGGAAAAGCTTGAGCTAGATGACGAGTGGATCGATGTTTTAATGGAACTTATAGAGACAAGCGTAGAGCCACCAGCCGTTAAGGTGAAGGGATATGTAGATCTCCGCACTCCAAGCCCCGAAGGAGTTGAGGTAATAAGCAGCGCACTTCAGGAGGCACAAACTCAAAACTCGGACTCAGATTCCCGGATCGATGTTCAATATATCGGTTCTCCTACCTACTTATTTGAAGTCAAGGCTCCTACTTATAAAAAGGCCGAAAAAATTCTTAAGAAGGCGAGCGAGAGGGCAATTTCTATAGTCGAGGAGGATGGAGGAACTGGCGAGTTTTATACTGAAAGGGAGGAATAAGTTGGATATGAAAAAGTGCAAGAGTTGCGGGGTCTACACCTTCAAAGAAGAATGCCCGGAATGTAAAGGGAAAACAGTAAATCCGCATCCCGCTAAGTTCTCTCCTGAGGATCCGTATGGAAAATATCGACGTAAGTTAAAGAGAAAAACAATGGATTTGTGTTCTTCCGATGTCTAAATTTGAATTTAAATTGATAAACGATGTTAGTTTGAAAAACCCAGTCCTAGTTGAGGGTTTGCCCGGTATAGGATACGTTGGGAAGCTTGCTGCAGAGCATCTTGTGGAGGAGCTTGACGCTGAAAAGTTTGGAGAACTGACTTCACATTATTTCCCTCCTCACGTGATCGTGAATCAGGATGGCGTTCTCGAACCTGTAAAAGTATCTTTTTACCGCGCTAAGACGGAAGAAAGGGATTTGGTGATAATTACTGGCGATGTTCAGGCGACCTCATCGGAAGGCCATTACAAAGTCTCCGGCAAGTTGTTGGAGATAGCGCAAGATTTGGATATTACGGAAATTTACTGCCTGGGCGGTTACGCGACCGGAAAACATTCCTCTTCGGAGCCGAAAGTTGTAGGTGCGTCCAATGTCAAGGAAATTCTGGAAGGATATAGGGATAAAGGAATAGATATTGAAGAAGGTACGGGGCCTGTATTAGGCGTTTCAGGCCTGTTGTTAGGTTTGGGATGTGGAAAAGGCATAGATGGTTACCTCCTTTTGGGAGAGACTCATGGAATGTTAGTGGATCACAGTTCGGCAGAAGCTGTTCTGAACTCTCTTTCGGATCTCCTCGGTTTTGAAGTAGATACAAGCAAACTTAAGGATCATGCTGAAAAGACCGAAGAAATTTTAAGCCGTTTGCAGAAGGAAAAGAAACTTCGTGAGGCAACTGGTGTCGAGGGGGAAGAGGATACGGTTTCCTATATAGGTTAAAGGTGATTTCTTGTCGGAAACCTTAGCAGCCGATTTTCATATTTATGGCGATTTATCCGGAGCTACTTCTGATTCTACGAATTTCGATAATATTACTAGACAAGCCGTCTTTAAGGGTCTCGATCTTGTAGGTACGGGGTTTCTCCGTCCAAAATGACTCGATATGCTGAATAAAAAAACCGGTTTATTTTGACTGCTGAAGTCGAAGATAGGAAGAACGTTAACCATCTAGTTCTTTTTCCGCCTCTTTTTAAGGTAGAGGAGTTTAGAGATGCTGTAATCCTTACTCTTCGTACATGTTCATTGATGACCGTCCAATTATCGATTTAATTGCTCCAGAAATCGTCGAAATCGCTAATGATTCGGTTGTCTAATTGGGCCTAATCTTTTTTCTTTGTCAGACCCTGTTTAAACGGATTTTTTAGGTTTATTGAAGATAGGGGGTGACTTTGAACGTTGGATTAAACACTTAAAATTGGTAAATATTACTTAACGGCTTGTTCTAAATGTCATAAAAAATATTCTATAGAAGATGCGCAGGAATCACAATTGGATTGTATGGTAAGATAAGGAAAGGAGTGTTTGATAGAATAAAGGGAAGAAATTGATGCTACGATATCCTTATTAATATCTACTTTCGGAGGAGAAGGATCAAAGATAAATCCGGGTGGCGGGGGAAGTATGGAGATTTTACCGGCCCTGCGAAGATTATTAAAGCTTGTAAAAAAGAAAAACAAAAGAAAATTTAAGAATTTAGGTGAAAACTTTGAAGATTAATTACGTCCAATGTTATTTTTGTGGAGCATGTGCAAGTGTTTGCCCATTGAATCTGATAGATGTTCTTGATAAATCCGTCAAAGTGAGAGAAGGATGCACGAACTGTGGAATGTGTTCGGATAGTTGTCCGGTGGGGGCGATAAAGATTGTCGAAGAATGATTATGACATTATAGTGGTTGGAGCCGGTCCTGCGGGGTCGACGACTGCAAAAGCGGCGGCCGAATACGGAAAGAGCGTTCTTATGATAGATAAACGCCGTGAGTTGGGCGTCCCTGTACAGTGTGGAGAGGCTCTATCGGAAAAAGTTCTAGGGGAACTTGATATCGAGCCGGATTCACGTTGGGCTATAAACAAGATAGATAAAACCAGATTAGTCTCGCCCTCCGGGGAATCCGTGGTGATGGAACAGAAAAAGACCGATAAGATAGGATATATATTGGATAGGAAAGTATTCGATAAAGATTTAGCAGTTCGCGCCGTTAAGGAGGGGGCTGATATCAGCATTAATACCTTCGTCAATGGTTTGATCAAAAGGGACGGAAAGGTGAAAGGTGTAACGATCCGTTCCTCGGGTGAGAACGAAGAAATTCGCTCAGATATAGTTATCGCGGCGGATGGAGTTATGTCACGTGTTGCTCGCTGGGCGGGATTCGACACCTCTCTGGGAGCGGAAGACATAGAGTCTGGATCTCAGTTTAAAATGGTAAATGTGGATATCCAGGATGTACACACAATGGAATTTTATTTTGGCAATGATATTGCCCCCGGAGGCTATATTTGGATATTTCCGAAGGGAGAGGATATTGTGAATGTAGGTGTGGGTGTAATGCCTGCTCGCGCAGGTAGGAATTCAATCGAATATCTCGAGGATTTTGTTTCCGAAAATCCTAAGCTGAAAGGGGGAAGGATAGTAGAGATTAATGTTGGCGGTGTCCCCATATCCGGCCCTCTTGAAAGAACGTATGATGAGGGTATTCTAGTAGTGGGAGATGCAGCCAGGCAGGTGAATCCTCTGACAGGTGGAGGTATAAGTTATTCGATGTGGGCGGGGGATATCGCTGGAAAGGTGGCGGCAGAATCCGTCTCTGAAGGCGACGTTTCAAGAGGTAGACTAAAGGAGTACGAGGATGCTTGGCGGGATAAAATAGGGGATGATCTGAAAAAGTATGGTAAAGGGAAGGAGGTTCTTCTCGATCTCTCCGACAGCGAATTAGATGATTTAGCAGACGCTTTACAGGGGGTTAATTTCGAGCGTATTAGCTTGACTGAAATGCTCAAAGTGGTAATGAAGGTAAACCCTAAATTAATGTTTAAACTCCGAAATCTGATATGAGGAGCTTAGAGCTGTATGTTTTAGGGTTTTAATCTTTTCTTGTCGCGAGGATAAAGAACGGTTTCACGTATATTTCTCGCGCCGGTAAGGATCATGATCAATCTTTCCACTCCGAGGCCCCAACCTGCATGGGGTGGAATTCCCCAGTCGAAGTTTTTGAGATGATATTCGAATTGGCGTGGGCTGAGTCCGTTTTCTTCCAGCCTTTCGGCCAGTAATTCCTTTTCGTGAATTCGGGTTCCGCCTGATGATAGTTCGATTTCTTTGGCGAGCAAATCGAATGCATGCGATTTTTCCGGTTCATCTTCGTGGGGTTTTATATAAAATGGTTTTAGTTCAGTGGGCCAATCAGTCACGAAGTAAGGTTTTTCGATTATTTCTCCAAGTTTCCTCTGCTCTGGAATTGAGAAATCTTCACCCCACTCTATTTCTTCCCCTCTTTCTCGGAGTTTTTCGATTGCTTCTTCGTAGGTTAGTCTAGGCAGCGGTTTCGCCGGTATCTCAATTTCGTGTTCGAGTGTTTCTAATTCTTCAGAAGCTTCGGTTTTAATTTGATCGAAAATTTCTATGATCAAATCTTCCAGTATATCCATAACGTCTTCTTTGGTCGCAAAAGCCATCTCTATGTCGGCCGATAGTACTTCGTTTAGATGGTACCTTGTTGAATGTTCCTCCGCTCTGAATATCGGCCCTACTTCAAAGACTTTTTCGAAGCTCCCCGTCAATACTTCCTTATATAACTGAGGACTTTGGCTGAGGAAAGCCTCTCTATCGAAGTAGGATATTGGGAAAAGGATAGCTCCAGTTTCCGTCGCGGAACCTACTATTTTTGGCGTGTTTACTTCCATAAATCCCTTTTCAGTGAGGTAACTTCTGATTTTTTGTAAGGTCTTGTGCTTAATTTTGAAAATCGCGGATGAGCTAGGGCGACGTAAATCCAGCATTCGTGCATCGAGACGCGTATCCATATCAGCTTTTACGTGTCCTGATGGATCAAGTGGCAGTGGTGTTTTGGCTCGATTTAGTTCTTGGATTTCCCGTGGAATTATCTCAACTCCGCCCGGAGCTTGTTCGGAGGTGGTTATTTTTCCTTTTACTGCGACAGTTGATCCTTTGTTTAAGGAATCTATTTTTTCGAATAAGTTTTTCTCGACTTTAGCCTCCGGAGCAGTTATCTGTATGAGTCCTTCCCCGTCTTGAAGCGTGAAAAATTTTATACCGCCTAAGTCGCGGATATCCTCAATCCAGCCCATTAAGGTGGCTTCTTTATCTTCATGTTCTTGACTTATCTCTTTGCAACTGTGAGTTTTTTTCCAAGCGCCCGATTCTTTTTTTCTCATCCTGTTTGATCTCCAGAGATTAATTATTCTTCTAGTTTTTTAATAGTCACTTAATTAAGATTTTGGGTTATTCATAAACCGGTTGGCTTGTGTTAGAGTTAAATACCCACATTGTTGTGACAATTTCGTTGTCGACTCTATTTACGGAGACTTCTGTAGACTCATGGTAAACGGGATTTTCGTTATTATTTGTTGACTTTGAGACTACGTATTGTTGTTCAACGGTCAACGTTTTGTTTTTCCATTTCCGTCATTCTCTTTTCGAGACGTCTTCTTATTGCCTCTTTATCTCCTTCCCTTTTTGATAGTTTTAGGTAATCTCTAAGATCGTCAACGAATAATTTTGTGGCTTCTGGGTCCAGTAACCCTCCGTATACGGCTAGTTCCAATGTAAAAAAGGACTTTATTATCTTATTATAGCCTTTTTTCCATCTTTTCCATGCTCCAGACCTATTTATTTCAAGTTTAGATGATAAATCCCGGAAGCTTATATCATCATCGGAGAAGTAGAGCATTAAAGCTTCTAATTCTTCCCTGTTTAGGCTTGATTTTTTCAATAAAGCTTTTGCCAATTTATTTTCTTCTATCCATTCATTTATTCTCTCTGCTTCTTCGTCGATGTTCATCTTATCTATTTGTTTCCTATTTCGGGAAACAGTTTTAAGTTTAACGAATCCGCTATTTGGTTAATTTGTCTACGCAAGACTCTATAGTGTTGACTGTAGCCCTACAGTCAACGGATCCGTTAACTTTTTGTAGTCTTCCAGACAACGATAATATCGTAGACCGAAAGTCATCGGGTGAAATTCTTGAGTAAAGCTTTAGCAAAATTTCTACCTCCTGAAACTAGACTAAGAATAGCTCAGAGGTTGATAAAGGAAAGGGGCATTCGCCCATTGGCTAGGGAAATAGGGGTAAATCCAAAGTCCGTATATAAATATAAGGAGGGATCGGCTAATCCTGGAGACGAAGTTATGTCGAAAATATTAGCCGTTGCCAGAGAGGAGGAATCTGTTAATTTAAATAAATATTTAGAAGAATTAAAGAACGAATTTCAGACTGCCTTGGAGTTGACCTTTGACCCACAGGATGTATTGACTGAATCTCAGGAAGAATCTAAAAATACTTCAAAAGATACGGACGAAGATTCCGTAGACCAAAGGTCTACAGAAAAGGTTCCAGAAAAAATTACCGACGACGAGAGGTCTACGGAGTCAATGACAGTTAATGAAATTTTCGACAAGATTAATGTCACGAGTCCATTTAATCAGAAGAAGGTTGAGAAGATTATAAATTCCTTTTCTGAAAATCCTAATCCTGGCTTGGAAGAGATTTCCGAAATAACCGGATTGTCTGACGAGGCTCTCGAGAACTATTTAGAACAACTAGTTTTGGTTGATGTTTTGGATCATATAGATGATAAATTTAGCCTAAATGTAAGAGTAGAGGGAGGTGGTTAATCATTTCTTCCTTAATTGAGGAGAAATTTTCTGTTGATCAATACGATAGAAAAAAGGAGGCTTTTTTTAAAAAATTCGAATGGGAATTTAATCCGTTTGCTCAAAAGGATCCTTTGCCGGATCCAAATCTTTTGGTGCCCCATCAGATAGAGGAAGTACAAAAGCTGATAGATTTGATAAAGGAAGAGGATTTGGTTTCATTTGTAGTTTCGGAAATAGGAATGGGCAAAACAACGCTATGTAAATTTTTAAATGAAGCACTTCCGAAACAAGGAGATCAGGATATCGTTTCCATTTTTCTCCATGGTCCTTCAATTGAGAACGACGAACAGATGCTTCGAAGGATCCTTGAAAGACTTGAGTTACGAGTGGAGGGCGGCGATAAATCGGCGGAATTTGAACAACTTAGAACCTGGCATGAAAATTACCCAGATTTTCTTTTGACTATAATAATAGATGAGTTCCCCGATATCGGCAAAAAAACTCTGAATATTGTACGTTCGATGGTAGACCTTGAAAAGATAGTTTTGGTTGTAAATGGAAGGAAGGGGGATCTCCTAGATTTCGTGGAAGAAAATGCCCCTGCTTTATTTGAAAGAAAAAGGCACGTTTTAAGACTAGAACCTATGGAACTCCAAGAAGTTAGGGAATTAATAATGTACCGCATGGCATGGGCTCGTGGCGGTGACTACGAAGCGAGGACCATAGATCCATTTACCGAGGAGGCTATTCAGAAAATTCACGATGAATCCGAAGGGATTCCCAGAAGAGTTCTAAAGTTGGCTGGCGATTGTGTATATAATATGGTTGAGAAAGACAAACAGAAAATAAGTCCGGAACTGGTTTATGAGAGGGAGAGAAAAAGGGATCAAAAAGGGAGTTTTTGGTCGTTTCTTCCTTTTGTTTCGGATTAGTTTTCCATAACTAAGGTTAGGAACGGATTTTTTTCTCCTAGAGTAGAATCGAATCGTATTCGCCTCTCCGTTTCGTCGAAATCATCCTTGCTAAATTTAATTAAGAAGTTTTTTATTTCTCCTTCCTTATCTTCTAAGTTTTTAGTCAAATCGAAACTATACCATTTTTTTGTCCCGATAATTTCCGTTTCATCAATAGGTTCGTCTAATTTCTTTGGAATCGACTCCCAAGTAATGGTCTCATCTGTACGTAGATCTTTTGGTGCTTCGAATATCTGAATAGTCACTTCGGATTCTCTTAATTTCGCGAATCCATATCCCCAGTATTGGTAAAGATTTAACTTTGCGGACTTTATTTCATTAGAAATATTGTTTCGGTCGAACGTTATTAACGTGTAGCTGTTTCTATTGTTTTCCTGGGTTTTCAATTCGAGGTAGTCATATTCGGAGTAATTTTTATCTGAGTTTTGCTGGTCCACATAGGTATCCATTTTCGGATTCAAGATCTTCCGATCTTCTGGATCTTTGGCTCTTACGGCGAAATTTTCGATAACTTTTGAGTTCGTCAGGGCCTTGAATTCTACTCCCATATTTTCTATCTTTCGATCAATTTTTATCCGGATATTAACTATTTTTTTCGTCTCTGGTTCTATCGTATATCCTTCCGTGGGGCCTAGGTCAGAAACTACACCGGATTGACCTAACTCCAAGGATCGGAGATCGTACACAGAGGCTTTATTCCAAGCATTTTCATGCTTGTATTTTAGACGGGTGTTTTCTGGTTCTATACCGTAAAATTTCGAACGAATTAGGACATTTTCCCAAGCGGGCGAGTATCTTGAGCTTTTATTATTCACATATATCTGGAAATCTTCCCACTCACCTGCCTCTATTTCCTTTTCCTCTCCGCCTAGCTCCCTACCCTGAACATATGATAATTGCAGCTTTTCTCTGTCCGTGTTGGCGGTAACGGTTACCTCGTCGGAAAGAGTTTCGCTTATGAAAAAATATTGATAGGCACTAGCGCTACTCATTAGAAATATCAAAGCTAAAACGGAAACTACGATTTTCTTTATATTCGAATTCGGTATATTCATCTCCGACGCCAATTGACTCTTTAAGGGAGTTCATTTATAAGGAGAACAAAGTTTCAAGTTTTAAATCGCAACTTTTTTGAGCAAAAGGACTTAATTCATTATCTGTAATAGTTAAAGGGATATGGGATGAGCATACAAGAAGAATTAGTTTCTGCTGCCGTGAATTTAGCTAAAAAAATTGAGGCTGATTCGATTCTAGTTTTAACTGAGACTGGCAAGGCATATAAGCTCATCAAAGATAGAATAGAGGGGATAGACGTTATTGCACTTACCCCAAACGAGGAAACTTACAAAAAATTGGATAAAGATCCCGAGTCTAAAGTCATAGACTTTTCTGTTCGCGATCCAACTAGAATGGGACAAATAAGGCACGCAGTCTGGCGTGGATTAGGAAACAAAATGCTCTCCCCGGGGGACTTGGTCGTCTGTCTTACCGGCGAGATGGGTACATCGGAGGCGATCGATAACATTTCTGTCTATCTCATATCAGAGGCCGAATCTACCCTTGCCGGAATTATCGAATCGGATCCGGTAATGAATTCAGTGATAGAGTTATGTATCGAACTGGGATGGAAAGGAAGGAAGGGTAAACCACTCGGAACGACTTTCGTCATTGGGGATGTGGAGAAGGTCATGAACCTATCACATCAACTTGGCTTAAATCCATTCAAAGGATATGATGACATTAACATTACTGATAGGAAAAATTGGGAGCTATTGAAGCGTTATGCTTTTTTGGATGGTGCCTTTGTTCTGGATCGTAGTGGGAAAATAGTAGCGGCAGGTAGATACTTAGATGCCGATGCGGAAATTGATATTCCTACTGGGCTCGGAACTCGTCACATAGCGGCAGCATCTATTACTGCGGCTACACATTCTGATTGTGTAACCGTCTCCGAAACGGATGGAGTCATTAGAATATTTTCGGAGGGGAAGCTAATGGGGGAAATAGACCCCCGAAGTAAAGTGCTTGAGGAGATCGATTTATAACAGTTTTTGTTCAATTGGATGTAGAAAATTTTAAGGGGTCTTTTTTTTGTGTTATCTCTATCTAATCAGGCTTTCAGATAACTCCCTCTATTGCGGAGTAACGAACGATTTGGAACGTCGTCTTGAGGAACATAGAAACGGCAGGGGGAGTAAGTACGTGAAAGGGAGACTCCCGCTAGAGCTTGAATATGTGGAGAAGCATGAAAATCGTAAGAAAGCTTTGCGTAGGGAAGTAGAAATAAAGAAATGGAACAAGGAGAAAAAGGAAAGTCTCGTAAAAGATTAAGTCTTTTTTAATTCTTCGAACTTTTTATTTCTTTTAAAACCCGATCCAGGTCTCGCTCGATTTGAAACTTTCTTTCAAAAAATTTTAGGACATTTCTAACATCTCTCTTGAGCAGGTCATCGGCCTCGGGGTGGGTCACAGGTTCCCATTGGGGCCAGTCGATGATGAGAACTTCCCCGTTAGGCTTTATTATCACGTTATGTTCGCTTAAATCGCCGTGGATAATTCCCGATCTGTAGGACTCTTTCACGTTTCTTAAAATCTCGTCGAGTACTGGTTCAGGTAAATCTATTTCAGCTACTTCTGAGAGTTCCTCCCCTTCGATAAATCCCATGACGAGGATGTGTCGATCGAAAGCTATGGGCTTCGGAACCTCTAATTTAGGATAAATCTTCTTTAAAACCTCAAATTCTCTTCTCGCGGCCTTTTTAGAGGCATCGATCCATCCGTGCTTTGGCTTATAAGGACGTTTTTCTTTCAATCTAGTAAAGCTCATTCCAAGTCGGTTAAACTTTATGGCGACTCTCTCATTGTCGGGAGTTAGACCGTCGAAAATGTCGGCTTCCTTCCCGATACCCATAGAGATTCCAAATGCTTCCAGCACGTCCCTTTCAACCAGGCTGTATAGCGCCAGAACGTCGAAGCCGGGAGGTAAGATTCTGTATCCTCTGTATTTGACAGTTCCCCCTTCCACGAGTTCGAATTTGTTTAACCTGTCCAATCTGTATTCTATATCTTGTTTCGGCATATCGCTTAATTGAGGAAGTCGGTCTTCCGGTATCCATTCGTAACGAGTCGATGCTTTCTCCAGATCGGAAAGAAGTTCAATATCTTTTTCCTCGATGTCGTGGAATTTTCTGATTGCCTGAAGCGTCATTGTTCAAAGATTTTATGATTTTCCGATTTAATATCTAGTTTGGGTCGTTCATGTGAAATATAAAGTTTTGGCAGATGTTTGCCAGGGGCTTGAGAATACCCAATCTTACCTTGAGAAAAATAGAATAATAGCTAGACTCCTGAATAAGACGCCTCCCGAAAAATTGGAGATGGTGGTTCCGCTTTTGTTAGGGAGAATTTTTCCCGCTCATGTTTCACGAGAGACTGGAATAGGTCTTCAGCAACTGAAGAAGGCTGTCGGGAGGTCCACCGGCTACTCCGAAACGGAGATAGACAGCATGATGAGAGATATGGGTGATTTAGGAAAAGTTGCTGAGGGTTTGATCGAGAAAAAGAGACAGTTAACCCTTTCCGATGATACTTTAACGGTTGAGATGGTTTTTCAAAATTTACGAAAACTTCCGGATATAACTGGAGAGGGTTCCGTAAGTAGGAAAATATCGACCGTTTCAAAGCTCTTGACGGTCGCTACCCCTGTTGAGGGTAAATTTATCGTTCGAACTGTCCTAGGAGATTTGAGAATTGGGGTAGCGGAGGGTAGAATCAGGGATTCCATTGCCGAGACTTTTGATGTCCCGGCTGAGATCGTAGAACACGCGTATATGTTGACTACGGATTACGGAAAGGTCGCGGAAGTTGCCTCGAAAGTAGGTGAGGAAGGGCTAATAAAAATGGACCTTACGGTGGGACATCCCGTGAATCCTATGCTCGCCCAGAGGACGGAGAGTGTTATTGAAGTCTTGGAGAGAATGGGTGGCGAGGCAGCGTTCGAGATAAAACTTGATGGAATCCGTATACAACCTCATAAAGAAGGGGAAAAAGTCCTTCTATTTACAAGGAGGATGGAGGATTACACCCATATGTTTCCCGACCTGGAGGTTCCTATTAGGAAATCTATAAAGCCGGAAAAGGCCATTTTGGACGGGGAACTCGTCGCGATAGATAAGGATACGGGTAGACCTATGCCGTTTCAAGAGGTTTTGAGACGAAGGAGGAAGTACGATATTGAAGACGTTGCTAAGGAGATCCCTGTGGAGGTACATTTTTTTGATGTTTTACTCTCGGGGGAGAAGACTATGGTCGAAAAACCATACACTAGGAGAAGGGAAGAGTTGGAGAGAATCGTTGAACCCGAAGATAGAGTGAAGGTTGTCGACTCTAGAATGTTGGGTGATCGGAAAGAAATCCAGAGGTATCGATCGGAGGCAATATCGAGAGGTCATGAAGGATTGCTAGCCAAAAATTTAAATTCCGAATATCGGGCGGGAAGAAGAGAATTCGCCTGGTTGAAGATTAAAGCCGATATCGAAACGCTTGATCTCGTCGTTTTAGGAGCTTTTGCCGGAAAGGGAGATCGTGCAGGGCTATACGGTAGCTATCTTTTAGGGGCGAAGTGTTCCGAAACTGGAAATCTGAAAACCGTGACTCGGGTTGGCAGCGGATTTACTGATGAAGAGTTGGAGAGTATGACCGAAAGGTTTGAAAAAATAACAGTAGAACGAAAACCAGAGAATGTCGAGTCCGAAATCGAGCCGGACTACTGGTTCAGGCCTCGGAAGGTTTTCGAGATAAATTATGAGGAGATACAGGAATCGCCGTCTGAGGCCCATACTTCCGGATACGGGTTGAGATTTCCTAGATACGTCACTATTAGAGAAGATTTGGGGACATCTTCGGCAGATACTACATCGGACATAGAGAGGCTATTCGAAAAGCAGGAGAAAAGGTCGAATCAAGATGTTTGATAATTTTTTCTGTTATTAGATGAATAGGCCGTTTTATTTTTTTGATTTTGCGTCCGAAAAAATTACTCTGACTTTCGATTCACTCCAGTTGTAATTTTTAGGGATAGTGAATAATTTAGGATAATTAGAACTTCGAGTTCCGGGATAAACTCCGATTGAGAAACTTATCGACGGGTTTAATTTTACTATCAAAGAGATTTTACTATCTCTTCTTCAAATTTCCCTATAAATTCATTTACCCTATCTTCTCCGATCTGCGCTCCACTGGCTACTGCATGTCCACCTCCTTCCCCACCAACCGCCTTCGCTGCATTCCTTATAGCTTCTCCTAGATCCAATCCCTTTGGGAAAAGAAGTTTGGAGCACCGGGCCGAAATTTTCGCTACCCCGTCGTGCTTTACGATCCCCGCGATCGGCTTGTAGGGGTCGGCTTTTTCATGTCCGAGGGTTAAACTTGCAACCGTTCCTATAAATGTCTCCCTTAATACGTCCGACGCGTCGAAGTGTTGGAGATAACCTTCAGGTCCCTTTTCGATTCCCTTTTCCCTGATGTGGTTCATTCCTTCAGCTATACAACGCCTGTGATATTTGAGGAGTTTTACCATCTGTCTATGGTACACGTCTCGATCACCTTTGGCTACTTCCAGCCCTATAAGGGGTTGTTCGTGACGGGCGGTGGAGTTGATACAGGTAGAAAACTCGTCGGCACCTCTCAAAAAGGTATTTTCTTTCTCGTCCAAAAGAGTGTGAACTTCCCCTATGATGAGCCCTGGAACGTAGTCGACCAGTTCTCCGGGTACTTCAGAAATGGCTCTGGTGATCAGTTCGCTGGCAAGCTTCTTCTTCTCCTCTTCGTTAAGGTCTACAGGTCGTCTAAAACCTTCATTCGTCCTGTATGGAATTCCCAAGTCCTTTAGCATAGAAACAGATCCTTCGACCGAATTACTCACTCCCGGGATAGGGGGGTCAGTAAAGTTCTTCAAAACCCGGAATATCGGCCTCGTATGCCTTCCGTAAAGGAGAAGATCTTTTTCCTGTTTCAACTTTCCAGTTTCTATACCGTCCTCCGCTATTTTACGGTTGTAACCTTTAAGCTCCCCCCAAGCATTTTGGACGTCGCCGATGGCCCCGATCAATCCTAGACTTGATAAATCCTTATTTTGAGTATCTAACTTCTTCGAAACTAGGTATGACATCCCGGAACCGCTTACCTCTCCGACGCCGTCAAGCCCTTCGAGATGAGCATTGAAATGGATTAGATCATCCCATTCATCTACATTTCCCGGATAGTGATGATCGATGATGACGACATCCCTACCGTTAAACTTCGGTTTTAGGTTTTTCAACTGGGAACTGCCCAAATCGGTAAAGATGGTGAGTTTTCCCGTGTCGAGTTCTTCGACTACCTCAGGATATAGCATTCTGACGAACTTTACCCGATGTCTAATCTCCTCCCTATCCAGAGCTTTGGAAAGGATCGCGGCCGAAGAAATACCGTCAGCGTCCATGTGAGATACTAACGTAATTGAATCGTTCTCGTGTTCTCTAATAACTTTAGCTGCTTCATTCGCAGTTTCGATCATATCTTTAGCCTCAAATTAACCTCATAGATTGTGGATTTTTCAGCCTAATTTTGTTAACCATTTAGATTTTATGCGATATTTTGGGGGGGTTGTCGGTATCTTCGCTATCTTCATAGGGTTTCATTTTTAGCCTGGTTCGGATTTCGATTGGCTATCCGTATTTTTCAACCCTTCATTGACTAAATCTATAGGTGTTTTTGTACCCCTCTTATTTCTCCCCTTTTACTTTTAAGTTACTTATCGGAGGGGTGACTGAAAGTAAAATTAGGCTTACCACTCCTTGTTTTATTATAGAAAATCCCCTGAGTGCGTAATTTTACTATTGCTTATCGAATTTCTAAGACGGCAGTTCAGTTGCTAGTCTTCCGGGAGGGTCTAAGCGGCCGAGAAAATATGATAGTTAGGCTCCGTATTTTTCGAGCCAGTTGCAGTATCCGTAAAGAATTGGAACAATTCTACCGCTAATTCTCCCTGCTCCGCCTTTATATGAGGCTCTTTCATCGAATTGATTAACTTTATCCGGCAGTACGTTCGGCCCGGTTATCAGGAAGGGAACCGGATCTGGAGTGTGATCTCCATATTCGATCGGTGAAGTATGGTCTCCAGTGAAAGCCAGATGAGTTTCTTCCCAATTTAAATTGTCCAGGAAGTAACCGATGACATCGTCCACTTTTTCTATGTAAGAAATTTTTCCCTCGGCATCGTGATCATGCGCGCAGGAATCTGCTCCTTTCATATGGACAAAAGCGAATTTTGTTCCCTTTTTCAACTCCTCAACGGCCAGTTTCGCCTTGTTTATGATGGGTGAGTCCGCACCACCTGTAACACCTTCGGCCTTCTTGAATTCCAGTCCTAGTCCTCTTGCGATTCCGATATAAAGAGCTCCTGCTCCGATCACAATACCTCCCACCCCGTATCTTTCTTCGAGGCTGGGTATTTGGGGGCATATTCCGGCTCCGCGGGGAATAATAATGTTCGCCGGAAGTTTTTCTTCCCTTTCCCTCCGCTTGTTGAGTGGGTGATCCTTCAGGATTTTGTGGGATTGTTCGACAATTTCGTTTATAATTTTTGACGTCTTTTCGGCGGAGTGACCGTCATCTACAGGTTTTGCTTTATAGATTTTGACTCCAGTTTCGTGAGGATCAACGTCGGACACCTTTCCGGATAGATCCGACCCTCTTAGAACCATCGCCCCCCTGTGTTCGGTACTGGCTTTGAAGAGTACTTTTACGTCCGGATCTGAAGGATCGAGTCTTTGGAGGGCCTCTTCAAGTTCATCCTGGCCTTCGTCAATCCTTCCAGCTCTTCTATCTAAAAGGGTAAAATCGTCGCTTACAGTTCCAAAATTCGTTCTGAAGCATACATCGCCTTCTTGGACGTTCATACCTATCCCTAGAGCTTCGAATATCCCTCGTCCAGTGTAAAACTTCTCAGGATCGTATCCGAAAATAGATAGGTGTGAAGTGTCACTTCCTGGTCTTATTCCTGGACCTACCGGGTCCATCGATCCTACAATTCCACGTTCTGCTGCTTCGTTCAAATTGGGGGTATCTGCTGCCTCTAGACAGGTCTCACCGTGGTAATCGTTTGGCCTTCCCCCTAAACCGTCACATATTGCTAATATCGCTTTCATTTTTTATCCACATTATAGAAGACGTGTGAGTAAAGAAAAGCCTTATGCCTACAGTTCAGCCGTCCGCAAAATGGTGGATTTGATATCCTCAGAATGGGCTGGAGGAGTAACCTATTCTCGGGGCTCCGTTTGGAAGGAGGAATTAACGATCCCTTGATGGTGTCCACTATTTAAGAAGGAACGGAAAAATTGAAAGAAAGGAGAAGTGTCAAACTGTTGGGCCCGTAGCCTAGTCCGGACAAGGCGGGTGGCTTCGGTTCCCGGATTTGGGAGAAGATACCACCAGATCGAGGGTTCAAATCCCTCCGGGCCCGCCATCCAAGCATTTTCCGGTACTGGAGGACGGTCGATCAGTGTGCGGGAGAGATGTTGAAGCAACATTATGTAAGGTTGTAATCGATCTTAGTTCTGAACATGAGGGTATTAACCTCAGTAGACACTGGCAAATCTTTTATGATTTCAGTTAAGAGAGAGTTGTGTCGGGGCCGTGGTGTAGTCAGGCCTAGCATGGCAGGCTCCAGCGGAAGATAAATGCGGGTCTACTGATCGGTCGAGATGATGACCTGCTGGAGCGTCGAAGAGACCTGCAGCCCCCGGTTCAAATCCGGGCGGCCCCATCATTAATGAGGAGAATGGGTGATGTCTTATCGATATTCGTAAATTTGATTCAATAGTTTTGCAATTTCATTTCGACGAAAAAGGAGGGGTTTCGCACCGGCGTTGAGTCTTTCTCTTGGCCGGTCGGATATCTGAGCACGGAAGTTTTTTAGCCGAGGCTTTTCCGACCGACGATTGCTTTCATATATCGAAAATCTTAATTAAATAGAGTTTGAAAACCGATATGTTCGTATATCAATATCATCATAATAGAAACATGAGGTGACCTTTATGGTTGAAGAGGTAGAAGAAGGATCACTGGATGTGGAGGTAAGGGAGGAAGCGATAGTTGGTACAGTAGAAAAGTGGCTCAACAACTCAGCCTCTCGGTTTTTGCTCAGGTGGATTTCCGGATCCTCCGAAAATGGGAAAATTCTGGATACCGCTTTAAAAAACTACGCTTATGAAGAGATCGACTTGGACATGAGTCTCAAGGAGAGACTGTCCTCTAAGTTAGTGGGATTCTTTATCGATAGAGGTTCCGAAATTTTCGATGTGGATCCGGAGGAAATGAGGAAGTCACTGAGGGACCCTGTCATAAGGCGTGGTATATCGAACGTTCTCGAAGGGATAGGTGAATACGGAGTAAATAAGCCCTATACCGGGATAGCACCGTTTCTGGTAGTTTGGGACTACACTTGGCGATGTAATCTAAAATGTAAACACTGTTACGAGGATGCCGGAAAAGACCGCGGAGAAGAGTTGACGACTGAGGAGGCCAAGGAAGTTATCGATAGGTTCAAGGAAGCCGGAGTCGTTGCGATAGCTTTTTCGGGGGGGGAACCGCTCGTCCGCGACGACTTTTTTGAGGTCGCAAAATATGCGAAGGATCAAGGGTTTTTTGTTTCGGCGGCTACTAACGGCACGCTCATTACGGAGGAGGTTGCCAAGAAGATGAAAAACGTTTTGGACTATGTGGAGATATCACTGGATGGGTTTGAGGAAACTCACGATGAGTTTAGAGGTGTGGAGGGGGCTTGGGAACGAACCTGTAAGGGAATTAAGAACTGTGTAGCTGAGGATATTGATACCTGTGTCGCTCTGACAGCTACCCGTTACAATATCGACGAGATTCCGGACTTGATCGACTTTGCGAAGGATGATTTAGGGGCGAGAAAGGTCATTAATTTTAATTATATACCGGTTAGGCGGGGAGAGGGGATAATAGAGGAAGATTTATCTCCAGATGAGCGTATGGATATTCTTGAGGATTTATATTCACGAACTATTGATGAAGACTGTCCGTTAACTTGCTATTCTACGGCTCCACAATACTCGGTGGTATCCTGGGAATATGCTCACGGTCCTTCAATAGCCACTCATTTTACAAATGACGCGGCTCTGAACGCTTTACGTGGGAAGACCAAAATTCTCTCAGAATTTCTAGGGGGATGCGGTGCGGGGAGGCTTTATTGCGGATTGGAGCCGAATGGCGACGTTCAGCCTTGTGTTTTCATACCGATAAAAATCGGCAATATCAGAGAGCAAAAATTGAGGGAAATCTGGAGCGAATCGGATGTATTGGGCAAGCTTAGGAGGAGAGAGGAGCTGGAGGGCTGTGGTGATTGTGAGTATTCTTATATATGTGGTGGATGTAGAGCGAGGGCTCTCGCTTACTATGACGACCTACAAGGGCCGGATCCGGGTTGTCCCCACAATCAAGAGTACTGGGATGAGCTTCAAGAGAGGTACGATTCCTCTTAGAGAGTTGGAAAACAAATTTTAGATCGGAAGGTCAAAGCTATCATCGGTAGAAAAAAGATGTCCGAAGATTTACCGGTGGCTCATTTTCATGACCAGAGAATCATAGTTCCGGACGAAAGACAGGCTAATAAAATTCATCAACATGGGTCGACGGGAAAACCACTTTCTGGAGGACGCTTACAGCTGGCCCCCGTGGAATGTCTTTACCTGCTGGATAACGAGAAGGTGAGGGTGATCGATAAGAAAAGCGGGGAAGAGTTGAGTTTCGAGGAACTGTCTTCGAAACTGGCGGCGGACGATACAAAATTACTCCTTAAATATAGGGTCTACAAAGATCTGAAATCCAGAGGCCTGGTAGTCAAGACGGGTTTAAAGTACGGGTCACATTTCCGCGTCTACGAGAGGGGGGAGTCTCCTGGATCCAGCCATTCCCCCTATCTGGTACATGCTATCTCAGAAAACGCGCAACTTACTCCTCCGGAACTGGCAAGGGCGGTAAGACTCGCTCATGGTGTTAGAAAAAAGATGATTTTCGGAGTGGTGGATGACGAAGGAGACGTTACGTACTATTCCCTTTCGAGGGAAAAATTGTAAGGACATATAGCGCCTCAAAATATGGATTTTGACTTTTTACAGGACATCTCCTTCCTAAGATTTCGGTTTCCATAAGTGATGGATTCGCGTTTACTTTCATTTGTCCCTATCTGTAGAGTGGTAGAGGGAGTAATTTTTTGCTAGTGTTGAAGACCGAGAAAAATATTTTATGCAGAACTTTAGATTTTACTGGATAGAATTTGCTTGTGGAGAAGTACTTCAAAGCTCAGTCTATATTCGAGCGAAGCCGGATACCTCTATTTATCTACGAAACGAGCTTTTTACAAGCCTGTTTGGAAAGTTTTCGAAAACTCCCTCCGACTAGCGGATAGGCTTATGTGGAGGTATTTCAATTAGCTCAAGAGCAGGAATTAAGTATTATATATCCTGATCGAAATGTTTTGAAGGTACGTGACGTAAGAGGATAGGAGGCGAAAAATGGTCGATCAGATAAATCCATGGAGTTCCGAGACCCCAAAAGACTACTCCCGGTTAATGGAAGATTTCGGCATAGATCCATTCGATGAGCTGGTTTCTCAGGTACCCGACCCGAACCATTTGATGCGCCGCAAAATAATCTTCGGTCATCGGGATTTCGACAGAATTTTGGAGGCTATGAAAAAGGGACAAAATTACGCGGTGATGACAGGTCTTATGCCGAGCGGTAAGATGCATCTTGGACACAAATTGGTAGTGGATCAGCTCATATGGTATCAAAAACACGGTGCTAAAATATATCTATGTGTGGCCGACTTGGAGTCACATATTGCGAGAGGGCTGTCGCTCGAAGAGGCGAAGGAGTTCGCAAACCAGGAATATTTGACCAATTATCAGGCATTGGGTCTAGATCTAGAGGATTGCCACGTCTATTTCCAGTCTAAAAGCGATTCGGTACAAAAATTGGCATATAAAATTGGTACGAAGGTTAATTTCAGCGAACTCAAGGCAATTTACGGATTTGCCGGGGATACCGACGCTTCACATATATTCTATCCGATGATAGATGTCTCCGATATACTGAGACCTCAGCTTGAAGAATTTGAAGGACCTGTTCCGACGGTGGTGCCCGTAGGGATCGATCAGGACCCCCATCTTAGACTGGCACGGGATGTCGCCGATAGATTTAAAGGTGAGTACGGGTTCATCCGACCTTCCTCCACATATAGTCGGTTGATACCGGGTCTTACCGGTGAAAAGATGTCGAGCAGCGATCCAAAAAGCGCTATATTTCTCACCGATTCCGTCGAAGAAGTGCGAGAAAAAGTGGACGAGGCGGTGACGGGGGGGCGACATACGGTGGAGGAGCAGAGGGAAAAAGGCGGTGATCCGGACGAATGCATAATCTATAGCATTTACGTTTACCATTTGATCAGGGATGATGAAGAGCTGTTGAATTTGCGGGATTCTTGTGAATCCGGCGATATGCTTTGCGGGGAGTGCAAGGGAAGGGCGTTTCGACTTTTGAGCGAATTTCTGGAAGATCACGAGGAAAGGAGGAGGGAAGTGGGGGAAATTAGCGAAGATATACTTTCGGACTAAGGGCTATTTCTCGGGATAATGTGCCGACTGTGTAAATGAAAGGGATTTTTACAATGCTTAATTAAATAATACTGTGCGATGACGAACTTGGCACTTCTGATTTTGAGATGATGTAGATCTTGAGTTCCGAGCGCACTAAAGTTCACCGGACCTGTTGCCTTATATGGCTGGCCTATTCTCTTTTGGAGTAAGGGTGTTTTCGCAGTATAGTAACGGTCTGATCTAGACGATTCGCGGCCGGATTAATCTCATTGAGCCGAGAAGACACCTTCCCAATCGAGTTTTGGTGGGTGATGAATCGGAAACTGTACCGGTTCCCGCACTACTCGTTCAGAAGGGTTCTGGATTACAAGTG